>Ga0209986_10005121_pt1 | contig 10925 bp, 5 predicted proteins | sample BlataG_FD_183168 | JGI IMG/M metagenome (GOLD analysis project Ga0209986, IMG submission 183168) | Deep subsurface microbial communities from Black Sea to uncover new lineages of life (NeLLi) - Black_00105 metaG (SPAdes) (version 2) | ecosystem: Environmental > Aquatic > Marine > Oceanic >...
GGGTTTTCTTTTAGCCATGCAGGCCGCAGGGACGGTTATTGATTGGCAGCAAACAAAAAGTAAACAAAAGCTAATTAATATGGGAAGGCAGCTAGAAAATGCATCTTTTGAATCTAATTTAGAGGCGTTAAAACTAGAATCATCTCAAGCATCTCTTAATGAAATGAAAGACCTGAGGCAGAACTTAGGTTCTCAGATTGCAATGCAGGCAGCGAGAGGAACAGCAACGGGTGTTGGTTCTTCAATGTCACTTCAGCAAAAATCATTTAACACCTTTAACCAGGATGAGCGGACGAGGCGATTAAATCTTCTTAGTCAAGAAGCGAATCTACGCGCTAACAATGTTCTATCTGGATTGCATACACTCCAATCAGAAACACAGCTTGGGCAGCAGCTCACTAAAAGAGTTGTAAATAATCTTCCGATATCCACTGCGTACAAGGAATTCAGCCAGTCCTCTTTAGGAAAGAAATGGGGATTTGGATTAGAACCAGCCAAACTATAGAAGGTAAATCATGGCAGACCCAATAGCACCTACTTCAAAGTCTCCTCAATCTACCGGAAGCATTCAGTCGCTTAAAGAGCGAGAAAGATTGCAGCCAAGCACATCAACGCCTGCTTTTTCAGATGCTTTAACAAATCTAGCGTTTACACCCAGTGCACTTGGAGACCTCGGCGCAACAATGGCGCAAAGTGCATCACTTTCTATTGCAAAAAAACGCGGTGAGACGTTAGGCGAAAATCCTGAGGGAGAATTACTGCCTGCTATTACTGACGTTGATAAAACGTTTAATGAGGCTTACTCTGCTCAGGCATCTGCTACATTATCCAACCAAGCTCAAAATTTAATGCGGCAAGGTCAGGAGGAGTTAAGTAAGTCCTATCAATTATCTCCTGGACTTGTTAATTCTTTTGAAAAGAATATGTCAGAGGGTATGCAAGACATCTTAAACCATGCGCCTTCTACTATACGCGCTAGTTTATCAAATAACTTCACACAGCAGATTATGACGGCATCGCATCATGAAAACATGACGATGATTAGTCAACAGAAAGAGCGGTCTAAGTCTGAAGCAACTGTGTATGCAAATCACTTAGTCGAGCAAATGCATGATGCGTCTTTAGCAGGGAACAGGAAATTAGCTAAAGAGAAATACGATAAAATTAAAGAAACTACAGCCGCTAACCTAAACAGTGGTATGTGGACTCCTGAGCAAGCAGATACATTAAATCACGAGGCTAAGATTGGCTACTATTCTTCTGGTGAAATAGCGCAAGCGATGGTTGCAAGGCAAGAGCATAAATTAGAGGGATTCTTGTCTAACATGGTAAACACCAAGCCTAAGGAAGTAACATGGCCTGAGTGGGAGAAAGTTAGGAATCAAGTTGTTGGATATGTTGGTGCCGTTGAGAATATGGACAGCCGAGACCAGAGTCTTATGGTTTCACAGGCCAACGCAAGGGCAACCAAAAGCCCATTAGAGCCATCATATATAGAAAACATGAGGTCAAAGTTGCAACCAACTAAGTTCAACAACTTCATGGCTGGATATGCTTCAAAACTAAAAGGGGATTACGCGAAGCAGCAACGAGTGGCTAACCTACAAGCTAACTTCACTAATCCAATGATAATGAATAGCGCATCTGCTGAGGATAGAAATAAAGCCTTCACAAACCAAGTTGATGCGGCAAAAGTAAACGCTAGAAAGCAAGGTGTCGACCTAAGTGATGATGATGCTCAATTAGAAACTGCATCTACTGCTGGCGCACCAATCCCTGCGTATATTGATAAATTAAACAATGGGCTTCAGTCTGGAAACCCAAATTTAATGATGCGCTCATGGCAGGACTATAAGGCCTTAGTCAGTTCAGGCGGTCAAGCCAGTCAGGGAATTAAAAAGACAGCTGTCGCCATGGGAACAATGATGAATCATTTCTTAGAGCAAGGAATGTCTCCAGACATTGCTGCAGAAAGAGCAAATGAAACCATCATGAATAAGACTGAGGAATCTAGGAAGAACACAGAGCAGATGGTTAGTGACTGGCGTAAAACGTCAGTTAAAGATGCAACTCATAGAAATACATGGGCACGTAACCTTGCCGGTATTTCCCGCGGTGATTATATGGCTAACTCAAATGGCTTTGCACTGCATGTTCAGAACATAATGGAAGACAATCTAGCGCTTACAAATGGAAATGTTGCAGCCAGTGAGTCCATGCTTAAAGACGCAATAAAGCAATACTGGGGATTCACTGAGGTAAATGGCCAGAAAGAATTTACCTATATGCCTATTGAGAAAGCAATAGGTCTTGATAGAGGCGCTACGCCGCTTATTAAGTCAGATATGTTACACCAACTCGGCAAGCAATTAGAACCAACTAAAGCGGCGTACGACAATGGAAGCATGAGTTACTACTACCGAATAAAAGACCGTGTTGGGTTTGATGAATATCTTTCGGCAAAGCAAAGAGTTCAATCAAAGCAAAATATAGCAGCCTATGGTAAAGCATTATTTTCAGGAAAGTCTGACGTTCCAGCGCTTAAAAAAGACTTTGAAACGATTTCAAAATATGAGGACAGTAAGCCGGCTGAAATTGAAATGGTTCATAGAGGCGGAGATGTAGATACATTTCAGCTCAATACAAATCCATCTCCACTGATTCAGCAATCCACTGGGGAAATACCAGTTATTGGTGATTATGACTTCTCAATGTCGAACGATAAAGGCGGCAACTTCCCACTAACAGGGGCATTTCATGGACAGCAATCTCACCCAGTTTATCGTCCGGACAAAGAGTGGATTACAAATAATTACTTTAAATTAAACGGCGTTGACCCGTCAGATGAGCATGCAAAAGAAGTAGCTCTCGCTGAATATAATGAGAAAAAGGCTAGGGCTTTAGACCCACGCTACCAACGACTTAGATTAGGGGTGATGTAATGCCATTGGATAATGAGCCCATTAACCCAGTAGATGAAACGAATTACACGGACCCTTACCAAGCGCAGCGTGAAGGCAATCTAGTCGAGCCGAACCTTCCGGTTAATATTGACCCGATGTCGTTTAAAGAAAATCCTGGGCAAATGGTTCTGAATAATCCAGAACCCATTAAGATGCCTAAGGATGTGGGTAAACCTGGATTTTTTGAAACATTTGGTCATGCCGCTTGGTCTTACAATGAGCTTGTTAATGCGGGTAAGTTTATCGCTAAAACCGCAGACAATATTAGCCATTTAGATGATTATAAACCAGAAGATTGGCGCTCAGACACATTTGATGCCATCAATGGTTATGAGCAAAGATACTGGCCTTATATTTGGGACGCAGTAAGCCCGAAAGACCAACAAGCCCGACAGGAATCAGCAGCTAAGCAGATGAAAGATGACGCTTACTTTGCGAACGGAAGCATGGTTGCAAATCTAGCAGGAGGATTGGCCGGAGGAATAACTTCACCATCCTCTTGGCTTATCCCTATGAGTGCAGGAATTAAGTACGCTAAGTTCGGAGAGAATATCGTTAAGAATATGGCGAGAGCAGCGCCAGGCATGGCGGCAGCTACCATCGCAACCGAAGGTCTAGTTCAGGCTGGTAGAGCGGGTGGAAATTTTCAGGATATGGCAGTTGATTCGTTCCGAGACATCGTCTTTGGTGGTGCTTTAGTAGGCGGTGCTGCTGGGTTGGGCAAGATTATGAGTGGCGGCCACCTTTGGGATATGCGAAAAACAATGAATTACTCATTTAAGGGTGTCGACATTAACCCTGTGATTAATGAGAAAGGTGAATTCAAAGGGTATAACGCATCTCCTGCACCTGGAATTAACTTAAGTGCCGCTGTTGTTGACGAGGCGCAAGCGTTCATTGACTCGAGCATGAAACAGTCTGGCGCATTTAAAATACCTTACGTTGGAACCGCGCTTCGCTCTTTAGCTGGGAACAAGCTATTAGGAAGCCCAATCGTCAGAGGTTTAAGCTCCCCTTATGCGACTGTCCGAGGCTACATTGACCGTATGGCGTCCCATAGTATAGAGACTGAAGGAACCGCTTCCGGTAAAGCAAGAGCAGACTCAGCAGAAGACTTGCTAAGCTTCAATAGAGCGGAGGCCACAGCATTCTCCAGCCAATTTAAAGGGTTATTTTACGCAGCTAATGGGTTATCTAAAAAAGATAACATATGGAATGCAATCAAAGATATCAAACAAACACTGTCCAAAGACCAGCAAATAACATTTAATGATTTTGGTAAGGCTGTCAGGGATGTTATTTACACAGGCGAGTCTCATGGGAAAGCTGAGGTTAACGAGGCTGCTCAATTAACGATGGATTTAGTCGAAAAAGTTGGGAAGGAATTCACTGATTCTCATGGCTGGGAAGAAGGGTTTTTACCACCAAGAACTGCTGTGAATTACTTAATGCAGAATTATAACCTTGCTGAAATTAGAAATAGGCCAGAGGAGTTTTTTGGTGTCGTTGCAGATGGATATAAAGCGCAAGATAGAGTAATTAATGAATTAAATGCGCCCGTAGAAGAAGCGCAATCTCGCCTAAAAGAACTTCAATCGAGCATGAAAGACCCTGCATTCCCAGAGACCCGTGCGTTAGCAAATGAAATAGCGGAAGCCAAAGGTAGACTTAGAGAGGCACGTGATTCTCTGGTTAAGCAAATAGAAGAAAACCCTGACCATCACATCCTTCTTGAAGACCGAGCGATGATTAACTCGGAAGAGGCCGAGAAAATCAGGGAAATAACAAATGATTTTAATGAGCTTACTGCTGAACATGAATCCTCTAAAAAAGAATTAACTACGTTAAAAGGAAAGCTCTCAAAGCTTAACCAAAATATACAAAAAAATGTCCAAACGAAAACCAGAGAGAAAAATCTTAAAAAGATATCTGAGATGGAAAAAAGAATATCTGAGCAAGAGGGTAAGATTTCTACGCTCGAAGGAGCGAGAGAAGAAGAACGCTTGCGGCTTATTCGGATGGCATCTGAGGGAAAGATAAATAGAAAATTCTATACAGCAGAAGAAGGTTCGTTTGATATTAAATTCAGAGACCCTGATGCGCTTCCTAAACTCAGAAAGCCTTTCTCCTCAGACAACGAAAGATTTATGGTCGCCAGGCAGTTGAGAGAGAAGATTCTTGGTAATACCAGTGAGCATCTGAACCAATCAGTGTTAGGCGGTATGATGGGTGGAGCAATTGAGTCACCACAATCAACTAAAGCCAGAACCGTTATGCTTCCATCAAAATCATTTAATGATGCGAACTTCTTGGATGGTGATATTGGTAAAGCCGTTTATGCTTACTCCAATACTATGGGTCGTCATACAGCACTTAAAAAGGCATTCAAAGGGAATCAAGTCACCCCAGGAATAGACGGCGTACTTAAATCTCTCTTGCAAGAAAAAAATCAAAAGGAAGCTAAGATTCTGGAGAAGAAACCGTCCCCAGAAAGAAAAAAAGAAATAGCGAAGCACCAAGCAGAATATGATAAAGAAGTGCAGTACATGAAGGATATTCATAATGTATTTATGGGTAATGTCGGTGACCCTAGGCACAGAAGAATCGCTCAAAACTTAAAAAGCTTTGCAGCTTCCACAATGCTTGGTGGTGTCCCTCTTTCTCAGATGACTGACCTTGGCGCAATCGTTCTAAAGAACACAATATTCCCGTTCATGATGCAAGGTTTAAGGCCTGCGTTAAAGTCAATGAATGGTATTGTTAAGTCCGAAGAGTCAGAGGCGTTCAGGAAAAATTCTGCTCATGCCTATGTTGCTATCCAGAATTTATCACCAGGGTATCAGGGAAAGATTTTAAACTCGGGGTCTATGTCTGATATGCCTGCCCCTGGAAGAATAGGAAGTGCTATTGAAGGTATTGCGCATGTCTCTGGAAACTTATATGGGACCAATGCTATTGAGAATTTAAATCAGTCAATGGTAGCCAATATATTCCAGTCTGAAGTTATGGCGGCAGCTCATGATTTTAAAGCTGGGAAGATGACCGACAAACAAAAAAGAAAGATGGGTGCTTATGGTATTGATATGAATGAGTGGGCCGACCGATTCATTTATAACTATAAAGGTGCAAATGGGTGGGAATATAAAGGCGGGTTCCAAAGTAAATACTACGACTGGGCAGATGCCGCAGCTACAGATAGGATGTCTCGTTCAATCTATCGAGCAGTTTATGATTCAGTTGTTCAGGGTGGTATGTTCTCAAGTCCATTGTGGACGCATAACCCAATACTTGGATTACTAGCGACTTTCCATGGTTGGTCTTATGGCGCATTTGCTCGATATACAGTCCCTATCATGCAAAGGCCTGACGCAGATGCAATAATGGGTGTAGCAATGATGTTTGGGCTTGGATTACTTGAAGAGCCTATGAGACAATTTGCGAATGGAAAAGAAGTGACGTTAGATGATGACCACCTGTTTGAAAAAGCAATTGATAACTCTGGCGTATTAAGCGCTTGGAGTGATATGTTTAATGCTGCAAATATGGCGATGAAAGGGGATTTAATTCCTGGAATGGCCAATGAACGCAGGCGTGAAATGACAGTGCTTGGCTCGTTTGGTGGGCCAGTTGCCTCTCAAGGTGAAATTGTTGCCAACTTACTACATAGCGCATGGACGGGTAAAATTAGTCAGCGGGATGTTAAGCAAGGGGCACGCTTACTGCCTGGCGCGAATCATCTTTTGCTGCGAAGATACATGAATGATTTTATATCGTCTACTTCATTACCAGAAAGAAGTTCTGACGCTGAATCTTGGCCATGGTGGCAGAGTTTACAAGACGCTACGGGGAATTAAATGAGCACTTCTACACAGATTATTAGCGACGTCCTTCCAAAGACACAATCAACTGCCACTTCTGGTCAAACAGTTTTTGATACCGACTGGACAGCTGACGCCACCACTGACATATTAGTTTATGCGCGTGCAGATGGTGTTGACCCGGATGATACGACTCAACTAGTTTCTAGCTCTGACTATGCAGTTACGTTTGTTGGAAGCACCCTCACTGTTAGGGTTACGTTCTCATCTGGTCGAACGCTAGATGATGTCATAACGATAGTAAGAAATACGCCTGCTGACAGAGAGAATTTATACACCAACACAAATTTCACACCTACTATGTTAAATCAGGACTTCGGTGTTCATACTTTAGTTGAGCAGCAAGCCCAGTTATATAATGAAGAAATAGCACCTCACTACAATGTCTCTGCAACTATTCAGGATTTTGATTTAGTCCTCCCTATTCTGCCGGCATTATACGGCTGGCGAATGAATGAAGCAGGAGACGCAATTGAAACAGTATCCATTCCTGACGGAGGGTATGCGCCAGCAGATGCGCCTTATTTAATTCAGACGGCTGACACTGATTTGCCTCAAGCGCAAGTCATGGGGGCTTTAGCAAGTGGTTTTGTTGTTAATACCCTTACAACTGGTGTTCAGCAAACAAGAACACTTACAGGCACCTCAAGCCAAATAAGCATATCTAATATTGACGGTATCAGTGGCAACCCAACGTTTACTATATCAGACAATCCAACACTTCCAGGAACAGGGCACTTTAACCCACCCCAAGGAACAACCGCTCAGCGACCATCAATTCCAACAGATGGGATGGTAAGGTATAACACGACATTAAGTGCGCTTGAGGTTTATGAGTCTAGCCAGTGGGATGAAGTGTCCGGCGGGGTTGTTGATACGGTTGTTGGAACGACTAACCAGATATCCGTTAATAGCGCTGATGCTGCAAACCCTGTTGTTTCTCTTTCCACAACAATTAATACACCCGGAACTTTTAACATCCAAACGACAACTGCTATTGACTCTATTCTTGATGAAGACACGATGTCGTCTAATAGTGCAACTGCGCTCGCCACTCAGCAGAGCATAAAAGCGTATGTAGATAATGTTGCTGGGTCTGGCTTCACAGTTATTTTAACCACTCTTCTTGCTTCAACTGCCGCGCTTACCGTAACGTACGCCAATGGCGCAGCTGGTGTCGGAGCAACACTAACAAATGCTGATACGCAAGCAGCATTAACACTTGATGGTGTGCTAACTCAAGTTGCAGACCGTATATTAATTAAAGACCAAGCATCAGCGCTTCAGAATGGCGTGTATGAAGTAACGACAGTGGGAACGGGTGCGTCTAACTGGGTTTTGACGCGAGTAGCGGATTATGATGAGCCGTCAGAGATTATACCTGGAACATTGGTGCCTGTATCAAGCGGAACTGTAAATGGCGGAAGTATTTGGCTTGAGACAGCAACGGTCACCACAATCGGAACAGATGATATTGTCTTTTCTGAGTTTGCCCAGCCATCAGGTTCTTATGTAACCATTGCAACCAATCAAACTGTAACAGGTGAAAAGACATTTAATGCGGATGTTGCGCTTGGTAACTCTGCGACACTTGATTTAAATTCATCAACGGCTGTTAGCGCTATTTTAGATGAAGATTCGATGTCGTCAGATAGTGCGACCTCATTAGCCACGCAGCAATCTATAAAAGCATACGTAGATGCTCAAGTTGGTGGTTCCGGCGGATTCCAGTCTTACCAAGTATTTACATCCAGCGGAACATGGACCCGTCCAAGCGGAATTAGCAGTATTATGGTTCAAGTTATTGGCGGCGGTGGCGGCGGCGGGAGTGCGCCAGGTGGAGCATCAAGCACATGCGCAATCGGCGGTGGCGGTGGTGGGGGTGGTTTTTCCCAGAGATATATTGACGTATCTTCCCTTGCTTCGGAAACCGTTACGGTTGGAGCTGCCGGAGCTGGTGGACCTGATACAACCAACCCCGGACAGACGGGCTCAATAGGTGGAACATCTAGCTTTGGCGCTTATGCAACTGCAACTGGTGGAAATGGCGGCTTAAGTATGGCCGCTTCTATCGGGCATAGAATTGCTGCAGGCGGCTCAGGAGGTACTGGCGCGTCAGGAAATATAAACACTGAAGGATATCCTGGAGCAACTGCAATGAGCATCCCTCTTATCGCCCTTGCGTCTGGTCACGGTGGAGGCTCTTATCTTGGCGGTGGCGGGGCGAGCGTTCATATTACGTCAGCTGGGTTTAATGCTGGGTTTACGCCAAGCACTCTAGGAGCGGGAGGAAGTGGGGCCGGGCAGTTCAATAGCGGAACAGGTGCTGCGGGCGGAGCAGGGGCATCTGGTATTGTTATTATATATGAATACAGTTGATGCGCTTCAAAATAAATCGATTAGATGTATACTTAATTTAAAACAAGGAATTAATTATGACTGTAGCACTAAAGTTCGCCAAAGATTCCAATAGCTTAAATGCGTTTGCAGCCACACCTGCAGATACCATGTATGACGCTGAATTAACGAACGGGAATGCAGACTCTATTACCGTTCCGTCGGCAGCCGCATATTATACGGTGTCATTTATTTACCAGCCTGGGACAACATGTTTTGTGGATGTAACTGGCGCAACAGCTACGTCTCCCAGTATTGCAACATTCGCGACCACTACTTCACGCATGTTGCCTGCGTCTTACCTGTTGCCAGCAGGAACAACAATTAGTATTGTAACAGTTAATGATACAGCGCTTGTAAGTGTAGCTATGTGGCAAGGTGGGCACTCATAATGATAGATTCGGGTTACCCGTTTGGGTTTGATATTAATTTTTCGTTTGGGCGCGATAGTGTCTTTACTAATATCAATGATGACTCATTTGGTGAAATCCCTATCCCTCCTATTTCAGGGCCATTTATACTGCTTGACGGCTCTCCGTTCTTATTATTAAGCGGCGAAGACTTCGTCCTGCTTTAAGGAATTAATATGGCTCAAAATATTGACCAAATTTATACATTAAACCCATCAACGACTGTTTCAGCAGACGACCTTGTTTACTTAGGGTTATCTCCTTATGGCGCAGCGGATGACTCCGCAATTAAGTGGTCTGACTTGGTAACAAGTATTATCGCTGAAGGCGCAGGAGGAAGCACAACCGAGATTCAATATAACAATGCTGGTGCGTTAGCTGGTGATAGTGGGTTTACCACTGACGGCGCAGGTGCATTATCGGCCGTGTCTTTAACACTTACGAGCGCATTGCCCGTCACTTCAGGTGGTACGGGATTATCATCCACAACTGCAAACCAACTGCTTTATAGTTCGGCTAGCAATACAATTGCGGGATTATCTACGGCGAATAATGGCCTTCTAGTTACAAGTGCTACAGGTGTTCCTAGCATTGGCAGCGCGTTAACTGCTGGATTTACTTTCGGAGACCCTACTTCCGCAAACCAAGTCGTAACCATCAACGGATTTAGTTCTTGGGTAAATCCGTTGACTATATCCAAAGTTAGTGGCGCTTTAAGGCTACAGAATCTAGATAGCACTAGCTCAAACTTCACATCTATACAGAATGTAGATTCTAATGGCTCTCTTAATGCTCAAATTTCATTTATTAACGTCGACCACACCACTAACCAGTCAAGTATAAATTTATATACTCGGGCTAGTGGGGGGTCTCTTGCGTTAGGGGCAACCTTAGACAGTACTAAAGATTTCACTGTTGTAGGAGATGTTAATACCACAGGCATCAACTTCGGGCAAGACACGCTGAATTATTATGATGCGGGGACTTGGACGCCTACAATGACATTCGATACACCTGGTGATTTAGGGGTAACTTATCAAAAGCAAACCGCAAGTTATACGCGGGTTGGGAATGTTGTGACGGTAACGTTTGATTTTCGTTTCACCCCAACATATACCACCGCAAGCGGATATTTTCAGATTATAGGAGCCCCGTTTACCCCTAATGATGACACTTATTCTGGTGCGATTTATTATTCAAGCAGCGCTTTTTCGTGGGGCACCGCAACATCGATTACACTCGGAATAACACTGTCGTCTTTTATTCGGGTTGGATTA
>Ga0209986_10005122_pt1 | contig 10925 bp, 9 predicted proteins | sample BlataG_FD_183168 | JGI IMG/M metagenome (GOLD analysis project Ga0209986, IMG submission 183168) | Deep subsurface microbial communities from Black Sea to uncover new lineages of life (NeLLi) - Black_00105 metaG (SPAdes) (version 2) | ecosystem: Environmental > Aquatic > Marine > Oceanic >...
GTACGACCGGAGCATCTACCAACGCAGCGGGTATTACAGCCTCCCGCTTGTTGAAGGGCGCGTGCTGGGGACGATGCGTTCCCTGCAAGTGGGATTGGTATCAGTAGCCCCAGTAGAGTACAACCCTACGCAGAATGTGATCAGGGTTTACAAGAGCCTGACCGTTAGAGTCAGTTACGAGCACCCTGACTGGGCGAAAACGGAAACGGTATGGGAGCAGCACTACTCGCCATTTTTCGAGCCGGTATACGACCGCATTGCCAATTATGCCCGGCAGTCGGCCGAAGACCGTGACGACCTGGTTATCTACCCGGTCAAGTATCTCATCGTTTCCGACCGGATGTTTGAGGCTCAGTTGCAGCCGTTTATCGAGTGGAAGACCAGGAAGGGGTTTACAATCATCACAGCTTATACCGATTCGATTGGCTTCACTACCAGCGCCATAAAAAATTACATTCAAAGCGTCTACGACGCCGGCGGACTGGAAGATCCGGCCCCGTCGTTTGTCCTCCTTGTGGGCGATGCCCAGCAGATACCACCGTACGACTATGGCGCGCACATCTCCGATCTCTACCTCTGCGAGTTCACTGGCGACAACTTTCCGGAAATCTACTATGGTCGTTTCTCCGCACAGAACCCCTCGGATCTGCAACCACAGATTGATAAAACGCTGGAATACGAACAGTACACCATGCCCGATCCCAGTTACCTGGGCGAGGTCACGCTCATAGCGGGTGTCGACTACACGTATGCTGAGACATACGGCAACGGACAGATCAACTACGGCACTAATCTCTATTTTAACGTTGCGCACGGTATCGACCCGCACGTATGGCTCTACCCAGCTTCGGACGCTCCGGGCGCTTCAGGAGCCATCATTCAGACCGTTGACGACGGTATCGGGTTTATCAATTACACTGCACACTGCAGCCACTATGGCTTTGGCGACCCCTCGTTTACCACTACGGATATCAATGATCTAACCAACGCTCACAAGTATCTGCTAGGCATCGGTAATTGCTGTGCGTCAAATACATTTGGTACCGATTATGGCTCCCCGTGCTTCGGCGAAGTCTGGCTACAGGCTCCGGACAAAGGCGGTGTCGGCTATATTGGCGGCAGCAACAGCACCTACTGGGACGAAGACTACTGGTGGGGTGTCGGTTACGGCCCGGTGATCGGTTCCGGCCCCACCTATGAACAAACCAGCCTCGGCGCCTACGACGGAATTTTCCACGACCATGGGGAACCGGTCTCACAACACTACATCACCAACGACGCCATCATCTACTGCGGCAATCTGGCTGTTACCGAATCCGGCAGCTACATGGATTACTACTACTGGCAGATTTACCACCTGATGGGGGATCCGTCGGTGATGACTTACATGGGGGTGCCATCGGTCAACAATGTCAGCCATCCCAACGTAATTCTCATGATAGATACTTCTTTGACAGTGCAGGCCGATCCCGGTTCTTACGTCGGTATCTCTATTAACGGCGTTTTACACGGAGCGGCTTATGTCGACCAGTCCGGTTCAGTCAATGTCGCCATTATGCCGTTTGGAGCGCCCGGCACCGCGGACATCGTTGTTACGGCTCAGAACCGTGAGCCGTACGTTTCTACCATCCAGATCATCACACCCGAAGGACCATACCTGGTATACGACGGCAACGAGGTCAACGACATGGCCGGCAATAACAACGGTCTGATCGAGAGCGGAGAAAGCATCCTTATGGGAATCCAATTGAAGAATGTCGGCTTCGACATCTGCTACAACGTGCAAGTCACGTTGACAACCGAAGATAGCTTTATCACGATCACTGATGGTTTCGAAAGCTATGGGTCCATTGCAGGCGATAACGGTACGGGCTTCGTTGCCGATGGGTTCGCTTTTGACGTTGATGTTTTCTGCCCGATGGGTCACCTGGTGACATTTGAGCTGGCCGTTAGCGGCGATGGCGGATATGCAACAACGCTACTATTTGAGATAATGGTGGGCGAGCGGACAGTGGTCTTTGCGGACGATTTTTCGTTCGACCAGGGCTGGAGTGGCCTGCGTGGACCGGGGGAATGGACAATCGGACCTGCCACCGGCGGCTCTGGCGGCGACAGCTTCGGTGGTCCCGACCCGGATGTCGATCATACCCCGACAGGTGATAACGGAGTGCTTGGTAATGATCTCTTCCCCGGCTATGGTGGTGATTACAATCCGAACCTAAGTACCACTTTCTGGGTCACCTCGCCGATCATTGATTGCTCCCATTATACTGGGGTGATCATGAAGTACTACCGCTGGCTTGGCGTTGATTTACACAGTTCCGACCAGGCTTTCCTGGAAGTCTACGACGGTACAAGCTGGGTAACACTGTTTGAAAACGATTCCGCTCTTGACGAGCTTTCCTGGACTGAGGAAGAATACGACCTTTCCGCTTACGCCGACGAAAATACTGACTTCCAAATCCGCTTCGGGATCGGGCCAACTAACGTTGCCTATCAGTACTGCGGCTGGAACATCGATGACATTTCGCTGAAAGGATATGCGCTGCTGTACTTCTGCGGTGACATCGACGGCAACAGCGAAGGGCCCAATGTGGCTGACCTGACCTATCTGGTCGACTACTTGTTTAACTTCGGCTCATCTCCACCAATCATGGAAACAGCCAACGTTGACGGCGAAGGTGGGATAAATGTCGTGGACGTGACTTATTTAGTTAATTACCTGTTTTTCGAGGGACCAGAGCTAGTGTGCCAGTAGATCAGAGGCTTTATGAAGCTATGCCAAAAGATTTTTATCGTTATGCCGTGCACCTCAGTGAAAAGTTCAGAATTCCGACTTATGAGACAGCCTCGGGACGTACGCCGACCACGGAATATATTGAACCAACTGCCATGGTTGGATGGGTAACAAATCTCCAACTTAGCGGCAATACACTTGGCCTCTTAAGGCGCGAAAGCTCCGTAGAGCAAAGCCTTGGCACGGGGTAGCCGTTATATCAGATGCCGCGAAGGCTGCTCAGAAACCGTATATCTCCCCATACTTGGCGTTCATGTAATCAATCAGCGGCCGGGAGTCCAGCGGCTTGCCGGTCACTTTCTCACACAGTTTGTTGGCGCGGTAGCGCATCCCCTGTTGGTGGATATTGGTACGTAACCACTCCCGCAGATCCCGAAACTGGCCGTTCTCGAATTGTGTTTCCATGTTCGGTATGTCCTGTTTGGCCTTGGTGAAAAACTGCGCCGAGTAAAGATTCCCCAGCGTGTAAGTGGGAAAGTAGCCGAACAGCCCGGCTGACCAGTGGACGTCCTGCAGACAGCCGTTGGCATCCTTATCGACTTCGATGCCGAAGTACTTCTTGAACCGGCTGTTCCACTCACCTGCGGCATCGGCCGGCTTGAGATCGCCGGTGAGCAGGGCGCGTTCCAGCTCGAAACGAAGCAAGATGTGCAGGTTGTAAGTGGCCTCGTCTGCCTCCACCCGGATGTACGATGGTCGCACGTCATTGATGGCGCCATAGAACGCGTCCAGGGTTACGCCCTCAAGGGATTTGCGGAACAACCGCTGAGCCTGCGGGAAAAAGTACTTCCAGAAGGCTTTGGAGCGGCCGACCTGGTTTTCCCACATCCGCGACTGTGATTCATGAATGCCCAGCGATACTGACTCCCCCATCGGCATCCCGAAATGCTTCTTCTTTTCCAGACCCATCTCATACATGCCATGGCCGGCCTCGTGCATGGTGCCGAATAGGGCGTCATTGAGGCGGTTGGGGTTGTAGCGGGTGAGGATGCGGGTGTCACCGGGGCCGATACCGGTACAGAAGGGGTGCGTGGTGATATCAAGACGTCCGGAGCTGAAATCGAACCCGATCGCCGCCGCCACCGCCTCGCCGAATATCCGCTGCCGTTCGATATCATATTCCCGCTCCACAATCGAAACGTCCGGCTTTTTCGGGGCGTTCTTGATTTTGTTCAGCAGATCGACCAGTTCACCCCTGAGATTCTCAAAGACCTTGACAATATCATCAACCGTAGCTCCCGGCTCGTAGTCATCGAGCAGAGCGTTGTACGGCTCGCCTTCGTAACCATAGGCGTCGGCCTTCCGGCGGCAGAGGTTAAGGATTTTCTCCAGCCAGGGCAGAAACCGCTTGAAATCCGATTCCCGGCGCGCGGCGGCCCATTCTTCCTGCGCCAGAGCGGTCGTTTTGGTAATTTCCTCCACCAGCTCTTTGGGAAGTTTGGTCAACTTGTCATACATGTACCGCAGCTCACGGATATTGGCCGCCTTCGGCGATTCTTCGTCTTTCACCAGGTCTGACTGCTCAACCTCGGACAGCAGTTCGTTGGTTTTCGGGTCGGTGAACATCTCATGGGTCATACGGGAGAGCAGACCCATCTGGTCGGCGCGGAACGGGGTACCGGCCCGCGGCATGTAGGTATGCTGATCCCAGTAGAGAACGGAGGCGGTCGATGCCAGCACCGAGATTTCCTTACATCGCTTTACCAGTTCGTCGTACGTAGCTTGTGGCGTCATCTTTTCACTCCTTGACAATTGGCGGCCTATTTCAGGACAATGCCCGCTTAGTTGTGGACAGAGCCGTTTTCTTCAGCCGGCTTTATAGGTTACAAATCTTCAATTCACCGACAAAAGTATACAAATTCTTTTGGAAACGCAACCGGCTCAATAAGGCCTGGTAGAGCAGGCGATGGGCGCCAACTCCGTGATCGCTGTTGACCTCGACTACGAGACAATCAGCTCGGGCAGAGGCGGCAACATACTCATGGTCACCGCCAGCGGCACGGCGGTGAAGGTGGAGGGGTAACAGATTTTGTAGCCCACCCAACGGGTGGGGAAATAAAAACCCACCTGTTAGGTGGGGTACATGTGTAAGGCTAGGTAGATACATCGTTCTTCCCCTTAGCTGACTCAAGGTGTTTGAGAAAGGAAGTCTGTGGGGTCGTAACTTGATCGTTTTCAAGCGCCTGGAACACCCCATTTAGATCAGATTTACCTTCCTTATCTCTCCGCAAAGCCTTTGCTCCTCTTTCGAGAAAGTAGCTATTACCCTCAGTAGACTTATCTGGGTCGCCGTATTCAACGACAAAAAGAGGACGCCCCAGTTTCAACGCTGTCTTTCCCGCTTCAAAGGAGCCTCCTTTAAGACCGGACTCTGTTATGATCACGGCATGAGCCAGGCTGCAGATTGTCAGGTTGCGCTGCATTGCCTCGTGAACTGACCAGCCAACCCGAGGAAGGAATTGTGAGACAATGAGGTGGTTGTCCTCGGCAGCAACATCCATAATCGCCCCTTTTAGCTTGAAGTGCAGGATTCCGGTCGCAAGCACAATGGTAGTGGCACCGCCGGTGCTCATGGCACCCAGGTGAGCGGCAAGGTCGATGCCGTTGGCGTAGCCGGCAACGATATTGATCCCTTCCTTCGCCAGGATTGACGACCACTGGCTGACAAGTTGGCAGCCCTCTTCGGAAGCCCTTCTCGATCCACAGAAGGCAACGGCATTCCTATCAAGGATGTCCAAATCGCCTTTCGCAAAGAGAACCGGCGGGCCGGTGTCCCCCGACACTTGAGACAACCGAGCCGGGTATTCATCCGTTTCTTTCACAATGATGCGAATGCCGTGGGATTCCAGCACTTCCGATAGCTGCTCCGCTTTGTCCTTGCCCGATTTGATCGATTCGGCTACTTCCGATTTGATATTGGATATCCGCATCAACTCCGATACGGGCGAAAAGACAAAGTCTTCAACAGGGTACTGTTCGGCGGCCAGCCTTGCCAGGATTCGCCCCAGCGTCCGCGCTCCGAGTCCTTCAGCATGCATCAATTGAAGAATGGCAGTGTCGCGGCTCATTTGTTGTCGGTGTCCCTCAGGGTTTTTACGCAGGCCAACCCGAAAACAGCGGATGCGCCGCATGATTTGAGATACTTTGCATACGACCACATTGTTGCCCCCGACTGGTAAAGGTCATCAATCACGTAGACGGCACAGCCCTCAATGGAGCCGGAAAGACGTATTTTGCCCTCTGTTAATATTTTTTCCCACGCCGTGATTTTTCTGCCAACCATCAGCTCTTTGAAGATGGGTTTGTTTACTTCAAGCACCGGGCGGACCAAGGGGATTTCCTTTCTCAGAAGCTGAGTTCCTTCAAGCTTCATTACAAGCAACTTGGCCAACTCTCTTGGCAAATCATAAGACTTGTCAGGCTCTGGGGGAATATAGCTCATGCAGGATTGTAGACCACCTTTCCGTCCAGGTATACGTTTGATCACCGATTCCAAATGTTGAACAATCTTCTGAACTGCTCCCTTTGAACCTTTGTACTTGGCCCGATATACCAACTCTCCAATCTCAGTGCGGGTAGCGTGTTCACGGGATTCGAAATTATAATCAAGAGCTATGCATGAGTCCAACTCATCTGTAAAACCTTGCTCTATGTTTTTGTTCAGACCCAGTATCACTAGCCGCTCATAATCACGAATAAACCGTTTAATTATCTCAATTTCGGCAGGAGTCAATCCTTTGAAATAAGCAAACTTTGTCTTTCCTGATTTGGAGTCTCGCCAGCCGGTATTGGATTTTGCCATCAGGGAAGGTTCCTGTTCCTCGAACAAAGCAGCGTAGTAGGGAGGAAACAGGCTGAACACCCAGCTTGAAGGCTTATCTTCTCTGAACTTATGCCATTCAAGTTGACTACGACTGCTTGACCATCTACCAATCATACCTCTGCCTCTTCCTGGGCCAGACCGCCCCTAAAGCAACAATCAGCCCACCATCCCAAAATTAATACCGATAGTACGGTTGGTCAATCACTTTTAACTCCGTTGCCGTCTGAGCCGAATACGACTGCATCGGGATTCTTGTAAGGCTGCGACTGGGCAGAGCTCAAAATCGAGTTTGTTTCATGCTCTTGATGGTATATATTCCGTCTTACGATAAAAGGACAAGACTTGCCAGACACTCGGAACAAACATGCTGACGCCCGCCTGAGCGGGCTGGACAAAGAGTTCAAAGTCTTGGACCACGGGTTTGTCCGGCTGGTCGACTATATGGGCAGTGATGCCGCCATTGTCCAGGCGGCGCGGGTCAGCTATGGTGAGGGGACGAAGAAAATCTCGGAAGACCGGGCGCTGATCCGCTACCTCATGCGGCACCGGCATACCTCCCCCTTTGAGATGGTCGAGTTCAAATTCCACGTCAAGCTGCCCATCTTCGTCGCCCGGCAGTGGATCCGGCACCGCACGGCCAATGTCAACGAGTACTCCGGCCGCTACTCCGTCATGAAAGAGGAGTTTTATATTCCCGAGGCAAATGATATCCGCTTCCAGTCCACCGTCAACAAGCAGAGCCGCTCCGAAGAAGAAGTGCCGGACGAACTGAAGCGACGCTTAATTGATTTTCTGAAAAGGACACACGCTGCCTCCTATGAAGAGTACGAGCGCTTAATCGATGAGGGCCTGGCGCGCGAACTGGCGCGGATCGGCCTTCCCCTGTCGTTGTATACTGAGTGGTACTGGAAGATCGACCTGCATAACCTATTCCACTTCTTGCGGTTACGCCTGGACCCTCATGCTCAACTTGAGATTCGTCAGTACGCCCATGTCATGGCGGATATGGTCAAAGTCGTCTGCCCGATGGCGTATGAGGCATTTATGGATTACTCCTTCAACGCCCTCTCCTTTTCCGGCCCCGAACTGAAGGTGCTGAAAGCACATTTATCTGACTTATCTTTGACAAAGGAAGACCTGGTCGCCCACGGCCTCTCCAAGCGTGAAGCAGACGAACTTCTTGAAAAGCTGGAAAAGATCAAGCGGCTGTGACAGGAGCTGAGAGTCAGAAACTGCTCATGAATCAATTGTGGCTCATATCGGCATTACTCGTGTTGTCTTTCGGCGGTCCGACGGCATGGGGAGAGGATACCGAGGAGACTGCCGTTGCCGCAGACACGCTCGTTGAAGTGGTTGAAGATTCAACCCGCTACGTAGTCTCTATCCAACGGGTGACAGTGGCGGATATGCGGATCGATGATACCCTCGTGATCTCGCTGAACTCATTCGGCAATCCGTTGGCCGGCTTCGAGTTGAAGTTTGCCGTGGAAAGCCCCTTCATTGACATTGTCGAAGTGCTGCCGGGGGAGATCTACGACTCATGCAACTGGGAATTCTTTAACGCTCGACAAATAGACGCCCTCAACAAAGAAAACTATCCGCCGGTCATCTGGCAGGCGGTAGCTCTGGCGGACATGATGCCCGGCGCTGACCGGCCGGTCTGCTTTAGCTTTGAGAGGGAAGCCTCTCTAATAAAGTTGGTAGTATCGAGTGAGCATGTCACGCGCGTGCCCGACACCGTCGCCCCAATATTCTTTTTCTGGGAGGACTGCTCCGACAATACCATCGCCGGCATCTCAGGGGATACCCTTGCCATCTCGGCGAAAGTGTTTGACTATTACAACGTCGAGTACACAGAGGGCCGGGGACTTTTCCCAACCCGGACGGGAGCACCTGAGCAGTGCATCGACCCCGCCGCGCGAAACAAACCCCACCGCCAGATTGAATTCCACAACGGCGGGGTCAAGTTCAAGCTGAACGTGGACGAAGATATCGCTGACTCGACTGAGGCTTCCACCGAGAAGTAGGTAAGGAGCCTTGTGCTCCTGACGAAAACGGTGACAAGAAATATTTCGGGGTCAGAGAGGGTGCCGACCCAAAGCAATCAAGTTGACATTCTTGCCAATCAAATTAGATTGTCTGTCAGTCCGTGAACGTATGCACGACCATGTAAATGTTCTGAAGAAGGAAGAAAAATGCGACTGTATGAGTTTGAAGGCAAAGAGCTATTCAAGAAATTCAAGATTCCCATACCGGAAAGCCTTCTGGTCAGGAGCGCTGATGAGGCGGTTGCCGCAATTGATGAAATAAAAGCGCCGGTGGTGCTGAAGTCGCAGGTGCTGACCGGCGGCAGAGGTAAAGCAGGCGGCATCAAAACCGCTGAGAGCGCCGAGGAAGCCCGAACATTAGCCGAGGATTTATTCAAACTGACCATCAAGGGCTACCCGGTCGAGTCGCTCCTGGTCGAGCCGAAGCTTGACATCAAGCAGGAGTATTACATCGGCGTCACGATTGACCGTGCCAACTATACACTGGTGGTGATTGCGTCCGGCGAGGGCGGTGTGGACATTGAAGAAACTGCTGAGAAGCACCCGGACAAGATTGTGAAGCTGCCTATAGCCGTAGAAGATGAACTGTACACCTTTGACGCTCTGGCCATGGCCAAGCAGATCGGCATACCGGCGGCGCTCATCAAACAGGGAGCAGCTATTATCGTCAGCCTTTACAACATGTTCAAAAAGTACGACGCCAAACTGGTGGAAATTAATCCTCTGGTATTAACAAAAAGTAACTTGTTACTGGCTGCTGACAGCCGCGTCTCGCTTGACGACGATGCCGTCTTCCGTCACCCCGAGCTAAAAGAGATGGGGATTGAGATGCGCCACGAAGAGGGGGAGATGACGCCGCGCGAACGTCAGGCGACCGAGTGGGGAGTACCGTATCTCGATCTGGACGGCGATATCGGCATGTTCCCAGGCGGGGCGGGGTTCGGCATCATGGGCAACGACTTTATCCATTACTATGGCGGCCGGCCGGCCAATTTCATGGACTCCGGCGGCGGACCGACGCCGGAACGACTCGCCAAGATGCTTGTGCTGCTTGATGAAAACCCCAACGTCAAGGCGATTTTCGGGGCCCGCTTCGGGGGTATCAGCCGCTGCGATGATTTTGCCAAGGGAGTGGTTATGTTCCTCAAGGATCACGGGCTCTCCAAACCGATGGTCATGCGCATGACCGGCAACATGTGGCAGGAAGGCGTTCGCATCTTCGAAGAGGCGAAGCAGGCGTCGCCTGAACTATTCAAGAATGTGGAGTTCCATGGGATAGAGACACCGATAGAGGAGATCTCCAAACGAGCAGTGGAGTTAGCTCATCACGAGAAAGGGGGACAATAATGGCAATCTTAGTCGATAAACACAGCAGAGTCATGGTGCAGGGGATCACCGGTGGGGCGGGCAAGTTCCACACCGAGCGGATGCTGGCCTACGGCACGAATATCGTGGGAGGGACCTCGCCGGGCAAAGGCGGGCAGGCAGTTGTGGAGCGTCCGGTCTTTGACACTGTGACAGAATGTGTCGAAAGCACGGGCGCCGGTGTCTCCGTCATTTTCCTGCCGGCGCGGTTCGTTAAAGAGGCGGCTATCGAGGCGATACGGGCGGGTATTAAGTTCCTGGTCATTGTCCCCGAACATATTCCCATCCACGATATGCTGCTCGTACGCCGCGAAGCGGTCAAACACGGCGCGACAGTCATTGGCGGAAATACACCCGGTATTATCACACCCGGCGAGGCCAATCTCGGCATCATGCCGGATATTGCTTTTGCGCCCGGACGGGTCGGTACTGTCTCACGCTCCGGTTCGATTACATACTACGTGGCCGATACGCTCACCCGCAGCGGGTATGGGGAGACCACTTGCGTGGGTTTAGGCGGCGATCCGGTGCTGGGGTCAACCTTCAACGAAATCCTCTGGATGTTTGAAGAGGACGAAAAGACCAAAGCGGTCGTTATGTGCGGCGAGATCGGCGGCGTCTATGAAGAAAAGGCGACCGAGATCATCCCCAAGATGAAGACACCAGTACTGGCTATTATAGGCGGCATCTACGCCCCACCCGGCAAGCGCATGGGCCACGCCGGAGCCATTGTCGAGGGACGTATGGGCACCGCCCGAGAAAAACTCGACGCCCTTGCCGCCTCCGGCGCCCATCCCTGCAAGACATTTACGGACATCCCGGAGACGTTGAAGAGGTTGCGAATGTAGCTCCACAGGATAATTAGAATTAGACTTTTTTACTATGAATAACC
>Ga0209986_10005123_pt1 | contig 10923 bp, 21 predicted proteins | sample BlataG_FD_183168 | JGI IMG/M metagenome (GOLD analysis project Ga0209986, IMG submission 183168) | Deep subsurface microbial communities from Black Sea to uncover new lineages of life (NeLLi) - Black_00105 metaG (SPAdes) (version 2) | ecosystem: Environmental > Aquatic > Marine > Oceanic >...
TTAAGAAAGATGAACAAGGTTCTGCAAGAAAAAGGTGTAGAGATGCATTATTCTGAGAAATCGTTGAAGGAAGATTTAGAATTGCCACGAGAATTTATGCAAAATTTTTAGATGAGGTAAAAATATATTGAGAATAGGTTTGATGGGTTTATATCCTGGAGCTAAAACGAAGATGAGTAATTTTTTGACGTTTTGCGTGTTGATTGCGATATGGTTCTGGGGTTCAGGAGTTGGGTATTTCAGAGGATTGGTGATGATGAAGAAGGAACTTGACACAGTAACATTAAAATAAGAAGATTATATTTTTAAATAAGGTGTTATAGGTGACCAAAATGGAAGTGATAGAAGAAATTGTTAAAATAGGAGATAAAGGGGAGATAATCCTACCAGAGAAGATAGGGCGGAAGGAGAAGCTGAAAAGAGGGGATTTGCACACAAAAATAGAGAAGGCGATTGAGAAAATTAAGAATATAGAGGGGTTTGAAAAGGTAAAATTCATCATTTTGTATGGCTCGGCAGCAGAGGGGCAGATGACCAATAATTCAGATATAGACCTCTGTATATACTATGATGGCAGTCCAGATGAATCTTCAGGATTCCGATTTAAAGTGCTTTCAGAACTCTTTGATGAGATCTATGATATCCAGATATTTCAGCAACTCCCACTCTATGTGAGGAAGGAAGTTTTGAAGGGAAAGGTAATCTACTGCAAGGATAGAAGGTTTTTATATGGGGTGGCTCTTGAGACGATAAAAGATTTTGAGGCATTTAAACATAGATTTTATGATTATATCGGGGAACAAATGATAAAATGAGGAAAGAGGTTATAAGGACAATAAAAAGCGAGATTGTGAGTGAAGAGATGAGAGCGAAATTGAAAGCGATGAGAGGATTCAGAAATATAGTAGTTCACAAGTATGGTAAGATAGACGACAAGCTCGCTTTTGAAATACTGAAAGAGAATCTGCGTGATTTTTATGTGTTTATAAAAAGAATAGAGGTATTTTTAGAGAATGAGGAGTGGAGGTTATGAGATAATTTATGGCACTGATCGAGGATTTTGGGATTCCATTTAATATCGGTGCGCATGATTTGGTAAAAGGATTGGGATTTCTATCCGAGTTGAGAGGGTATAGGTATAACGTTGGAGAGAAACGATGAGAGGAAAATGGGATGTATATCGTTAAAGTATCGCTCATGCTGCTCGAAGATTTCTTCTGGCGGTTGAAGATGAAGTATGTGGTGTTGAGTTTTCATCCGCTCGTGTTATTTTACATGCTTGGAATTGTATTGACGCCAATTGGGTTCTTGGGTGGATTATTCACTCTGTATTATAAATATGTGATAGGCGGGTCGTTGTTTGTTAGAGGCGCTCTTTCTCTTCTGCTGTTCATTCTTGGTGTGCAGTTCCTGTTGTTTGCGATGCTGTTTGATATGGAGATGGATAGGAGCAAGAGGGGGAGTGGAAGGTGGGAGTGATGCGGGGTTATAGGTATAGTAGACGCAGATTAACACAGATTACACTGATTTTTGACTACATGAAAGACAATATCTATACTATTGGGAAAAAGGGTTTAGTAGTGGTGAGAGGATGAAACTAGAGGAGATAAAGAAAAGGTATACGGTGGCGTCTGATGAGATATTTTGGAGGGAATAGAGCAAGCGGAAGATTTTATAAGGAAGAATATACGGCTTTTCGGATTCAGAACAGGGTTTAGCTTTGGAAGGATAGATAAGATGGAGTATCCAATGAAGGCGATAAGAGAAGGAGTTATCAATGCCTTAATCCATAGAAATTATTATGAGCCCGCAGACACAAGGGTTATGATTTTCGATGACAGGATTGAGATAGTCAATTCCGGTTCATTTCCCGAAGGTGTGACACCAGAAAAACCAAGACACATTCCCGTTAATCCTGCATTATGCCAATTAATGTATGATGTCGGGTTTATAGAAAAATATGCGTTTAGGGAAGGGCTCATCACAAACAGGATATACAGGGAAATTAATAAAGTTTCAGACGAAACTTCAAGGAAAGAATTGGCGGATATTGTTGAAAAAGGGTTACTAAACATTACAGGTAAAGGAAGAGGTGTAAAATATGTGCCAACACTTGGCGATTAATTGGCGATTAATTGGCGATTTTAGGATTGTGTTGTACTCTAATAGACGGAGAAATGAGAGACAAAAACGAGCAATAGAATATTTAAGGCGTAATGAACAGATAACAAATACGGAATTTCAGGAAATAAACAAAACTACTAAAAAAACAGCGACAAGGGACTTACAGGAATTGGTCAGGTCAGGAATCCTGATTAAGAGCGGTAGAACTGGTAGAGGTGTGTATTATAGTTTAAATCCGACTTATAAAGGGGACATAAGGGGACACGAAACAATGTCTATTATGAACTCATTAAAATCTCGCCAAAAAGATGCAACAAATATCAAATGAGAAATCGAAAAAAACCGAAAAGCTTTTATACCCTGTTTAAGAATATAGAAACCAAGGTAGGTGTCAATGCAAAAGCAGAGTTTACGCCATGAAAGTTTTTACCTTCGACTCAATATTTTTGCATACTATTTTATCAAATTTTCACCTGTTGCAAACAAAAATTTCAATATGTAGGGGGAGATACGAAGGACTGTTGTAAGTGGGCACTCAATGGTTTAGAGCCTTTATATCAATGAAAACAAAATTTAAAGCGATGAAAAGGATTTTATAGTAAAAAGAGGAATAGACAATGGAGATAAAGATGAATATAGAAATGGCATCTTTAGGCTATGCAGAACTGCGTGAGAAATTCAAGAAAGGGTTGAGGAATGGGAATTGGAGAAAGCTCAACCGTAAGGAGAAAGCTCTTTATCGTGCCGCGATGGCGTATACGAAGCTGAGGAAGAAGGGGGAAATGGCGATGGATATAGTGAATGGAATGATCGTGGAGAAGCTTTTGGGGCTTATAGAAAGGCTAAAGGAGACGAAAGGTACGAGAATATTTAAAAGGGGATTTAAGAAAGCGGTTGAAATGTTAGATAAAGGTGAAGAGAGAGGCGTGTTTTCATGGGCGCCAAGACTAAAGGTTTGGCTCAAAGACCCGGATTATATATTCTGGCTGGGGACGGTGAGGTGATTATGAAACCAAAAGAGATGGATGAAATGATAATAGTCCAATCAGTTGTGTTTTATGAGGGATTCACACGCACCGTATTCGGAAGTGCGGGAGTAAAACTTTTTATTCCGGAAGCGCCCTTTATCGCCTATCAAACTCAACCTTGCCAAAGTTCTCACGAGCCAGTAAATGAATTCCGCTCTCATTTTATTATGCGCCTCGTTACTATTGCAATTGTCAAGTGCAGCTTAAAAACCTTTTCATATTGCCAAAAAAAAGTTTAGAATAGTTTTTAAAAAATTCACCGGTGTGTCATTTTTTATTCCCATATTGTTTAATTGGAGACGAAACAAATGTTAGAAGTTTCCGTGGTCATCCCTACACTTGACGAGGAAGATAGCATTGGGATATGCATAGAGAAGATAAAGAAGATTTTCGAGGGGAAGATAAGAGGAGAGATAATAGTTGCGGATAATTCCGTGGACAGAACGCCAGAAATTGCAAGTTCGAAAGGGGCTACGGTTGTAACGCCGGATAAAAGGGGCTACGGCTATGCTTATCTCTACGCTTTTAAATATGCGAAAGGGGAGAACATAGTCATTGGAGATGGCGACAATACCTACGATTTTTCGGAAATCCCAATGCTTTTAGAACCTTTGAGAAAAGGAGAAGCAGATATTGTGATGGGAAGCAGGTTCAAGGGAAAGATAAAGAAGGGTGCTATGCCCTGGCTGCATAGATACATAGGCAATCCGGTTCTAACGGGGTTTTTGAATTTATTTTTCAATGCGGGAATTTCTGATGCTCATTGTGGATTCAGAGCGTTAAAAAAAGAAGCTTTGGAGCGGATGAATCTCAAATCAAGTGGTATGGAATTCGCATCCGAGATGGTCATAGAGGCGGTGAGGCAGAAATTGAGAATAAAGGAAGTGCCTATAACTTATTATCCGAGAGGAGGAGAATCAAAGCTGAGTTCTTTTTCTGATGGCTGGCGACATCTAAAATACATGCTTTTGTTCTCCCCTTCCTACCTCTATTTCATACCGGGGCTGGCGCTCTTTTTATTTGGACTGTTAGTATTATTGCTGAGCTATTTCCACGTTAACGTGGGCTTTACACCGGGAATCCATTCGATGATTGCGGGAAGTTTAGCAGTAATCGTAGGCTATCAGATATTATGCCTGGGATTGTTTGCAGGAATATATGGAAAGAAACACAATTTGTTTGAGTCGAACGGGATAACGGAATTCATTTTTGAGCGTGTTTCATTGGAGCGTGGAGCGACCGTAGGGGTGGCGATACTTCTCGGTGGGTTTGCTTATTCATTGCATTTATTCATTAATTGGATGAGTAGCGGCTACACGGAACTCCCGATGAGCGGGCAGGACATGATAGGCTTCACGCTTTTGGTCATAGGATTGCAAACCATTTTCTTCTCCTTTTTCTTCAGCATGATTGGAGGCAAAGAGAGGTAAATGAAAAATCAAAATGCTACCCAATCCCAACTACCAACTAAAATTTAAGTTAAAAGATACATCAAATTAAGATTAAGAGAGGTAAGGGAGAAAATGATAGAAGTCATAAAGTTGAAAGAGGAAAATGGAGAAGTGGTGATGAGTAAGGAAGATTTTGAAGGATTAATAAGCGAAGTAGAATCGTTGATAGAGACGGTGGAAATTTTGAGTGACGAGAATTTGATGAAGCAGATAAGGGAAAGTGAAAGAGATATAAAAGAGGGAAAAGTTCGTGAGATAAAGTCAACGGATGACTTGGGGAGGCTGTTTTTGGAGTGAATTATCGGCTGAAATATACCCTGACTTTCGAGAAACAAATAGAGAAAAAAACTCACGAGGAAGTAATGAATACATGCAAAAACCAAAAATCATAGTCGATACTTCATCGTGGAATAAATAAAGCAAAGGAGGAGTTAAAAAATGCTGGAAATAAAGCTCAGAGAGGAATATGATAAGTGGCTGAGGAAGATAGCGCAGGAGGTCAGCATATCACCAGAAGAATTGGCGTACATGTCTATTGAGAATTTTATAAAGGAATACAGGCGGAGGAAAGCTATAAGAGAGTATGTGGAAGGTGATGTCTCCTTAGGTAAGGCGGCTGAGATTGCAGGGGTTCCTAAGCGGAAATTCATGGCTATTCTTAAAGATACTGGGATTCCACTGAATGTTGGTGTTGAGGATTTCGTGAAGGGATTTGGATTTCTTTCAAAGCTAAGGAGATACGAAATCAAAAGTGAATGAAAAGGTAAGAATGAAAATCGCTTATGTTTATGATGCCGTCTATCCCTGGATAAAAGGCGGTGCTGAGAAACGAATCCATGAAATAGCAAAAAGGTTAGTTGAGAGAGGGCATGAGGTTCATCTGTTTGGAATAAAATGGTGGGACGGTGAGAGAGATATTGCAGTGGACGGGGTATATCTGCATGGAATAGGAAAATGGGATAATTTATACGTTAATGGAAGAAGGTCAATAAAAGAGGGTTTATACTTTGGAATCAAGACTCTGACCGGATTGAAAGGCGATTTTGATCTGATAGATTGTCAAGAATTTCCTTATTTTTCTTGCTTTTCTGCTAAGATGCGTTCCTTGCTTAACAAATCTAAACTTGTTATAACCTGGCACGAGGTTTGGGGGGATTACTGGTTTGAGTATTTGGGCAAGAAGGGGATTTTCGGGTGGAGTGTGGAGAAATTAACTACGAAATTAACCGAAGGAAACGTTGCGGTTTCCGAGAGAACTAAAGAGGATCTGGAAAGAATAGGCGTTAAGGGGGATGTTCAAGTAATCCCGAACGGAATAGATTTTGGAGAAATAGAGAAGATAAGAGCTTCAGAGAAGGAATCAGATATTATATTTGCCGGGAGGTTAATTAAGGAGAAGAATGTAGATATTTTAATTAAGGCGGTGGAATTGGTAAAGAAAGAGATTTTTGATGTTAAATGTATAATTATTGGAGATGGTCCGGAAAAGAGCGAGTTGGAGAAATTGGCTACTGATTTGGGATTGGGTGGCAACGTCACATTTACCGGGTTTTTGGAGGATTACAAAGATGTGATTTCATGCATGAAGTCATCTAAGGTATTTGTTTTGCCTTCGACAAGGGAAGGGTTTGGTATTGTGGCGCTGGAGGCGAATGCATCTGGATTGCCGGTTGTTACTGTGAATCATGAGAAGAATGCTGCATGTGATTTTATAAATAACGAAAATGGATTTATATGTGCGCTTTCAGAAAGAGATATAGCAAAAAAGATATTAGTGGCAATAGATAAGAAAGAAGATATGGGAAGAAAATGTATTGAAAGTGCGATGAGGTATGATTGGGATAGAATGGCTGATTTGACTGAAGAAGTTTATAAAGAGTGGAGAGCATAACCGAAGATGAAGAAAATGACTGAGAAGGATAAATGGATGATTATGGCTTTACAGGACATTGAAACTGCTGAATACAACTTAAAAGGAAATATACTGGATGCTGCGGCTTTTTATTGTCAGCAAGCAGTAGAAAAAGCGCTCAAAGCACTTTACATAAAGGAGCATGAAAAGCTGATCCGAACGCACGATCTTCTATTTCTGGGAAAGAAGTTGAATCTTCCGGATGACTTGACTGAAATCTGTGATGAGATCAATCCGTTCTATATCGGAACACGGTATCCAGATATGTATGAGGAATATACAGAAGAGGAGATAGAAGAAGCGATAAATAAAGCGAGGAGTGTGATAGAATGGGTAAGAAAGAAGATTTAATGAGTGAGATAGGAAATTTAATAGAGAGACTATCGAAGAAGATTAAGATAGAAAAGGTGATAATCTTCGGCTCAAGAGCAAGGGGTGAAGAGGAAGAGGAGAGTGATCTGGACTTGCTCATAATCTCTCCGGATTTCAAAGGTAAAAAATTCAGGGAGAGAGCGCGGGGGTTCTATAAATATTATGAGCTGGATTTCCCAGTCGATTTCATCTGTTTCACGCCAGAAGAGTTTGAAAAAATGAAAAGTAGGGCGACGATAGTGAAAGAGGCTTTAGAGGAGGGGATAGTGATAGATGAAAGTTGAGGAACCTGTACTGTAAAGGGAGTGGCAGGAGAACAAGAGAAATGCGGCATGTGATTTTATAAATGACGAAAATGGATTTTTATGTGCGCTTTCAGAGGAGAATGTTGCAGAGAAGATGTCAATGGGGTTTGATGAAAGAAAGAATATGGAAAGAAAATATATTGAGAATGCAAGAAAGTATGATTGGGGTGAAATAGTCGATTTAGTCGAATATTTTTACAACGCATGGTAATAGTAGCAATTGTTGGTGTAGATGGATGTGGAAAAACGACACAAGCGAGAATGCTCGTTGATAGATTAAAGAAGAACGGTTATGAAGCAATGTATGTTCGACCCGTTTATGTGCTTTTAGATTTAATTCGCTTGAGTGAGGAAGATAAGAATTCGGTGAGTCCAAGAAGAGCTCGTGTGTCTGAGATTTTAAATAAAAAATTGTCTATCATGCAAAGAGTGTTAATGGGTTTATTTGGCTATCTATATGCATTAGTAACTTATATTTTTATAAAATTTACGAGCGGAAATAAAATAATAGTATGCGATAGATACTTCTACCAATTTTTCTTTGACTTATTTGGGAATTGGAGTGAAAATATAATCAAAATTTTTCCAAAAACAGATATCACATTCTTTTTAGATGGAGATTTGAATCTCTTTTATTCACGAATGAATGATTCTTTTGATGCATCCGTTGGTAGGGATTATTATACAGATGTCCTTAATCTATATAGGAAAATATCTCAAAAATATGGTTTCATTCAAATAGATGCAAATCTTAATAAGGAAGCGATTAACAATATACTGTTTATGTATTTAACAAAAGAGATGAAGGGGAGAGCTTTATGAATAAGTTGGATCCGATGAAGGTTGTTTTGTCTGTCGTTGATCCCGAATATCCAAATCAGGTTAATTTAGAAGAAATAATGGGAAAAAAAGATCTTTTGAAATTTGCAATAAAATTGGCTGAAAGGAACGGGCTTTATTATTATTTTATAAATAAACTAAGGGAACAGAATGTAGACATTCTTTTAGAAGAAAAACATTGGAACGAAAAAGAACGAAGATTATCAGATTTAAAAGAAACTATAGCACTTTTGAATGAAGTTTCAAAGGAGCAGGGAATAAATTATATCCTGATCAAGGACTGCAATACTGTCCCACATATTCCAAGAGATGTGGATATTTTTATACGAGCAGAAGAAAAAGAAGATATGATTAAAGCTTTGGATAAATATGGAATGAGGTGTGAGCATTCCGGTAGCATCGAGACAACCTTATTAGGTGAAGCATATTTACCCATAGACCTATACACCAAAATTGTTTACTTTGGTAATGAATTTTTGGATGAGGGCTTTTTATTCAATTCCATAGAAGAAAAAGAGATGTTTGGTATACGATATCCCGGGTTAAACAATGAGGCGGAGTTTATGTTAACCTTATTGCACAGTTTATTTGGTCATCGGTGTTTGACCTTACTGGATTTTTTGCACCTGAAACAGATAAAAAATAGTAAATTGGATATCAAACTTTGCAAGAATTATGCAAGGACTGCGAAGTGGGAAAATGTCTTTCTTTTGGCTTTAGAAGAGTTCAATTTAATACATAAAGAAATCTATATGGGAAATAGAAAAATTACGTTCCCGTATTTGTTTAATATAAAGTTCGTTATGAAATGTGTCCAGCAGATAAACAGAATCAGTTTAAGCCAATCGGATAAATTTCGTATTTACTTTTCTTTGTTTTTGGATGGTGCGAAACTAAAACTCGAAGGTTCTATGTTTTATAATATGGTCAGAGGATGCACCCCTCTTAGAAAAGCTCTCCTTTCCGTAGGCTATCGAAGTAGGAGTATGAGGGGGGATAAATACAGTTAGAGGTAAAAAATGAAGATTTGTATGGTTGGATTGGGGATAGGTAAAACACATGGTGCTTTTGTTGGCGGGCATGTCAATAATGCCGTCAATCTTTCCAGAGCTCTGGCTGAAAATGGTTTTCAAGTTCACATTGTCACCACTCCTCCCATTCATTCCAATCGAGGAAAGTCAGAAGCTTCTTATGAACTTCAGAAAGGTGTGACGATTCATCCAGTAAATGTATCTTATACCAACGCTTCAAATAAAATCTCTGAAAAGGGAAGGCTCAGTTTAAGTTGCGGGGTCAAGTCCTATTTCCAGATTGTGTCGGCTGTTAAACAACTCCATAAAACCGAAAATTTTGATGTGATTCATGGACATTCTGGATTCCCCTGGGTAGCGTTAATACCCGAATATCTAAGAATACGGGAGAAAGTACCTTCAGTTCATACACTGTGCTGTCCGATAAAGGATTGTTGGGTTCATCGAATGATTTCAAAACTCTGCCTTTCAAAATTGGATTTGACTATTGCATTAAGTAATAATGTAAGAAACTCATTACGGAATATTATACCAGAAGACAAGATAAAGGTGATTCCCCCGCTCATAGATTTATCAAGATTTGGTCAAAATTTTAAAGAAAAATCAGATTCACCACATCTACTTTATTTAGGAAACCTATCAAAAACAAAAGGTCTGCACATACTTTTGGACGCTTTGGAAATTGTTAAGAAGGATATTCCAAAAATAAAGTTATTACTCGGTTTAGACATGCCTTTAAATGAATTTGAAAGTAAAAATCTTGAAATAAAAAGGAAATTTGAAGCGTTGGACTTGGTTGGGAATGTTATACCACTTGGAATAATAAAAAACCTTCCAGAGGTTATGGCAGGGAGCGATATATTTGTCGCTCCATTTATAAACACTTATGGACCCGCAGATTATCCATTATCTATTCTGGAAGCTATGGCTTCTGAACTACCAGTAGTAGCAACGGATGTAGGTGGCATTCCCGATATTGTAAAGCATGGAGAGAATGGTTTATTGGTTGAGCCAAACAATCCATTAGATTTAGCTAATTCAATTATTTACTTACTAAATAATCCCAATGTAATTGAAGTAATGGGAAAAAAAGGAGTAAGGGCTATTCAAAATTTGACCGCAGGAATCGTTAATAGCTATATCAAAATATATCAAAATCTGAGAGGTCTATAAATGACTGGCGTTTGTTTCGTATATGGAATGGACATAAGTGAACCATGCGGTGCTACGAATAGAATTTTAGCCTTTGCATCAGCACTAAAAAAAGAAGGATATGATGTAAAGATAGTAGCGCCCAAGCCAAAAAGAAAAATTCCAAAGGACTTAGAGTTAGAGGGCATAGAATTAGTTACTGTTCCAATCTCTACTAAGGAAACAAGTATAAATCGTATTCTAAGAGGATTAATTATCTATGAGGGTAAAAAACTGGCAAAAAACAATGGAAGTATATTACAAATAGAATTTTCACATTTTGCAGGTTTAGCTACATTAATTGGGTGCTCTGAATATATATTGGACATGCATGATTTAGCTTTTGCTTCTCCAACTTACAATAGCAATAGCCTGCTCAGAAATATTTGCTATCACTTAGAACGGAAAGGCGTCACAAATGCAAAAAAAGTTATTGTAGTTTCCACAGATATGAAAAATTTTCTTAATAAAGAATGGAACATATCAAAAAAAAAGATAGAAGTTATACCCAATGGTTATTTTGTATCAAAATTAAAAAATTTGTATCTAATCAGGTTTTTAAAGTTTTTCTTTTTTGATAAAATAGTGGTTTGCGAAATTATCTCAGTCCAGAATGAAAAATAGCGTGTGATAATCGTTAAAAACCGAAAATCATAAAATGAATGAGCG
>Ga0209986_10005124_pt1 | contig 10922 bp, 6 predicted proteins | sample BlataG_FD_183168 | JGI IMG/M metagenome (GOLD analysis project Ga0209986, IMG submission 183168) | Deep subsurface microbial communities from Black Sea to uncover new lineages of life (NeLLi) - Black_00105 metaG (SPAdes) (version 2) | ecosystem: Environmental > Aquatic > Marine > Oceanic >...
CGGTAACCATCTGAAATCTCCTGATTTAAGGAAATCCAGATAGCTTATTGTTTCCGACTAATATCCGGAACTTTTAACTGTCGCCGGACGGTAAGAATGATTGTCGCTGATCACTGGCTTCTCCACGTGCCGCCTGCCTCACTGCTGACAAGTTTATCGTCGTTGTCATCCGCATACAGAATCCAGGCCAGGCTTAGTTGCTTTAGATTGCTAAGACAAACCGCCCGCTGGCCCTGCTCTCTGGCTCTCTTAAGGGCTGGCATCAATATTGCCATCAATATTGCAATTATGGCAATAACTACTAAAAGCTCTATTAGTGTAAAACAGTTTCGTTTACACATGACGTTAATCCTTCTCTTTTTAAAGAGACCATGAGTTTAACTGATGTGCTGATCTGAGGTAATTATAACACACTCTATCCGATTAAAACAAGTGAGAAAAGACTCGCGATGACCCATTTCTGGAAAGGTTTCGGTTGTAAGGCCTGAATTGAGAGTTAATTGTGGCATCTTCTCTCGTATCGCTGATCATATAGGATGGAAATTTTATTATTTCCGCGTGGGAACTGGATAAAGCAGCGCCTGAATAATCACTTTGTGCAAAGCACACGCACAAAATCTGCACAAAAGCATCGCAGAAGATCAATCTTATATAAGTTTATAGGAACCGACATTTCATGGTGGTGGCCTGCACCAGGCGGACAGACTCCTCTTGGCTTGGCTGAACAATGCATCCTGTAACGCAATGAGCAATCGATAGAACCAGAAGCTCTTGGGCTCTCTCGAATATCGAAGAGGATCATTTACCTTCTGGCGAATATCCTTACAGCGACACTGAAGATAACTCAAAAAACCCATAGCAAGGCCTGCCAAGAATATCAGCCGCTGCATGCTTTTGTATCTTCGTACGGCAAATCTTTCCAGCCCGATCCTGCTCTTTAGAAATTCGACCGATGTCTCACAACCCCATCGATGGGTGAATCGATTCCGGATCTGCAAGGCCATCTCGGAATCTTCTGCCACCATATCGGTCAGCAGTATCACCGGCTTGTTATATCCGGCCGTACGATAGGCCACCACATACAATGGCTTTGGATTATCAGATAAATACACCTTTTTGTAAACCAACCAATCACCGCTTTGGGCAAACAAATGCTCCACCAAATCACTCAAGACGATGCGTACACCATTGTCCAGAACCACCATCCTGTCACCACGTTGACGAATAATAAAATGCCGTTTAGAGGCCAGGAACGGCTCTATAAGGCTTAGTCTGTCAAATCCACGGTCACACACGTAGATGCCAAAACCCTCACCAAAAAACTCATCCAACTGCGAGAGTATATGTAGAATCTGAGCGTTTTCGGACAATTGTCCATCTGCTTCTAAACTATAAGGCCAGAGAATCACCGGCCAGATGATATCCTCTTTTTTGTCCAGACAATATACCTCCATACACCAGTATCCCGGGACTAAACAATCTTTATCTCCATCCCGAACCCACGCCAGGTTCTCCATCTTCTTAGCATAAGGTTTGGCCAAATCACTCAGGTCTACTATAAAGAGGCTGTCCATATCAAGCCTGCGACGCACCAGAGAAAGGTAATTGGACCAGAGCTGTTCAAGGTAAGATCGGCGATTGGCCAACTGCCTGCGAAATCGTTTGGCAATAGCCGTTAGTTTGCTGGCACAGGGAACTTTGGCAGCAACGTGTGTCAGAACCAGATTGTCTGAAAACAAAACTCCGCAGAGAAAATCTCGGATGAACTTGGCGTTGGGTTTGGTCAAGTCAGAGGTCAATTGGGAAAGAAAGCTTTGGAACACTCTGCCCCCGATTGATATAATACTCTTACTCATTGTGCACCTCCGTGTACTCAGTAGTTTTTCTACTACTTCGGCACACGGAGGTCATTTTTATTAAATCAACTAAAAATATACACCAAGTATCCCAAAAATGGGTCATCGCGAGAGAAAAGAACCTTAAGGTTCAATGTGTTCGTATAGGCCCCTTGGTCTTTCAACAATAGCAGACGAACACTACCAACGATCAGTATCCCCCAAAGAATTATATGAATGATAGATTTCTTTTCCTCCGTATACTTAATCCGATTACACACTAAAAATTGTCAAAAAATATCTGTATTTTCGCAAAAAATTGACATTTATTCGGACCCGATATAGGCAAAATCAGCATTTGTGGAGACATTTTGGTGTCATGATGTCACCTGGAAATCAGGGTGTTTTTTAGCTTTTGAAAGAGGTGACTTTTTGAGGAATTCTGGTATTTTGCAGCTCGTGAAAATGGGGCCATTTCGGGGGAGTGCTTTGGGCGAGGCTCGTGAGCTGTGATTGGCTGGTGGGACTGGTCCGAGAGCTTCTGACATATCTGTGGTCTTCGCAATTAATAGAGCTAATGATGAATGTGAGTTGCTGAGGCACGTCATGTTGAACCTGCCGGAATATTGTTGAAATTGAGATGGAATTACAGTATTATGAGACTTGAAGCTTGCAGGAGTGTTTCAATGAAATCTAAATGGGAAATCCCGGTTGATAGAATTATTCATAGTTTGCATTACATTAGCTCATCAAAATACCATTAACAAAGCAGTAGGAGGATTTGACAATGACAACGACCAGAGAACAATTTACAGCCTGCATAATTTTCATAATTACAGGCCTGTTATGCACATCCCACAGTAACGGCCAAGTTGATCCAAAATCCGTCGTGGGGTTCTGGCTTTTTGATGAAGCCTCAGGTAACATCACCAGGGACAACTCCGGGCATGGTTACGATGCCGACCTCAAAGAAAACCCTGCATGGGTGGAGGGAAAATTCCGCCACGCTCTTGAGTTCCAAGGTGAAAGTTATCTTGAGATCCGCAATTCGAGCCAAAACCTGCCATTCGGTGGAAGCGCCCCCTTCAGTATCACCGCATGGGTAAGGAATCAGGGTGGGGGCACTGTCATAGGTAAGTTTAACGGCGGCATCATAGGCGCCTACATCCTAGTAATCAACGGAGACGGCACAGTCACATTTCATAGAGAAGTCGATCCCTGGACATTTACCGGCACCAAGGCCCTGCCGGACAATGACTTTGGGCACGTCGCAGTCACCTACGACGGTGCTGAAATGAAGATCTATATCAACGGGGAATTCGATTCAAGACAGGAACGGGGTCCTCAAAATACAGACACCGTAACCCCAGTTCTCATCGGTGCCCGATTTACGAATGACGCGCCCAGCGAGTTCTTTAACGGAGTGCTCGACGAAGTCGCCCTCTTCAATGTGGCCCTTACAGAGCAGCAGATCAGAGACGTCATGTACGGGCTCACCTTCCCAAAGGCCTCCAATCCCAATCCGGAGGATGGGGCCTTCCATGAGGATACGTGGGTGAGCCTGAGCTGGTCGCCGGGCGATTCCGCTGCCTCTCACGACGTGTATCTGGGGGAAAACTTCGACGATGTGTTTGATGCCACTCATGACTCAGCGTTTTACCAGGGCAATCAGACATCAACGTTTTATATGGCCGGTTTCCCGGGATTTGCTTATCCGGATGGTCTTGTCCCGGGCGTGACATACTATTGGCGAATCGACGAAGTCAATGACCTGGATCCAAATAGTCCCTGGATAGGTAATGTCTGGAGCTTTAAGGTTCCCCCTAAGACCGCCTATGCACCGGACCCGGCTGATGCTGCCGAGCAAGTAGATCCGGATGTAACTCTGAGGTGGACGGAAGGTTTCGGTGCGAAACTGCACACTGTGTATTTTGGCGACAACTTTGACGATGTGAACAATGCGACTGGTGGTGTTGCTCAGGGATCTACGGCCTACAATCCCGGCCCGCTTAAAATGGCTCAAACTTACTACTGGCGTGTCGATGAGTTTGATATTATCGAGACGTATAAAGGCGACGTCTGGAGCTTTACTACCCAGGGCGCCGTCGGGAACCCTGACCCGGCTAATGGCGCTGTGGATGTAAAGCAGACACAGATTATTACCTTCTCGCCGAGTGTCTTTGCTGTTTCGCATGAGTTATACTTTGGCACTGATAAAGATGCCGTGAAAAATGCCGATACCGGCTCGCCGGAGTATAAAGGCACCAGGGACCTTGGTGCCCAGAGCTATGACCCCGGAAAACTCGAGCTGGATGCCACCTACTATTGGCGCGTTGATGAAGTCAATAACACCAATCCCGACAGTCCGTGGACAGGCATCCTCTGGAGCTTCACGACAGCCAGCTTCCTTGTTGTGGACGATTTCGAGGACTACGATTCCGGGGACAACCAGATATGGTACACCTGGAAAGACGGGCTTGGCTACGCCGCGTACGGTAATGAACCAGCCTATCCCGGTAACGGGACCGGCTCGGCTGTAGGTGACGAAAACACTGCTTCTTTTACCGAGGAGACTATCGTTCACGGAGGCAGCCAATCGATGCCATTCTGGTACGACAACAGCATCCTCAGGTATTCAGAGGTGGAGAAGACACTGACTTATCCGCGTGACTGGACCGAGGAAGGCGTTGGAGTGCTGTCGATTTGGTTCCACGGTGTTGCGTCGAATGCTGCTGAGTCCTTGTATGTGGCTCTCAATGGCAATGCAGTAGTTACTCATGATAATCCTGATGCCGCACTGGTTGAGGATTGGACCGAATGGAATATCGACCTGCAGGCGTTCGGCGTGAACCTGGCCAATGCCAATACTATTGCTATTGGTTTTGGCGACAGGAACAATCCCCAGGCCGGCGGCTCGGGTATGATGTACTTTGATGATATTCGCTTGTATGCCCTGGAGTCTGAAGCACCATAAGTGACAATTTATTATGCGACTGGAATAAAGTTCTAACAAATTTAAGATTGAGCTTGCGCTGCTCTGTGAAATAGCCGCGCAGCAAAAGATGTTTGTTGAAAACAACAAGTATCATGGTGTGTATCCAAAGTACGATAAGTTTAACTTTTTTAAAGGAGGATTATTATGTCTAAGAAATTGATTTATATGATTTCTTTTGTTTTGGTGCTGGGCCTGGTCGTGACGGGCATCGCAAAAGCTGCCGACCCGGATATTATTGGGTGGTGGAAGTTGGATGAGGGTTCCGGGGATACTGCTATTGATTCTTCAAGCAATGGATTCGATATAACGCTACAGAATAGCATGTGGGAGGATGGGTTATTCGGGGGCGCGGTACACTTCCGCGGAGTGGGCTATGGAAGCATAGGGAGTTTTAACTATAGTGACAACGCTATCACGGTATGCGCCTTTGTGTGGCACGATGCGTTCAGAAGTGGTCAAGTTGAGCGATACGTAACGATGGCTCCGGAAGTCGCGGTGATTCGCAAGGAGACAGATGGCCGACTGCACTTCTACATCAAGACGGACGACAATCTCCGCCACCTGTGGGTCAGCGATGTCCTTACGGAAAGCCGGTGGTACCATGTTGCAGGCACCTGGGATGGGCTCACCCAGCGCCTGTATATCGACGGTGTGGAAATTGCCAGCCAGACACCTGGTGGTGTTTTAGGCGACACTTCAAGTGTAACTGTGAGTTCTGGGGACGAGCCGCTTAATGGGATGTTGGATGAGATTCGCATCTACAGCCGGGCACTGATGGAGCAGGAGATTAAAGGTGTTATGTTAGGTGGTGGAGCAGAATATCCGTATGCCCTGGCACCGGTCCCGGAGAACGGCGCCCTCCATGAAGACACCTGGGTTAGCCTTGGCTGGCGTGCGGGTGATTTTGCTGTCTCGCACGATGTGTACATCGGCGAAAATTTCGACGATGTGGACGCCGGTGCTGAAGGCACGTTCCAGGTCAACCAGACCTCGACATTTTATGTTATAGGCTTCCCTGGATTCGCTTACCCGGATGGTCTTGTTCCGGGCACGACTTACTACTGGCGCATTGACGAAGTCAATGACACCGAGCCGAACAGCCCGTGGAAAGGTCCTGTATGGAGCTTCACTGTTCCACCCAAAACTGCATACTTTCCCGACCCGGCTGATAGCGCCGTGTCTGTAGAACCGGACGCAAAGCTTAGATGGACACCGGGTTTCGGTGCGAAATTGCACACTGTATATTTCGGCGACAACTTTGACGATGTCAGCAATGCCGCAGGTGGTCTGCCTCAGGGAACTACAAGCTATGACCCGGGCACGCTTGAAATGGCCAAAACTTATTACTGGCGTGTAGATGAGTTCGATGTCCTCGCTACGCATAAAGGCGATGTCTGGAGCCTTACAACAGAAGGCGCCGTTGAGACCCTTGACCCGGCTAATGGCGCTGTGGACGTAACGCAAACACCGATTCTAACCTGGACACCGGGAGTCAATGGTGCATCGCATGAGGTTTACTTCGGCACAGACAAAGAGGCCGTGAAAAACGCCGATACAAGTTCCCCTGAATATAAAGTCAGCGGCAACCTTGGTTCCGAAAGCTATGAACCCGGACAGCTTGAGTGGAATACCACTTACTACTGGCGAATTGATGAGGCCAATAATGCCAACGCCGACAGTCCCTGGACAGGTCCTCTCTGGAGCTTTACAACAGCCAACTTCCTTGTCGTGGATGATTTTGAGGACTACGACGTTGGCAACAACGAGATATGGTGGGCATGGATAGACGGGCTTGGCTATGGTACGCCGGGTACTGATCCCTACTCTCCAGGCAACGGGACCGGTGCGGCCGTTGGCGACGAAAGCACTGCTTCTTTTACCGAGGAAACTATCGTTCACGGAGGCGACCAATCGATGCCATTCTGGTACAACAACAGCATCCTCAAGTATTCAGAGGTGGGGAATACGCTGACTTATCCGCGTGACTGGACCGAGGAGGGTGTAGGAGTACTGTCAATCTGGTTCAGAGGTGATTCGGATAATGCTGCTGAGCCGATGTATGTTGTTCTCAATGGCAGTGCAGTAGTCACTCACGATAATCCCAATGCAGCACAGATAGATACCTGGACCCAATGGAATATCGACCTGCAGGCATTCGCAGACCAGGGCGTGAACCTGGCCAATGTCAATACTATTGCTATTGGTTTTGGCGACAAGAACAATCCATTAGCTGGCGGTTCGGGTATGATGTACTTTGACGATATTCGTTTGTATGCCCTTGAGCCGGAAACACCGTAATCAGCAAATTAGTAATTTTAGGAGATGTTGTTTTTAATAAATTTAGAAAAATAATCCCGAGAGGTCGGGATTTTGGTGTGTGGCCCCGTATCTCCAGCAGCTTGCCATGAGGGTTGTCCAGTGCAAGAAGCCCGCTAGAACTGCAGAAGCTGAAGAAGTTTTGATCATTGCATGATCATGTGCCCATTGGCATATGGTTGAAAGTGGACAGGTGCTACAACGGGGCTTTCGTGGCAGGCAGATTGCTGATGCCAGATCGAGAATAGCCCAGTTGAGCGACGGGGTTTCCCGGTGAACAATGAACTTACTTCAGATTGAAAAGGTATAGCCATATTTCCAGTTTTTGCCGCTGGTATCTTCCTCATATCCCTGGGCCAGCATTCTTCTTTTCCATTGCCGGGCAGCCGTCTCGGAAGTGAATTGCTGCATAACTCTGAAGTCGCGAGGGTTTCCATGTTCCCGCTTTCTTCTTTCCGGCTCATCCGTAAGTCCTGCATACCTCATAACAACCTCTAAAAGAATGGGTGGGGTTCTTAATGGGAAAGAACTATGGACAGTGGGGCTCGTGAAAAAGTCCCAAAGCAACGTTTTGAGATTGCTACGCGATTCCTCGAATTGTTCGTAATGACGTGAAAGCGCACTTTGCGCCATTGCGAGCACCTGACCTGATTCTCAGGATGCATGTAAAATAAACTAAGATATTGGCTGAATCGCGCTAACATGTTTCTATTACAACACTTACAGATAACATCGTGCCGAATGCGATTTCTTAGTTCATTAGGAGGAGTGTAGCGATGAAGCAATCTCAGCTTCTTCAACAAGCCCACAGTCACCTGTTTTTGTCTAAAAATATTTATCTTTTATTTTCGTTCCAAAAACCACAGCCAAAATCACAACAGCCAAACCAATAATAAGTATCCAACGCAAAGTACTCATTAAAAGCATATTAAGCCTCCTTTCTATTCCCCTATCATGTTTATAATCCAATTCATAATCAAAGTCGCAATCAAAACTCTACCACCAGCCACACCTAATTAATATCCAAGTCGAACCACTCATTAACAACCCCTTATAGTACGAAATTTGCTAACAAAAGCAATTATATTGACTCGCGATGACCCATTTCTGGAAAGGTTTCGGTTGTAAGGCCTGAATTGAGAGTTAATTGTGGCATCTTCTCTCGTATCGCTGATCATATAGGATGGAAATTTTATTATTTCCGCGTGGGAACTGGATAAAGCAGCGCCTGAATAATCACTTTGTGCAAAGCACACGCACAAAATCTGCACAAAAGCATCGCAGAAGATCAATCTTATATAAGTTTATAGGAACCGACATTTCATGGTGGTGGCCTGCACCAGGCGGACAGACTCCTCTTGGCTTGGCTGAACAATGCATCCTGTAACGCAATGAGCAATCGATAGAACCAGAAGCTCTTGGGCTCTCTCGAATATCGAAGAGGATCATTTACCTTCTGGCGAATATCCTTACAGCGACACTGAAGATAACTCAAAAAACCCATAGCAAGGCCTGCCAAGAATATCAGCCGCTGCATGCTTTTGTATCTTCGTACGGCAAATCTTTCCAGCCCGATCCTGCTCTTTAGAAATTCGACCGATGTCTCACAACCCCATCGATGGGTGAATCGATTCCGGATCTGCAAGGCCATCTCGGAATCTTCTGCCACCATATCGGTCAGCAGTATCACCGGCTTGTTATATCCGGCCGTACGATAGGCCACCACATACAATGGCTTTGGATTATCAGATAAATACACCTTTTTGTAAACCAACCAATCACCGCTTTGGGCAAACAAATGCTCCACCAAATCACTCAAGACGATGCGTACACCATTGTCCAGAACCACCATCCTGTCACCACGTTGACGAATAATAAAATGCCGTTTAGAGGCCAGGAACGGCTCTATAAGGCTTAGTCTGTCAAATCCACGGTCACACACGTAGATGCCAAAACCCTCACCAAAAAACTCATCCAACTGCGAGAGTATATGTAGAATCTGAGCGTTTTCGGACAATTGTCCATCTGCTTCTAAACTATAAGGCCAGAGAATCACCGGCCAGATGATATCCTCTTTTTTGTCCAGACAATATACCTCCATACACCAGTATCCCGGGACTAAACAATCTTTATCTCCATCCCGAACCCACGCCAGGTTCTCCATCTTCTTAGCATAAGGTTTGGCCAAATCACTCAGGTCTACTATAAAGAGGCTGTCCATATCAAGCCTGCGACGCACCAGAGAAAGGTAATTGGACCAGAGCTGTTCAAGGTAAGATCGGCGATTGGCCAACTGCCTGCGAAATCGTTTGGCAATAGCCGTTAGTTTGCTGGCACAGGGAACTTTGGCAGCAACGTGTGTCAGAACCAGATTGTCTGAAAACAAAACTCCGCAGAGAAAATCTCGGATGAACTTGGCGTTGGGTTTGGTCAAGTCAGAGGTCAATTGGGAAAGAAAGCTTTGGAACACTCTGCCCCCGATTGATATAATACTCTTACTCATTGTGCACCTCCGTGTACTCAGTAGTTTTTCTACTACTTCGGCACACGGAGGTCATTTTTATTAAATCAACTAAAAATATACACCAAGTATCCCAAAAATGGGTCATCGCGAGAGAAAAGAACCTTAAGGTTCAATGTGTTCGTATAGGCCCCTTGGTCTTTCAACAATAGCAGACGAACACTACCAACGATCAGTATCCCCCAAAGAATTATATGAATGATAGATTTCTTTTCCTCCGTATACTTAATCCGATTACACACTAAAAATTGTCAAAAAATATCTGTATTTTCGCAAAAAATTGACATTTATTCGGACCCGATATAGGCAAAATCAGCATTTGTGGAGACATTTTGGTGTCATGATGTCACCTGGAAATCAGGGTGTTTTTTAGCTTTTGAAAGAGGTGACTTTTTGAGGAATTCTGGTATTTTGCAGCTCGTGAAAATGGGGCCATTTCGGGGGAGTGCTTTGGGCGAGGCTCGTGAGCTGTGATTGGCTGGTGGGACTGGTCCGAGAGCTTCTGACATATCTGTGGTCTTCGCAATTAATAGAGCTAATGATGAATGTGAGTTGCTGAGGCACGTCATGTTGAACCTGCCGGAATATTGTTGAAATTGAGATGGAATTACAGTATTATGAGACTTGAAGCTTGCAGGAGTGTTTCAATGAAATCTAAATGGGAAATCCCGGTTGATAGAATTATTCATAGTTTGCATTACATTAGCTCATCAAAATACCATTAACAAAGCAGTAGGAGGATTTGACAATGACAACGACCAGAGAACAATTTACAGCCTGCATAATTTTCATAATTACAGGCCTGTTATGCACATCCCACAGTAACGGCCAAGTTGATCCAAAATCCGTCGTGGGGTTCTGGCTTTTTGATGAAGCCTCAGGTAACATCACCAGGGACAACTCCGGGCATGGTTACGATGCCGACCTCAAAGAAAACCCTGCATGGGTGGAGGGAAAATTCCGCCACGCTCTTGAGTTCCAAGGTGAAAGTTATCTTGAGATCCGCAATTCGAGCCAAAACCTGCCATTCGGTGGAAGCGCCCCCTTCAGTATCACCGCATGGGTAAGGAATCAGGGTGGGGGCACTGTCATAGGTAAGTTTAACGGCGGCATCATAGGCGCCTACATCCTAGTAATCAACGGAGACGGCACAGTCACATTTCATAGAGAAGTCGATCCCTGGACATTTACCGGCACCAAGGCCCTGCCGGACAATGACTTTGGGCACGTCGCAGTCACCTACGACGGTGCTGAA
>Ga0209986_10005126_pt1 | contig 10922 bp, 11 predicted proteins | sample BlataG_FD_183168 | JGI IMG/M metagenome (GOLD analysis project Ga0209986, IMG submission 183168) | Deep subsurface microbial communities from Black Sea to uncover new lineages of life (NeLLi) - Black_00105 metaG (SPAdes) (version 2) | ecosystem: Environmental > Aquatic > Marine > Oceanic >...
GTTCCCATCTCATTCGCGGAGCCGATTTTTAGCAAAGCGGTGCGTCCTAAGACCAAGGCTGACCTAGATAAGCTGGGAGCGGCATTATCTAGGCTAGCTGAGGAAGACCCTACTCTTCGGGTGCATAGAGATGGCGACACCAATGAAACCATTCTATCCGGGCTTGGTGAGACTCAACTTGAAGTGGCGGCAGAGAAGATGTTGCGTAAATTCGGTGTCGGCGTGGAGTTACAAACCCCCGAGGTCCCATATAAAGAGACTATTACTATACCAGCCAAGGCTGAGTATAAGCATAAGAAACAAACAGGAGGGCATGGGCAATACGGGCATGTCTGGTTGGAGCTGGAGCCTTTGCCTCGGGGCAGCGGTCATGAGTTTGTCGATAAGGTAGTTGGCGGTCGCATACCCAAAAACTATATTCCAGCGGTAGAGAAAGGGGTTAATGAAGCAGTTGGGGAAGGAGTGCTGGCTGGTTACCCGGTTGTTGACATAAAGACAAAAGTCTATGATGGTAGCTTTCACCCGGTAGATTCTTCGGAAATATGTTTCAAAATTGCTGGGGCAGGAGCGCTGAAGAAGGGGTTATCTCAGGGGCAACCTATTCTCCTCGAGCCGATAATGAATATCAGGGTGAAGGTTCCCGAGGACTTCACCGGTGATATTATTGGCGACCTTAATGGTAAGCGTGCCCGAGTACTAGGCATGAACCCCGAGGGTAAAATCAATGTTATTGAAGCTCAAGTGCCGCTGGCTGAAATTTTGCGCTATGCCATAGACCTGAAATCAATAACCCAGGGCCGGGGCAGCTACACTGTGGAATTTAGCCACTACGAGGAGACCCCGCCTCATATTACTCAAAAGATTATCGCTGAAAGGCAAGCCAAGAAGGCCTGACCTTATTTGTAGTCCTTAGCTGTGGCTACTGGTTTTACCTGGCCAGAAGCTCCTTGACCTTCTCGGTAAAGGCGGGTATCACCTTTTTCCAGTCTCCGACTACACCAAAGCGGGCTACCTTCATGATATTCGCCTCGGGGTCTTTATTAATAGCGATAATATTTTTGGAACCGGAACAACCACTCATATGCTGGCTGGAACCAGAGAGGGCTACAGCAATATAGAGGTCAGGGGCAACAATCTTGCCGGTGAGCCCTACCTGTGCTCCGTCTGGCACCCAACCATTATCGCAAGGCGGTCTGGTAGCACCTACTGCCCCCTTTAGTATCTTAGCCAGCTCGTCTAATTGTTTAAAACCTTCAGCACCGCCAATGCCTCTACCTCCAGTGACTACTACCTCGGCCTCCTCTAGCTTTATCCCGGCTACCTCCTCTTGCGCCTTTTCCAGAACCTTGGTTCTTATGGCTGACGGGTCGAGGCCAGCGTCAACAGTGATGACTTCCCCTTGCCTGGAAGCATCTGGCTCCAGGGGTGACATTGCCTTGGCTCTGACCGTAGCCATTTGTGGGTAGGACTGGCAGGTGAAGATAGCCAGGGCATTACCCCCATAGACAGGTCTGGTTTGTAGAAGTAACTTTGAGTCGGGGTCAATAGCCAGCTCTACACAGTCCACAGAGGCTGCCGTCTCCAGCCTGAAGGCTAGCCTGGGTGCCAGGTCACGTCCAATAGATGTTTGTCCCAGGATAAGAATCTGGGGCATCACCTGTTTGACCAACTTTTCCATAACCAGTACATTGGAATCTGTCTGATAGTCTTTAAGCAGCGGGTCATCAATAACGTATACTTTATCAGCGCCATAGGCAATAACCTCCTGGGCTAAACTGCTTATGCCACTGCCAACTAACACAGCGCATAGTTGCTGTCCCAGGTCATCAGCCAGCTTTCTGCCGCAACCCAATAGCTCGGTAGTAATGGCGGCTAGCTTGCCATTGGTGACCTCGCCATAAATCATGATACCTTTATATTCAGACATAAAGATTTACCTCCCTAATTCACACTGGTGAAAACCCCAGCTTTATAGTATCTTGTTCTCCCTGAGTTTCAGGGCTAGATTTGCCGCTGCCTCTTCCGGGCTCTCTCCTTCAACAATCTCGCACTTACCTTCACGAACTGGTTGGAACAGCTTGAGCATTTTGGTACGTCGGCCAGCGTCACCGACCTGAGAAGAATCAACCCCTATATCGGCTGATTTCCAGATAATAGGTTGCTTTTTAGCTGCTGCCATTATCCCCTTCAGGGTGGGATAGCGAGGCTCAGCATGCTCATTGCTCAGTGTAATCAAAGCTGGTAAGGGCACCTCAATGACCTCGTAGCCGTCAGCGATTACCCGTTCTACCCTTGCCTTACCATCAATGATGTCTATTTTCTTGGCTACAGTTACGCTAGGCAGTCCCAGTATTTCAGCAATGCCCGACCCTGTTTGCCCGGCATCCCAGTCAGCAGCCTGCCTACCGCAGAGTATAAGGTCATAATCACCTATCTTCTTGATAGCCATAGCCAAAGCGTAGGCGGTTGACCAACTATCACCCTCGGCAAAAGCCTCATCCTCTAACAGGATGAGTTCGTCAGCGCCCATAGATAGCGGCTTCTTCAGCACATCCCGCAGCAAGTTAGCGCCTAAGCTAATAGCGGTGATTTTACCACCTTGGGCATCCTTGATTCTCAGTGCCGCCTCTACCGCGTACTCGTCAAAGGTGCTGATTACCGGTGGTACACCGGGCGGAGGCACCACCTTATTGGTGGCGGGGTCAATCTTGAAGCTGGCTGGCGGTGCCTCAGGGTCAATCACCTGCTTAACGCAGACAACGATATTCATTCTGCCCGTTCCTCCTTCCATTTATGGTTGGCCCTTTGGAGGCAAAACTCCGCTGATTAGTTTACTATTAAAGGGGGTCCTCTGTCAAAAGATTGAATTGAATTGCTTAAAGGGATTGAAGCCTAGAAATCCTGTTTCCGTTAGGCTATAATTAAGTTCTAACCATAGTAGTTAAGCGCCGCCGCTGCAGGGGGATAGTATGCACATGGAAAAACTGAAGGCTTCGGTGGTGAGTGAAGTAGATGCTTACCGCCCTCAGCTCAGTGACCTGAGCCTGAAGATTCATTCCAACCCTGAGCTAGGCTTCCACGAGGTCAAGGCAGCCGCCTGGTTAGCTCAATACCTCGAGGAAAACGGTTTCTCTGTAGAACGGGGCGTCTGTGAGCTACCGACTGCATTCAGAGGTAGCTATGGGCGAGGGAAACCAGCTATCGCTATGCTGGCTGAGTATGATGCCCTGCCTGACCTTGGTCATGCTTGCGGTCACAATCTTATAGCTGCCAGCGCTGTTGGCGCTGGGGTAGCATCTAAGCTGGCTATCGACCAATTCGGCGGCAGTATCCTGGTTGTCGGCACGCCGGCTGAGGAGCTATACGGGGGCAAGACAATAATGGTTGAGAGGGGTGCCTTTGACGATTTGGATATGGCTATGATGGTGCACCCGGGGGTATATGATACCGCCACCAGTCGAGCCCTTGCCTGCCAGACACTGGAGGTTGAGTTCTTTGGCAAAGCAGCTCACGCCGCAGCCAGGCCGGAGGCAGGCATCAACGCTCTGGAGGCTATGCTCAACTCCTTTGCTGGCATCAATTCACTGAGGCAGCACATTAAGGATAGAGCCCGCATCCACGGTATCATTACTGATGGTGGGCAGGCAGCCAATATTGTCCCAGCCCATAGTGCTGGAGTCTTTCTGGTGCGTGCTGAAGATGACGCCTATCTTGAGGAACTGAAGGCAAGGGTGTTAAACTGCTTCATCGGAGCCGCCACCGCTAGCGGAGCCCGCCTTGAATATCGGTGGGGAGGCATACGCTATGCTTCGCTGCGTAATAATCTAACCCTGGCCCGCCTATTTAGGCGGAATATGCAATCCCTGGGACGTAAGGTTAGCCTCGCTGACCTTAGGCAAGCCTTTGACAGTACCGATATGGGTAATGTCAGCCAGCTAGTACCCAGTATTCATCCCCGGGTAGCTATAGCCCCAGAAGAAGTAGTAGTCCATTCCTCCCAGTTTGCTGAGGCCGCCGCCTCAGAAGCGGGTATTAAGGGGCTACTTGATGGCGCCAAAGCTCTAGCTATGACTGTGGTTGACCTGGTAGCCAATCCTGAAATAGTTATTAAGGTTAAAGAGGAGTTTGGGCGAAATAAATGATTAAGGTAGGCATTCCTAGGGCTCTACTCTACTACCAATACTACCCTATGTGGAAGACCTTCTTTGAGGAACTGGGGGCAGAAGTAGTGGTTTCACCACCAACCTCTCAGACCATTCTGGCATCGGGTTCGTCAAGAGTGGTAAGTGACACCTGTCTGCCAGTAAAGATCTTCTTGGGTCATGTTCTTTCCCTGGTAGACAAGTGCGACTACATTTTTATCCCTGCCATCCGCAGTGTGAAAAGAAGGGTTTACAACTGTTCTAAGTTCCTTGGCTTGCCTGATATGACCCGGGCAGTTATTCCTGAATTACCGCCTATTTTGGATATAGATATAGATGTTAATAAGGGGAAGCGTAGGCTATATCAAGCTATTTACAAGCTGGGACGACATTTTACCTGGAATCCCTTAAAGGTCAGGCAAGCCAGTATAGCCGCCTGGCAAGCCCACTTGAGCTATAACCGGCTAATGTCCGGCCATGGCTTAACCCCCCCGCGGGCAATCGAAAGAATATCAGGCACACCTGAGGCAAAGCTAGAAACAGCCTCCAGCCGCTCAACTTCAACACGAGGCACCATTGCCATCATTGGGCACCCGTACCTCGTCTACGATGAACATATAAATCACCGCCTTATCCACCGAGTTGAACAGGCAGGCTATAGGGTGTTAACTCCAGAGATGCTCACTACCGTGGAGCTTGTATCAGCTACTGTCAAGGGGGTAGGCGGAACCTACTGGACATATGAAGAAGATGTGGTAGGCGCTGGGGTGCACTACCTGGAAAACAAAACCGATGGTGTTATTGGTATAGTAGTCTTTGGCTGTGGACCAGATTCGCTAATGATGGACATGGTGCGCCGGCATGCAGCTAGACTGAGGGCTACCGCTTTTACCAGCCTGACCCTGGAGGAACACACTGCTGAAGCCGGGGTGGTTACTCGATTGGAAGCATTCCTTGATATGATATATAGAAGAAAAAGGAGGCAGGTATGCGTCTAGGCTTACCCCATATGGGTAGCGTTTACGTGGCGGTAAAGGCTATGGCTGACCAGCTAGGTGTTGACCTTGTCATTCCACCGCCCACAAGTCACCGTACCCTCTCCTTAGGTGTCAAGTACTCACCGGAGATGGCTTGCCTTCCCTTCAAACTCACCCTTGGCAACATGATTGAGGCGTTAGAGCTGGGAGCAGACACGACAATGATGCCAGGGGGAGCTGCTCCTTGCCGCTTTGGCTATTATCATAAGGTTCAGGAGTCAATTTTGCACGAGCTGGGCTATGACTTTCACATGGTAACCCAGGACCGTGGTATAATCGAAATGATAAGATACCTTACCAATGGCGCTTCTGCGAGGAAAATACTAGTAGCTTTCCGTTTTGGCTTAGCCAAACTAACGGCGCTCGATGAACTCGAACGGCTAGTGCACAAAATACGAGCCATAGAGCGGGATAAGGGTGAAGCTACTCGAATCTATAGAGAGGGGATTAAGGCTATCCATAACGCAGGAGACTACCAGGCACTTGACCAGGCCAAGCGAGAGCATATACACAGACTTAGGAACTTACCCACTGTGTCTTTTCCTGACCCAATAAAGATTGGCGTTACTGGTGAGTTCTTCGTCGTGCTTGATACTTTCGCCAATATGGACATAGAGATTGAACTGGGAAAGCTAGGAGTTGAGGTCCGGCGCTCTATATTCGTCCGAGATTGGGTTAGGTTCAACCCCTTTCTCAGCATTCTTGGTTTACGGGAGAAGGACAGGAGCCACAAGGCAGCGAAGCCGTATCTTTCCCGTCATGTCGGTGGTGACGGCTGGCAATCGGTGGGAGAGAAGGTATTGCACGCAAAAGATTGGGATGGAATTGTTCACCTTGAACCGTTTGGGTGCTTGCCTGAAATCATGGCTCGAAATATTATGCCGTCACTAAAAGAGAGACTTCCAGTGCTTAATATCATCTATGACGAACAAACCGGGAAGGCAGGGATGATAAATCGTGTTGAAGCCTTTGTCGATATGCTATACCGAAAGAAAAGGAGTCAGATAGAAGTATGCGTATAGGCATGCCCCATATGGGCAATCTATACATACCCTTTAAAGCTTTGTTTCAAAGGCTGGATATTGACTATGTAATACCACCGGTCAATAACCGGCGAACTCTGTCTCTAGGAGTCAGGTATTCCCCGGAAGGGTTGTGCATCCCATTCAAACTGACTTTAGGTAACCTGATTGAGGCTGCTGAGCTGGGAGCGGATACTTTGCTTATGGCTGGCGGCTCTGGCATCTGCCGCTTGGGCTACTATGCTAAGACGCAGGAGCAAATTCTTCGTGACCTGGGATATGATTTTGAAATGATTCAATTAGGGGTTTCTGAGCAGAAGCTATTCGGTTTACTTAAAATAATTAAGCGGTTATCAAACTATGCCCCCTGGTTTAAGATTATCTCAGCCTTCCGCTTCGGTCTGGCTAAGCTAAATGCTCTGGATAAAGTAGAGAGAGTAGTGCAAAAGGTGCGCCCTGTAGAGCGAATAAAAGGAACCGCCAATCGTCTATTTACCAAAGCAATTGATGCTATCGACACGGCAGGTGATTATGATACCCTGAAGAAGGTGCAAGTAGACTACGTTAACCAGCTCAATCAAATAGACAAGGATACCCAGTATGAGCCGTTAATAGTTGGCATTACCGGGGAGTTTTATGTAGTGCTGGAGCCATTCTCCAATCTGGATGTAGAGATTGAGTTGGGCAAGCTAGGGGTAGAGGTAAGGCGGGCGACCTTCGTTTCAGAGTGGACTAAATTCAGCCTGTTTCTAAACCCCCTGGGCATGAATGAAAAGGCCAGGATTCACAAGGCAGCCCAACCCTACCTGAAGCGGGATGTTGGTGGTGATGGCTGGGAATCTGTAGGGGAAAAGGTGCTCCACGCTAAAGAGTATGACGGCATAATTCACCTGGCACCATTCACCTGTATGCCAGAAATAGTAGCCCAAAATATCATGTCGACAACCAAGGAGAATATCCCGGTGCTAACCATACTCTGTGATGAGCAAATGGCTAAGCCGGGTATGTTAACCAGACTGGAAGCCTTCGTTGACCTGCTGGAACGCAAGCGGCGGGTGCGCAATAAGGCCCGACAGCAAGTAACCGTCTAAGGGGAGCTAATGAAAGCCTATTTGGGTATAGACGTTGGCTCAGTAACTACCAAGTTGGCTGTGCTAGATGAATATGATGAGCTTGTTACTCACATCTACCTGTTGACACAGGGCAAGCCCATTGAAATGGTGCAGCAAGGGCTGAAACAAATCAAACAGCAATTGCCTAAAGATTTTGATATTTGCGGTGTGGCTACCACCGGTAGTGCCCGCTACCTGGCTGGGGTTATCGTTGGCGCTGATCTAGTCAAGAACGAGATTACCAGTCATGCTGTGGCTGCCTTGCAGTATATCCCTGAGGTGCAAACTGTTATTGAGATTGGCGGGCAAGATAGTAAGATTATCATTATTAGGGGCGGGATAGTAATTGACTTTGGCATGAATACCGTATGTGCTGCTGGCACCGGTAGCTTTCTTGACCATCAGGCGCTGCGCCTTAATATGAGCATTGAGGAGTTTGCCCAGCGGGCCTTGGGCAGCCAGGCATCAGTGCGTATTGCTGGGCGATGCACTGTTTTTGCTGAATCAGATATGATACACAAGCAACAAATGGGGCATCGAATTGAGGACATCCTCTATGGACTGTGCCAAGCATTGGTACGCAACTACCTTAATAATGTTGGCTTAGGCAAGGATATTCAACCGCCAATAGTATTTCAGGGTGGGGTCGCCTTTAACCAGGGTATAGTGAAGGCACTTCAAGAAGAACTTAGTGCCGAAGTCATTGTTCCTGCCCACCATGAGGTTATGGGGGCGATAGGTGCTGCCTTACTGGCACATGAAGAGATGCTAGGTAAAGACAATGGAAGCAGGTTTAAGGGATTTGGTGTGAGCGAGGTAAAGTATCACACCTCCTCATTTGAATGCAAATCCTGCCCTAACCTGTGTGAGATAGCTCAGCTTTCTCTTAATGGTCAGATTCTTGCCCGCTGGGGAGGTCGCTGTGACCTGTGGGAAAGAAGCCAAAGTAGCTAAAAGAGGAAATAGATGATAATTGCCGTTGATGCTGCTGGTGGTGAGTACGCTCCCCGTGAAATAATCAAAGGGGCGATAAAAGCAGTTGAGGAATATAAGGTGACTATTGCCCTGGTAGGTAAGAGAACCATACTCCAGATGCTGGCAAGACGCCATCTAAAGAAACCCGGCCTTACTATCATTGAGGCTAACCAGACTATTGAGCCTTGCGAGTCGCCAATAAAGGCACTTCGTAGCAAGCCAGAGTCCTCAATAGTCACCGGGATTAACCTGGTAAAAGATGGCTTCGCCTCAGCCTTTGTCTCCGCAGGCAACACTGGAGCCATAATAGGCGCTGCCCTGCTTAACCTGGGAAAGATAGAAGGCATTGAGCGTTCAGCCATAGGTAGCTTTATTAATATTACTCCTTCAGCACCCGCCTTTCTCATCGATGCTGGGGCTAATGTCGATTGCCGACCGCAACACCTCGTCTGGTTTGCTCAGCTAGGCTCTGTCTATGTTAGAGAAATTCTCGGCATTAGTTTCCCACGTGTGGGCTTACTAAACAACGGCGAAGAGGAAACAAAGGGTAACCGTTTGATTCAAGAAAGCTATCAACTTCTCAAAAAGAGCAACTTGAACTTTATTGGCAATGTAGAAGGCCAGGATATATTGAAAGAAGCAGCCGATGTTATTGTAACCGATGGTTTCACCGGCAATATAGTGCTCAAGACTATCGAGGGTATGAGTGGTAATTGGCTGTATTCGCTTGGTCAAGCCGGGCAAGTCTTTTCCAAAGCCTATCGCCTTCCAACGCGTGCTTTGCGCCGTGATATTGGGATGGACTCTTGGACCAAAAGATTGGACTACCAGGAATACGGTGGTGCCTGTCTCCTGGGAGTAAAAGGAACTGTCATCATAGCTCACGGCCGCAGTCAGGCTAGGGCTATTAAGAATGCTATTGGTTTAGCCAAAAAGACGGTAGAACGAAGCATTTCACAAATAATTAGGGAGGAAAGTAATGAGTAAACCGCTTGAAGTAGATGACGGCAATTTTGAGCAAGTTGTATTACAATCAAAGATGCCGGTGCTGGTCGACTTCTGGGCACCCTGGTGCCGCCCCTGTATTATGGCTGCCCCAGTGCTAGAAGAGCTAGCTGAAGAGTATAGCAGTAGAATAACCATTGCTAAGTTGAATGTTGATCAGAATGCAATAACTGCCGCTAAATATAGAATAATGGCTATTCCCAATCTCATTATGTTTAAAAATGGAAAGCCGGTCTCACAGATAGTCGGCTATAAACCCAAAGCAGAGCTAAAACGAGACTTGGATGCCGTTCTTGATTAAGCAGGCTATTCAAATTACCATAGTTGATGATAGTACGGGTGAGAAGTGCCACGCTCACTGTGGGGTAGACTGGTCTTCGGTAGAAACCATTGCTCTAGCTAGCCAGCAAATCAAGGACAGGTTTGGCGACAATATACAGTTGGAATACCTTGACCTGTCTAAACCGGTGGCTAATCGCCGTGCCTTAGAATTGAACCAAGAGATCAAGAGTAAGAACCTCTCATTACCACTGCTGCTCATTAACGGCGAGCCTAGAATTTCAGGGCAATTTGATATTCACCAGCTACTAGATGCTATTGATGCTGAGATAGAAATCAAATCATGAAAAAGGATTACGAAGTAATCATAATTGGTGGTGGTCCGGCTGGACTTAGCGCCGGACTTTACACCTCAAGAGCCAGGCTCAGTAGTCTGCTTATAGAAAAGATGGGAGTCGGTGGTCAGATAGCAGATGCCGAACAGGTGGACAACTACCCCGGTTTTCCTCAAGGTATTGGTGGTTTTGAACTGGGCCAGCTAATGCACCAGCAGGCAACCGAATACGGACTAGAAACTTTGCTTGCCGAGGTTACTGGTATCGAACTTCAAGAGCGACAAAAAGTGGTAAAGACCACTGAAGGCAACTTTGCCACCAAAGCAGTGATTATAGCCAGTGGTTCAGAACGGCGCAAATTGGGCATACCTGGAGAAGAAAAATTTACTGGGAAAGGGGTATCTTACTGCGCTACCTGTGATGCCCCCTTGTTCAGAGAAAAGCCAGTAGCCGTGGTCGGTGGTGGTGACGCCGCTATTACCGAGGCTCTCCACCTCGCCAAGTTTGCCTCTAAGGTCGCTGTGATACACCGCCGTGACCAGCTCCGTGCCAGCCGTATTCTTCAGGAGAAAGCCTTCGCTGAACCCAAAATAGAATTCTTGTGGAATAGCGTTGCTGAGGAAATCGAGGGCACAGATTTAGTGCAAAGAATCAGGCTTCGTCAGGTGAAAACAGGTAAAGAATCTACGCTAGATATATCTGGAATCTTTATATCTGTTGGGCTTAAGCCTAATACCGACTATCTTAAGGGTGTCTTGCCATTAGACGCCGCTGGCTACATTATTACCAATGACAAGATGGAGACCGAAATACCCGGTATTTTGGCTGCTGGCGATATACGCCACAATTCGGCTCGGCAAGCCATAACCGCTGCTGGAGATGGGGCTACTGCTGCCATTTACGCTGAAAGGTTCATAATGCAATAGTGTAAGAGACTAAACATTTAAGCAAGCCCCAGCGAGCCAGAGCCAGCGTTATATAGATAGTCGCCTGTCATTAACTTTTAACTCAACTA
>Ga0209986_10005127_pt1 | contig 10921 bp, 5 predicted proteins | sample BlataG_FD_183168 | JGI IMG/M metagenome (GOLD analysis project Ga0209986, IMG submission 183168) | Deep subsurface microbial communities from Black Sea to uncover new lineages of life (NeLLi) - Black_00105 metaG (SPAdes) (version 2) | ecosystem: Environmental > Aquatic > Marine > Oceanic >...
AAAAGTTATGCCAGGGTGTATGCATAATGCCGGGTAGAAGATATGAAATCATACGAGAACTGATGAAATAATAAACGCAAATTATGCGTGTAAAGAAAGGATATTATAAACAGTATTTTTGGAGTATTGGAATTTAGAGCTTGTTTGGATTTTGGTGCTTGAGATTTGAGATTTTTAAGGCAGGGGGTACAAATGCAAACATATGCCTATGGTTTTCCAAGACTGGGCAAAAATAGAGAGTATAAAAAAATCATAGAAAACTACTGGAAAGGAAGGAGTTCAGAGGATGAACTCCAGATGAATATCAATTGGCTCGATAAAGAGAGATTGTCAACCTATAAGGAATATGTAGATATGTTTCCTGTAGGAGAAATGACACTTTATTGTAACATGCTCGACACTGCTATCATGGTAGGGCTTTATGATTGCACAGACCTGCATGAATACTACTCCCTTTGCAGGGGGAAGAATGCATTAAAACTAACCAAGTGGTTCAACACCAATTATCACTATCTCGTCCCGGAATTTGCGGGGTTTTCGCCGTCTAATTTTACTATGAGATGGAATAAGCCAAAAGAGGCCCTCCAGGCCCACAAAAAGGGCATCCCGTACCTTATAGGTCCATTTACATTCCTGAAGCTCTCCAAAGGAATCCCAGAGAGGCGGTTTGGTGATTATCTCTTCAACCTTATAGATGTGTATAAAGAGATAATCCGTGATTTTGATGAGGTGCACATTGACGAACCTGCGTTTGTGACAGATATTAGCGAAAAAGATATCAAACTTATAAAGAATGCTTACAAGAGACTTGACACAGGAAACATTTGTCTGTTTACATACTACGACAGCGTTGATTTCCTGAATGTTTTATACGAACTACCCGTAAAGGCTATCGGGCTCGATTTCCTTAGTAGCGAAGGGAATCTAAAATATATTGAAAAACATGGCTTCGCAAGCGATAAGTATCTTATTGCTGGTATTGTAGATGGCAGAAATGTCTGGAAAACAGACATTGAGTGGGCAACCAATCGCTTAAAACATATCTCTAAATTTTCTCGCAATCTTGTGGTCTCCAATTCATCTCCACTCTATCACCTACCCATAACTATAGAGGGAGAGGAATTACATAGAAGGCTCTTAAAAAGACTTGCTTTTGCAAAGGAAAGGCTATATGAGTTAAAGCTGGTTGCATCCTGCCTTGAAGGAGATTATAATGAGGATTACAATGCCGGGGTAGATGATTTTGGAATGAATAAGAAAGTGAGAGTGTGTGTAAAAAATCTCTCTCCAAGGGATTTTGAAAAGGAGATTCCCTATCCTGAAAGGACCACAAGACAAAAGAAACTTCTCTCTTTTTCCCTCTTCCCCACCACCACTATAGGAAGTTTTCCTCAGACCAGGGAGATCAGGGAGAAAAGAAAGGAGTTTAAGAGAGACAATATCTCAAAAGAGGAATATAACTCCTTCATAAGAAAAAAGATATGCGATGTAATTAGGTTTCAGGAGGATTCTGGCCTGGATGTGCTGGTTCATGGAGAATTTGAAAGGACGGATATGGTTGAGTTCTTTGCATTAAAATTGCGGGGAATTGCGACGACAAAGAATGGTTGGATTATCTCTTACGGCACAAGAGGCTACAGACCCCCAATAATCTACGGAGATATCTCAAGGCCGAAACCCATGTCTGTAGACGAGATAACTTTTGCACAGAGCCTTACAAAAAAGCCTGTAAAGGCAATATTAACAGGACCTATTACTATGATTGCATGGAGTTTCGTGAGAGAGGATGTTCCCATACGAGAAGTTGCCTACCAAATTGCACTGTGCCTCAAGGACGAAATAAAAGACCTTGAAAGAAGCGGAATAAGAATAATACAGATAGATGAACCAGCATTCAGGGAGAGGGCACCAATCAAAAGAAGGAACTGGAATGAATACTTTGACTGGGCAATAAAATCCTTTAGACTTGCCTCTAAATCAAATCCCGAAACTCAGATACATACACATATGTGCTACTCAGAGTTTGGAGAAATCATCGATGAGATTAAAGAGTTAGACTTCGATGTAATCTCAATTGAGGCAACCAGAAGTAAGGGTGATATAATAAGATATTTTAAGGAGAGAGGATTTAACAGACAGATAGGTCTCGGCGTATGGGATGTTCATTCTCCGGATGTCCCCACGGTGGAGGAAATGAAGAAAATAATCAAAAAGGCAATGAAGTTTATTCCGAAGGAGAATCTATGGATAAATCCTGATTGTGGACTCAAGACCAGGGGCTGGAAAGAGGTGGTTCCCGCTATAGAGAACATGGTAAAAGCAGCGAAGGAGCTACGGGATGAATTAAATTAAGGACCCGACCTTTCTCATTGCAAATATATTCCCGTATAATAAAAAATATGGGGTCGTAGCCTGAAGAAGGCTGCGACCCCTTTTGGTGGAACGCTGTCAGGACTTTTAAACTTTGGTTACATTGATTGCTTTCGGCCCTTTCACATCATCTACCACATCAAACTCGACTTCGTCACCCTCACGTAGGGTCTTGAAGCCTTCGCCTGAGATGTCGGCATAGTGAACAAAGACATCTCCACCATCTTCCTCACGCTCAATGAATCCATAACCTCTGGACTCGTTGAACCATTTTACCTTGCCTCGCATCATCTACTATCCTCCTTTCATATAAGATGGTCGTATTATAACACATTTTTTTTGCTTTGTCAAGGAAAAAATTAACCACGAATTTACATTCACCCCGCACCTATGCATAGGTGCGGGGCAGGTTAATCGAATAACACGAATAACATAAAAATATCTCAAAAATAAAAGAAATTCGTGCAATTTGTTAATTCGTGATATTCGTGTTTTATACTTTCTTATGCAATCAAGAATAAGTTAGCGGAAAATGGGGACTATGCTCCATATTTTGGCCAGCAACAATTTTTGTATTTTCTCCCGGACCCGCAAGGACAGGGATCATTTCTTCCTACCTTCTTGCCTTCTCTCTTGAATGTCCTTGGCTTCTGCAGAGTTTTTTCATCCCGAGATGTATCCGAAGCCGCCTGCGCTGTTGCAGCAACGCCAGGTTTATATGCTGTAGTATGTTCTGCCTCCTCTCTTTTTACAAGCCTCAATCCATATAGATACCTCACTGTATCTCTATCTATACCGTCAAGAACCTCCTCGAATAACTCAAAAGATTCTCTCTTATACTCTATCAGTGGGTCCCTTTGTGCATATCCTCGCAGCGATACACCCTCTTTCAAAGCATCGAGTTCATATAGGTGTTCTCTCCATGTTCTATCAATCACCTGTAGCATAACCTGCCGCTCAAGGTCCCTCATCTGCTCTTCGCCCAGCTCCTCTTCTCTTCTCTTGTATAATTTAAATACAATCCCTTGCATCCTTTCCCGCAACTCCTCCGGTGTAATTCCATCCCCTGGTATCTGTATATCCAGAAGGAATAGATCTCTTATTTCTTCCCTTAAGGCTCCAAGGCCCTCTGTGTCAACATGGGAGTCGGTTATGTATGAATCAATAATATCAAAAAGCACTCTTTCAATCGTCTCCTCTATTCTTGGCTTTATATCTTTTCCAGCAAGAATCTCCTGTCTCATAGAGTATATTACCTCCCTCTGCCGATTCATGACATCGTCATACTCAAGAAGTCTCTTTCTTATATCGAAGTTTATTCTCTCTATTCTCTTCTGTGCCCCTTCAATAGCCCGTGTAATAAGATTGTGCTGTATCGGTTCACCCTCTTTTGCACCAAACCTTTCCATTACACCGGTAATTCTGTCAGAGCCAAACAATCTCATAAGGTCATCTTCTAAAGAGAGATAAAACCTTGAGGAACCGGGGTCACCCTGTCTTGCACTCCTTCCCCGCAACTGATTATCTATCCTTCTCGCTTCATGTCTCTCTGTACCTATTATATGAAGTCCACAGGGCGGGTTTACAAGACACCCTGTTTTTTTCTTGCCATTTTCACAGTTTGCACAATCTCCGTCACTCTCGCACTTTATACAGCACTTCTTACATTTAACAACACCGGTGCCCAGTTTTATATCAGTCCCCCTACCAGCCATATTGGTTGATATAGTTACCCTTCCCTTCTCGCCTGCGTATGCAACTATTTCCGCTTCTCTTTGATGCTGTCTTGCATTAAGAACTTGATGTGCAATTCCTTTCATCCGAAGCATTCTTGAGAACTTCTCCGATACATCAACCGATACAGTACCCACAAGTATAGGCTTTCCCTCTTTATGAAGAGCTACTATTTCATCTATAACCGCATTATACTTCTCTCTTTTCGTCTTGTATATTACATCAGAATAATCTACCCTCCTCACAGGTTTATTCGTGACTATGGTTACAACATCAAGCTTATAAATATCGTAAAACTCATGTGCCTCTGTAGCAGCGGTCCCTGTCATACCTGCAAGTTTGTCATACATCCTGAAGTAATTCTGAATTGTAATGGTGGCAAGAGTTTGAGTCTCTGCCTCAACACTCGCTCCTTCCTTTGCTTCTATTGCTTGATGAAGGCCATCGGAATACCTCCTGCCCGGCATAAGTCTTCCGGTGAACTCATCGACTATCATTACCTTTCCATTTTGAACTACATACTCTACATCCTTTTCAAAGAGTGAATAAGCCCGTAGAAGCTGGTTTACTGCGTGAACTCTCTGGGACTTCTCTGCATACTCTCTCTGAATCCTTTCTTTCTTTACCATCTTTTCTCTCGCAGAAAGCTTCTCGTTTTTTTCGATACCAACAAGTTCCTGTGAAAGATCGGGGAGGGTAAAGAAATTCTCATCATCAGGTGCAATTATATTTCTACCCTCTTCTGATACATTGACCGTGTGTGCCCTTTCATCTATAGAATAATAAAGTATCTCATCAATCTCGTGTAGTTTCTTATCTCTCATATACTCTGCCTCTGTTTGCTCTATAAGTCTCTTTATTCTGGGTTCATCCTCTATCAGTTTGCGGAGCTGACGGTGTTTTGGTGCTCCCCTCTCTGCAGCAAGCAATTTTATACCTGTTTCTTTTTTTTCTTTCTCCTCTTCAAGGAGTTTTCTTGCATCCGCAACAAGCGTGTTGACGAGTGCTGTCTGCCTCTGGACTATTTTTCTTACCCTCGGATTGAGTAATTCATACTCTTTGTTTACGGAATGTTCAACAGAACCCGATATTATAAGTGGTGTTCTTGCCTCGTCAATTAACCCAGAGTCAACCTCATCAACTATTGCATAATGGTGTCCACACTGAACTATATCTTCACTCCTCCACGCCATATTATCACGGAGATAATCAAAACCAAACTCATTGTTCGTTCCATATGTTATATCCTTACTGTATTCTTCCTTTCTCTCTTCGGGTGCCACTCCCGTTTGGATACAACCACAGGTGACCCCAAGAAACTTATAAATACCTCCCATCCATTCTGTATCCCTTTTGGCAAGGTAGTCATTCACGGTAACAAGATGTACCCCCTTGCCTGAAAGAGAATTAAGATAGAGGGGCATCGTAGCCACAAGCGTCTTTCCTTCTCCCGTTGCCATCTCTGCTATCTTACCTTCGTGTAGAACAACTGCACCCATAAGCTGCACATCAAATGGTATCATATCCCAGGTATATTCGCGCTCCGTAACTATCCATTTCTTTCCGATAAGTCTTCTGCATGCCTCTTTGATAACGGCATAGACATCCGGTAACAATTCATCGAGAACAACACGTTCTTCTTCTTTAGACCTCTTCTTGAGGTTATCTATTTCCACAGCGAGCTTCTCTCTTGTCTCTATATCCTCCTTGTCTCTATTCCTCTCAAGTTCTTCTATCTTCTCTTCTATCGGTCGTAGCCTTTCTCTTACTTGAGACTTGAATTCCCCTGTCTTGTTTTTTAACTCTTCATCCGTGAGCGAATGTAATTTCTCATAGCATCGATTTATCTCTTCCACAATCGGTTTAAGTCTTGCAAGCTCTCTGTCATTGGCGGTTCCAAATATTTTTGTTAATAACTTTTTCATAATTAAAAAACACCTCCCAGGTATTAGTCATTGGTCATTAGTCATTGGTCAATAGTCAATCGTCAATAGTCAATCCTCGTTTATATTATATCATAAATTTCTGCATTTGTCAAGTCAAAAGAGAAAGGTGTTAAAAACACAAATGCCATAAAATCAGCTTTTGCAGCAACCTCAGATGTCAGTTATAAGACAAAAAACTTGCATTCTGTCATTTTTTATGTTATAATAATCCCAGATTATGCGTTAAGAAACCACAAGATTACACGAGATCAGCACGAGAGATTAAAATAAAGAACCTACAAAAATTAAATGTTTTTCACCCAAAAGGTGAGTGCCCATATTCTTTAAGACTCTTATATAATCTGTGAACATCTGTGCTCATCCGTGGTTAATGCATATTTTGAGATAAAAATATGAATATATCTGCTATATCTAAGTCGCGTACAGAAAAAATAATAAAGACCGCTCTCATGATATGGAGACACAACACCCCGAGGGAACTAAAAAGAAGACTACAAGACGTATGGAAAGACGAGTTTCTGCCACTTTATGGGTTTGATGATGAACCTTTAACCTGTGCCGTCTTTGGCTCCGGAAGCTTCTCTACAGGAAGATACGAAATATACATTGCAAAAGAGATTGAAAAGGAACTAGGATGGCTACCCGTGAGATATACACTCATCGTCACGAATAGTACAAAGAGCAGGGCGAGAGAGGTTGCAGATGAATTTGAACTTCCTCTCGCAGAATTGGATTTTTCTTCTTGGTACAGGGAAAATTACGATTCCACATCAGAAAATCCTATAAGGGAGACAAGCCTTTTTATATCAGGAAAATCAATAGGTCAAAAATTCAATATAAGAGCAGAGTTTGACAAGGCATTACGAGATAGAATAGAAAAATCTACTGAACTGCCAGATCTGATATCCCTGAGGGGATATAATTTCCCCCTGATGTATACCTTCCTTAAAGAAGAAAAAAGGCTTATAGACGATACACACCCTGCGGATCTAAGCTTAACCAATAAAGATGGGGTACCACTCTGCTCGGGATGGCAGGCAAAGGCGGTGAAAAAGATGAGGAATTGCGGATGTAGGTTGTTCAGAAGCAGTCTAATAGAGGTAAAACCCCTTTTCTCGGTCTCGGATGTTACCTCAATTGATGTAGGAAATATATATGCCCTCTCTCCTGGTATGAGGCCTCCGTCTTCCTGGAGCACAAAGAAAATACAGGAGAATATGAAACGCACTGAAGACTATTTTCTCTGTGCTCTCAAGGCAACAGGACTATTTCCCTATCTGTGGGGTATCTCTAAAAAACAACAGAAAGTAGAATACATTACACAAGAAGGGAGAATTATAACGAAAAGTCAGCATGCTATTGTTGTTGGCAAGAAAATAAGATGTGGAAAGAACGCCTTTGGAAGGAATATAGGGGATGTCACTCTGCATCCAATCTTCTGAAATCAAATTCTCTCTTAGAAGAATGGATATCACAAGTTGTTTTTGGTTCTGTTCCTCTAATAAAAACCTCTTCTACAAGTTCTTTACACTCCTCAATAGGGAGAAGACCAGATTCTTTACATACCGTGCGTTTTACTACCCCGGAGGGCATAATAAAATTACCCACAGGCTCGTCAGAAAGTGCTCTTTTCATAAACTCTGTCCATATTGGCAATGCAAGCACTGCTCCTGTTCCTCCTTTCATAATAGTGTCAGGCGTGTCGTATCCAAGCCATACACCGCAAATAAGTTCAGGTGTAAACCCAATAAACCAGGCATCCTTCCACTCGTTGGTTGTCCCTGTTTTACCAGCAGCTGGTCTTAGAAATCCCATCCTCCTCATCCCCGCCCCTGTGCCATAATCCGCAACACTCTCAAGAAGCGATGTCATAATATATGCTGTCTCCTCTTTTAAAACCCGCTCTTCATAAGGCCTTGCCTCATATAATACATCACCTTGCTGGTTGACAATCTTCTCTATGAGGTATGGGCTCACTCGATACCCACCGTTCGCAATTGTAGCGTATCCTGTAACCATTCCCTGCAAAGTCACCGAATTTGAGCCCAGGGCAAGCGAGATTACAGGTATAAGCTTTGTTTTTATCCCCATCATCCTTCCATACTTTACAACGGTTTCAGGACTTATATCCAGTATGAGTCTAACAGAGGCAAGATTTCTTGAAAACGCAATTGCATCCCTTAAAGAGATACTTCCACGGAATGTGTCATCATAATTCGAAGGGCTATATACGGTATCCTGAACTTCTATCACGATTGGCTGATCAAGAAGTTTATATGTGGGGGGATATCCCTTATCAACTGCTGCCGTATACAGAAATGGCTTGAATGCCGAACCTGGTTGTCTGTATGCCTGTGTAGCCCGATTGAACTGTGAAATTTGAAAGTCCCTCCCGCCCACGATTGCTTTTATCTTTCCAGTGTGTGGGTCCATAGCAAACAATGCAACCTGAAGAGGGTTAGAAGAATCACTTTCTATCTTATATATCTCCTCCAGTTTCTTGATCTGATCAATCACTACTTCATCAGCAATTTCCTGCATTTTTTTGTCAATACAGGTATATATGGAGGCACCTCCACGATAAAACATATCACTGCCAAATCTTTCCCCGACCCGTTTTCTTATCTCCTCCACCATATAAGGTCCAATTCTTGCGTATTTATCATACCCCATATTCACGCCGAGGGGAGAGTTCTTTGCCCTCTGTATTTCTATTGCGTCCGCTATACCCATCTCCTTCATAACTTCCAGTACAACAGCCCTTCTCTGTAATGCATTTTCAGGATATTTAAATGGGTCATAATAGAAAGGAGACCGTGGTAATCCTACAAGGAGTGCAGATTCAGACAGGGTAATATCCCTTATACTCTTTCCGAAGAATCTCTTTGAAGCCGCTTCTGTTCCATAACATCCATTCCCATAATAGATTTCGTTCAAGTACATCTCAAGTATCTCGTCCTTTGAGTATGTGCGTTCTATGCTCATCGTCAGAACGAACTCCTTTAACTTTCTCATATATGTGCGTTCGAGGCTTAAGAACATACTCCTTGCGAGTTGCTGACTTATCGTGGAACCACCCTGGACTATCTTCCTTGCAAGTTTGTTCGAGACGAATGCCCTTCCTATGGAAAACGGATTGATACCCCAGTGTGAATAAAACTTCCTATCCTCCACAGCAATAGTTGTCTTTTTGACTATTGAAGGAACATCCTCCAATTTAACAGGTATCCTCATCTCATTGTAAAACTCTGCTATCACTTCACCATTTCCATCAAATACATAAGTAACAAGAGGGGGAGTATATCTCTCTATTGCTTCAAGTGCTGGAAGCGTCTTTTGTAAGGTGCGGAATACTCCTACAAACACACCTAACCCAAATACATTTATGGCAAGCACTGTGATAAAAATACTAAGTATGGTCTTTCGAGTGATCATAATCTCAGAATATACATTAAACACCGAAAATCACCGAAATAACATCAGTAATTGGGTCATCGGTGACCAAGAAAAACAAGTGTATCAGACGATCAGCATATCAGTAGGAAGCATAACAGCAAACCAGAATATCAGGTTCTGATATGCTGATAACCTGATACTCTGCCTACTGACTTCGGTGAGCAGTTCGGCCCTGAGCAGTTCAGCCTTGAGCAGTTCAGCCTTGAGCTCACTGCCGAAAGGCTCACTGCCGAAGGGCTCAGTCGAACCGATCCACTGATATCCTGATATGCCTTGGAATTTACTAATTACCGGTAACCGTTATGCGGCTTTTAAACTGGCAACGATTCTTTTAACCTTCATCAGTATATCCTCCACATCAGTGTTGGGTTTTCCGCCTGCTTCCGCAAGGTGTCGCCTTCCGCCTCCACCTCCACCTGCAAGTCCTCCCAGAGATGTGGCAATCTTACCTGCATCAAATCTATCTTTTACATCATCACTTACAGATACAACAAATAATGGTCTGTTCGCTTTTCTTGTTGCAACTACGCACACAGTTTGTGGTTTTCTCCTTATATTATCGCATAATTCTCTTAAATCCTCACCGTTAAGTCCAGGTAAATATGCTGTTATCAATTCAACTCCCGCGATCTTAGTTGTCTTCAATCTGTCCTCTATCTTCTCACCGCCTTTAATCATAGTTCTTTGCAGTTCTTTAACCCTTCTTTTGAGCGTCTCATTCTCCTTTATTAATCTATTTATACCCACTTTGATATCGCTTGTTTTTAGCGATTCCTTGACATCATCTACCAAGGCCTTGTAGTCCAGTAAAAAGGTCATAACCCCCATTGATGTCATTGCTTCTATCCTTCTGATACCGGTATGCACTCCTGTTTCAGATATTATCTTGAATACTCCGATTTCTCCTGTGCTTCCCACATGTGTGCCACCACAGAGTTCAAGGGATACATTATCTATCTCTATCATCCTTACAGGTTCCTCGTATTTTTCACCGAATAATGCAATTGCGCCAAGTCTCATCGCCTCTTCCAAGGTAGTATATCTTATATTTACGGGAATGTCGTCAAGTATCCAGTCATTTACCATCTGTTCAACCCTCTTGATCTCTTCATTGGTTAGGCGGGAGAAGTGTATAAAATCAAATCTAAATCTCTCTTTGCCTACCCATGAACCTTCCTGACGGACATGTTCACCCAGTATACGCCGAAGGGCTGACTGAAGAAGATGTGTTGCAGTATGATTTGCCTGGACGAGTTTTCTTCTCTTCTTATTGACTTCGCACACGACATGTCCCTTGATCTCCGCTTTTTTTTCTATTTTTTTTACCTTTCCTATGTGTATACGAAAACCTGCTTCAAGTTTTGTATCAAGAACTTCTATCTCAAAATTATCAGAATATATTCTGCCTGTATCTC
>Ga0209986_10005128_pt1 | contig 10921 bp, 11 predicted proteins | sample BlataG_FD_183168 | JGI IMG/M metagenome (GOLD analysis project Ga0209986, IMG submission 183168) | Deep subsurface microbial communities from Black Sea to uncover new lineages of life (NeLLi) - Black_00105 metaG (SPAdes) (version 2) | ecosystem: Environmental > Aquatic > Marine > Oceanic >...
TATTGAAACCAGATGGAATCCTATCCTTCGGTGACCACCATATGAAGGAAAAGGAAATAGTGGTTGAGGTAATAAATGACCGATTGTTCAGGCTGCTGAGAGAAGGCCAAAGAACGTATACTTTCTTAAAGAAACAGTTAACCGCGTAGCGTCGTATAAAATTCCTCGTCCTCGATGTAATTGGCTCTTGCTTGCTACTTCTATGTCCTTCAAGGCTGCCCCCTTCATTTACTGAAAATGCTCTCTCGGTTTAGCACCTCGCCTTTAGCCAATCCAGAACAAAATCCATTGCTGCCTTTTCCAGGCGCATTTTGTGCCTGGCACCAGGTATTATTTTTAACTCTTTGGGCTCTCTAGCTTTCTGGTAGAGCTTACAGGCGTGCTCCAGGGGTATTAATTCATCGGCATCTCCGTGAACCAAAAGCAGAGGACGGGGAGAAATTCTATCAATCCACTTGATGGGAGAGACGGTCTCAAATCCTCTCTCCCATTCTTCTATCGAGGGTGGAAAATCTTTATCCCTGATTGACCCGATTTGGCGAAACCGTTGGATAGTGTCAAGAGGCGTTTCTCTTTGAGAGAGAGAGCGAAAATCCGCAGGGCAGGCACAGGTTGCCACTGAAGATACCCTAGGGTCATGGGCTGCGGTATAAACGGAAACCGCTGCCCCTCCGCTAAATCCGAGTAAGCAAAAACGAGTTTTATCTACCTCCTTCAGGTTATACAGGAAATCAAGAGCGGCTTGTAAATCTCGACTCCAGCCCAGGATGTCTAAATTACCTTCGCTCCTTCCCGCTCCCCGGAAGTTAAAGATTAAGGTGATGAAGCCAGCATGGCAGAAGCGCTGCGCCAGTAGTGTATAGCCCCTGTCAGTGGGGTCAGGGGGAGCAGCGGGAATGCCATGGCAGATGCACAAGGCTGGGTGAACCTTGTCCTCTGACGGAACATGAAGCTCGCCGGCGAGTTCAAGTCCATCGGCTTTCAAGCGAATTTCTTTTACCTCCATCTTTGTTAACGGTCAAAAATAATAGATTCGCCTTCTTTTCCTGAAAATGAGACCAGCTACGAGCCCCAGCAACAAACCTCCAACGTGAGCTTGCCAGGCTATCCCGGGAAGGAAAGAAAGGAAGAAGAAGATTATGATTGCTACCCAGAGTGGTATGGGGACAGGGATGGGAAATACAAGGACTGGCACTCTGGGGACCATTACCGCCAGGGCTCCACCAAGGGCAAAAATGGCTCCGGAGGCTCCTATCCCTGTTGAAGATGGGTGAGCGAGAAGGACGAAGAGAATATTACCCGCCAGCCCTCCGAGAAAAAATACCGTCAGGAAACTTCTCTCTCCCACCGCCCGGATGAGGAAGCTCCCCAGAAAATACAGGCCTATCATATTGAATAATATGTGGAAGAGACTGCCGTGGACAAACATGCTGCTTATGATGGTCCAGGGGTGTTGTGAGAGCAGCGCGGGTGTCAAGCCAAGAAAATCGGTTACTTCTTTCGGCCTTGCCAGAGTGATTACGAAGATTACGACATTTAGAGCTATCAAAAACCACAGGACATTTAAATTGACAGCGCGGTAAGTTCGCATTCCGCAATTATAGATTAAATCTGGCTTCTGGTTCAACAGGTTGTCTCAAGAAGCTGGTGGGTTATGGAATGTGTTGTAATATCCGGCGAGGTAAGTTTATAATGGGGAAGATATTCAGGCTGGCAAAATATTTTCCTTGCGGGAATTTTAAGTGAGCGAGCAAAGTCCAGAGCAAAAACGAAAACTTCCCCCAATAGTTATAGTGGGCATAATTCTGGCAGCCCTCTGTGGCATCTCATTGTACATACGCATAGCCCTGCCTTATGACCAAATTTTTGTCAATGACTGGGTCTGGTTTCGAGAGACTGATGCCTATTATTACATGCGCAACATAGAAACCCTGGTTAATAACTTTCCCCACTTCAATTCCTTTGACCCCTACATGCTCTACCCCGGTGGTGGTGGAGGACTTGCTCGGCCATTCTTCGCCTGGCTTGTCGCTGGCATCATTCGGCTTGTTAGCTTGGGGACACCGACTCTGCATACCATGGAAGCGGTGGGCGCTTACATGCCCGCTATTCTGGGCACTCTGACACTCATTCCGGTGTACTTTATCGGCAAGGAACTGTTTAACCGCTGGGTGGGCGTAATTTCAGCCGCCCTGGTTGCCATCTTGCCTGGTGAATTTCTGCATCGTTCCCTGCTTGGCTTTACCGACCACCATGTAGCTGAGACTTTGTTTAGCGCCGTGTGCATACTCTTTCTAATAATGGCCATTAAGCGAGCTCGAGAAAGGGAGATTTCCTTCGGCCACCTTCTAAGTAGAGACTGGTCAACTATCACCAAGCCTCTCGTCTATACCCTGCTCGCTGGCGTCTTCCTGGGTATTTATCTCCTTTCCTGGACAGGTGGGCTGCTGTTCATCTTCATTATATTTGCTTACCTGGTGATTCAGTTTATCGTGGACCACTTAAGGCATAAATCGAGCGACTATCTGTGTATTGTAGGCACTCCTCTTTTCCTTATTGCCTTCCTCATGCTTCTTCCCGTGCTGGGCGAGAGTGGTCGGGATACCATTTATCGTGTAGCCCTGCCAGTTGCCATAGTGTTACCCATAGTCTTAAGTATTATCTCGCGGCTCATGGCGGGCAGGGCTTTGAAGCCTGTTTACTATCCTTTGGCCTTGCTGGGACTGGCTGGAATCGGTCTCGCTGCTTTTCATGCCACCAATCCCTCCCTGTTTCAGTCCATGCTCGGCCAATTTAGCATCTTCAGCCCAGGTGGCGCCAGCCTGACTATCATGGAGGTGGAACCTCTTCTTTTCCCCAACGGTACATTCGGCCTGCAGACAGCCTGGGCCAACTTCACCACCTCCTTCTTCATCTCATTTATTTCCTTTGCCATGCTTGCTTATGTCGTCGTTAAGGAAAGAAGTGCCGACAAAACCTTGTTCCTGGTATGGAGCATAATAATGTTAATAGCAATCCTGGGGCAGCGCCGCTTCGGTTACTACTATGCTGTAAATGCTGCCTTGCTCACAGGATATTTCTCCTGGAAGATGCTGGACATTGCTGGCTTAAGTAAATTGCTGGCTAAGTCTAAGGAAGTAGTGGGAGCAGTTAAAAAATTCAAGAAGAGGGAAAAGAAAGCCAGGGAGAAAGCGAAGCCAAAAACATTTATGCAGCCCAGAGGCGCCTGGGTAAGGGTCATCGTTGTCGGAATAGTCATCTTTTTCCTGGTCTTTTTCCCCAATATCGGCAAAATAGAAGCACTTGCCAGCGCGCAATATATTATGAACGAGGGGTGGTATAGCTCGCTTCTGTGGCTAAAGGATAACAGCCCCGAACCTTTTGGTGACCCCGATTTCTATTATGAGCTATACCCGCCACGGGATGAGTTTGAATATCCCGAGACTGCCTACGGCGTGATGTCTTGGTGGGACTATGGCTACTTCATAATGCAAATTTCCCATCGCATACCCAATGCCAATCCTACCCAGACTGGGGCTCGCGTAGCCGGCCAGTTCTTCACCACCCAGAATGAAACCTCGGCCAACGAACTCGCGGATGAGTTAGGTTTGAAATATGTGGTGATTGACTATGCGATGCCAATTACAAAGTTCTATGCCATGGTGGAGTGGTCTGGCGGCAACGTAAGCAAGTTTTACGAAGTTTATTACCAGTCGACGCAAGAGGGCGGGCAATGGGGATTTTTATACTACCCCGCTTACTACAACTCCACTGTGGTCAGGCTCTACAACTTTGATGGCAAAGCCGTGACTCCCACGGAATCGATAGTCATAACTTATGAAGATAAGGTAATCAGTGAAGGAGAAAGGTATAAGGAAATCACTAATGGCTGGTCCTTTCCCACTTATGAAGAGGCTGAGGCCTATGTTGGAAACCAGACGTCTGGAAACTATAGAATAGTGGGCACCGACCCCTTTAGTAGCCCCGTGCCTCTTGAAGGGTTGAACAGCTATGAGTTCGTATATCAGTCCGAGGCCCAACCAACTGTGAAAATTTTTAAGTATCTCGGCTCAGGTGAGTCTTGAGTAAAAACACAGCAATCATTACCGGTGGGGCGGGATTTATGAGCTCTCATCTAGTTGAGGAACTGCTGAAGCGTCGGTACAAAGTAATAATCCTTGATGACCTCTCCACCGGGAGGCTGGAAAACATAAGACTGCTTATTGAGCCCTCTTGTCATTCTGACCCTCCCCTCTTTTGTCATTGCGAGTGAAGCGCGGCAATCCCCAAGATTGCTTCGGCTGACTTCGTCAGCCTCGCAACGACCAGGGGGAGTGTCATTCTGAGCCTTTTCTCCCCCGTCATTGCGAGCCCCGATTTATCGGGACGAAGCAATCTAGCTATCTCAACAAACCCAATAAACTCAACAAACTCGGTGTCTTGACTAATTTAACTCCCGACTCTAGACTATTGACTAATTTTAACTAATGACCAATCTAACAGGGTGTAGGAACTGGTGAAAATCAGAGAGGTCATAAAAGTTATAGAAAATGACGGATGGTATCTTGCAAGAACGAAAAGGGATCATAGACAATATAAGCATCCAGTTAAGAAAGGGTTGGTGACTATTTCCGGGAAGTTAAGTGATGATGTTGGCAAAGGAACTCTAAACAGTATACTAAAGCAAGCTGGTCTGAAAGGAGTGGGAAGAGATGTTTAAATATACAATTGTAATTGAAAAAGCTGATGGTAATTATTCTGCATACTGCCCGGATTTGCCTGGCTGTGTAGCTACGGGGGCAAGTGTAGAAGAAACGACGGAAAGAATAAAAGAAGCTATTGAATTCCACATTGAAGGACTCAAGGCGGAAGGTTTGGACGTGCCGCCGCCTGCCACTACTGCTGCTCTTGTTGAAGTAGCACTGTAGAGGATTGATGCAAGCCAATTCACGGATTATCACCGTCATTCTGATCCCTTCCCCTTTGTCATTCTGAGCCCCTCCTCTTTTGTCATTGCGAGCGAAGCGCGGCAATCTCATACTCCTCCACGAAATTGCTTCGTCCCGATAAATCGGGACTCGCAATGAAGGTTTGCCTTGCCAAACGCACTTCTGATAAACTGCTTAAAAAGTAAGAATGTAGTAGGTTAGCAATCATAAGTAATGGAGTTAAGCAAAATGAGGAAAGCACGACCGAGCCAGTCAAAAATCACCGATAAGACTGTTGTCTGTATTATCGGCCTGGGCTATGTCGGAGACCAGACGTCTGGAAACTATAGAATAGTGGGCACCAACCCCTTTAGTAGCCCCGTGCCTCTTGAAGAGTTGAACAGCTATGAGTTCGTATATCAGTCCGAGGCCCAACCAACTGTGAAAATTTTTAAGTATCTCGGCTCAGGTGAGTCTTGAGTAAAAACACAACAATCGTAACCGGCGGGGCGGGATTCATCGGCTCTCACTTGGCTGAGGAGCTGCTGAAACGTGGTTACCAGGTGATAATTCTTGATGACCTCTCTACGGGGAAGAGAGGAAATATCGAGCCGATTCTAACCCAAGGTAACATTCAATTCATCGAGGGAAGCGTTACCGACTTGCCGCTGCTCAATAAGCTTTTCCAAAACGTTAGTTACGTCTTCCATCTGGCAGCTATCCCAAGTGTTCCTCGAAGCATAGAGAGCCCCCTGGCTTCACATAATGTAAACATAACCGGTACCTTGAATGTGTTGCTAGCAGCTAAAGATAATAAAGTTGAAAAAGTAATCTATGCCTCCTCTTCGGCAGTTTATGGTGATACTCCGACTTTGCCTAAAAGAGAGGATATGCCTCCCAATCCCCAATCCCCCTATGCAGTAACCAAGCTCGCCGGGGAATATTACTGTCAAGTTTTTTACGAGGTTTTTGATCTCCCCACCATCTGCCTCAGGTATTTCAATGTCTACGGCCCAAGGCAAGATCCCAGTTCTCAGTATGCAGCTGTTATCCCCAGGTTTATAGACAGGCTCTTTAAGGATGAGTCGCCCATCATTTTTGGCGATGGCGAGCAGACCAGAGACTTTACTTTTGTGAAGGATGCTGCAGAGGCCAATATTCTGGCTACTGAAAGCGATGCTACTGGAGTTTTCAACATCGGCACGGAGAGGAGGGTCTCCATAAACGAATTGGCAAGGCTTATCACTAGATTCATGGACAAGGATAGCAAGCCAATTTATCAAGAGCCCAGACCCGGGGATGTGAGGCATAGCCTTGCTGACATTTCCAAAGCTAAGCAATTTGGTTATAATCCGAGGTATAATTTAGAGGAAGGATTGAGAGAAACCATGAGAGGTTTTGGGCAATGGTCTGCATAGACGAAAAGATTAGAAGTAGGTCTGCCAAAGTGGGCGTAGTGGGGCTTGGTTATGTCGGGCTTCCCCTCGCAGTTGCTTTCTCAGAAGCAGGCTTCAAGGTATTAGGGTTTGATATTCAGCAAAAGAGGGTAGACTGGGTTAACCAGGGCAAGTCTTATATTGCCGATGTTTCCGAGGCTCGCCTCTCATCGGCGTTAGCCAATAACCTTCTAGAGGCAACTACAAAACAGAGTAGGCTCAAGGAGATGGATGCCATTTGTATTTGTGTGCCTACCCCCTTAACTAAGACCAAGGATCCTGATTTGTCCTATGTTATCCACGAATCTGAAGAGTTATCCAAATATCTCAGGCATGAGCAATTGGTGGTTTTAGAAAGCACCACCTATCCTGGCACTACCAGGGAAGTGATGTTGCCAATTTTGGAACGCTCGGGACTAAAAGGAGGCTTGGATTTCTACCTAGCCTTTTCACCCGAGAAGGTTGACCCTGGAAGTAAGAAGTACTATATCAAGAATACTCCTAAGATAGTAGGTGGTATAAACCCCAACTCGACCGAGGTTGCCGCGCTTCTCTACCAGCAAGTGGCAGATGTAGTAGTTCCTGTCTCGTGTCCCGAGGTAGCTGAGATGACCAAGGTTTTTGAGAACGTCTTCCGCAGTGTGAACATCGCCCTGGTCAATGAGCTTGCCCATCTTTGTGAGCAGATGGGTTTAAGTGTCTGGGAAGTTATTGACGCAGCTTCTACCAAGCCTTTCGGCTACATGCCCTTTTATCCCGGCCCTGGCATCGGCGGGCACTGCATCCCGCTCGACCCCTATTACCTGGCAAATAAAGCCCGGGAGTTTGATTTCCATACCAGGTTCATCGAGCTCGCCGCCGAAATCAATGAGCATATGCCTTATCACGTCGTTTTTCGCATTCTCGAACTCTTAAACAATAGAGGCAAAAGCTTGAATGGAGCTAAAATCCTTGTCCTTGGCGTAGCTTACAAGAAAGACGTTGAAGATACCAGAGAGTCTCCCGCATTGAAAATAATTCAGCTTCTTCGTGAAAAGGGGGCTGAGGTAAGCTACAATGACCCTTACGTATCTCAGATTCATGTGCCCGCAGGCGACATGGAATCGGTGGAAGTCAGTGGGGAATGCCTGGCCTCGATGGACTGTGTCGTCATAGCCACTGACCATAGCTGTTATAATATGGGTGAAGTGGTTGCCCGTGCAAAACTGGTATTTGATACACGCGGAGTCACCAGGGGGCTAAAGCAAGCTAACATCGTTAGATTAGGAGAATAAGGAGAATGCCGGCTGTGGTATTTGAAGTGGTGCCCTACACTGAAGGTGGGACAGTTATTTTCCGCTGCCATGTGGAGCAGGCAAGGTGAACAGAAATATAGCTGTTGCTGGCTGTGGGTACTGGGGCAAGAACCTGGTTCGCAACTTCGCCGAACTCGGCGCACTCCATACTATTTGTGATAGCAATTCTGAAGTTCTGAGCAAGCTTGCGCCACTCTACCCTGACGTCAATACTGAAACCAGCTTCGAGAAGGTATTAGCCGATAAGAAAATAAGAGGAGTTATCATCTCATCCCCCGCAGCCCTTCATTATTCCATGGCAAAGGAAGCACTGCAGGCCAACAAAGACGTCTTCGTGGAAAAGCCATTAGCTCTCACAGTTAAAGAGGGTGAAGAGCTGGTAAAGCTAGCTGAAGAGAAGCGGAAAGTCCTGATGGTGGGTCACGTGCTGGAATACCACCCCGGGGTCATCAAACTCAAACAGATGGTAGACGACGGCGAGCTTGGAAAGATAGATTACATCTACTCCAGCAGGCTCAACCTGGGCAAGTTCAGGACCGAGGAGGACATTCTTTGGAGCTTTGCCCCACATGACATATCGGTCATTCTGCTTTTGCTCAATGAATTACCTTTGGAGGTCTCCGCCCACGGCGGCTGCTATCTGCATCAAAATATAGCCGATATTACTGTAACCACCATGAGCTTCGCCAGCGGGGTCAGGGCCCACATCTTCGTCAGCTGGCTTCATCCATACAAAGAGCAGAAGCTAGTTGTGGTAGGTGACAAGAAGATGGCGCTGTTTGATGATGTGGCGCCGCAGAACAAACTGTTACTATACGAGCACGGGATAGAGTGGATTGACCGCGTGCCCATGCCTCGTAAGCAGGAGGCTACTCCGGTAAAACTCGATATGGCGGAGCCATTGAAGCTAGAATGCCAGCATTTTTTAGAGTGCATGGAAACGCGCAGCAAACCCAAAACGGATGGGGAAAGTGGGTTGAAAGTGTTGCGGGTTCTTGACGCCTGCCAGAAGTCGCTTCAGGGCAGGTTTGAGAACATCCTCTTAGCCTCTACTGAAGCCAGCTTCTTTGTTCATCCTACCAGCATTGTAGAAGCGCCATCTGGTATCGGTGAAGGTACCAAGATTTGGCACTTCTGTCACATAATGCCACATGTAAACATAGGCAAGAACTGTATCATAGGGCAGAATGTATTCATTGGGGAGAACGTGAACGTGGGCAACAATGTCAAGATTCAAAACAACGTGTCGATTTACGACGGGGTGACTTTAGAAGATGACGTGTTCTGTGGCCCCTCCTGTGTGTTTACCAATACCAGGAGCCCTCGAAGCCACATATCTCAAAGGGGAAAATACACACCCACGATGGTCAGAAAGGGCGCTACCATCGGCGCAAACGCAACTATCGTCTGTGGCAATACCATAGGCCAATATGCCCTCATCGGTGCAGGCTCGGTGGTTACAAAGGACGTTCCCAATTATGCCATGGTATTTGGCAATCCAGCACGCATTGAAGGATGGATTTGCCAGTGCGGCGTAAAGCTTAATTTCAGTGAAACCAATCAGGCTCAATGTCACACATGTGGTAAAATTTACCAAAAACAGGGTAACAGACTTGAAATCAAAGGAGGCGGTTAGAATGGCGACTAGGGAGCGCCTTATTGAGAAGATAAAATCTTTGCCAGAGGATAAGCTTGAGGACGTTGCCAATTTCGTCGAGTCTTTGGAGACGAGAGGGAAAGGACAATCTGAGTTGACAGAATATGGCATGGGGGATTATTTGGCCCAACTTTTGGCCTATGAAGAGATGCTGGCTGCGGGAAAGATAAAGTGGAGGTAAAAAGGGGAGACGTTTTCTTAGTCGATTTGAATCCTGTTGTAGGCACAGAGCAAGCAGGCATAAGACCTGCTCTAGTAATACAGATAGACAAGGCAAATGCAGCTAGCACCCACACGATCATCATTCCATTAACGACAAGGATAAGAGAGGCTAAGCTACCTTCCCATGTTAGGATACCCGCTGGTGTTGGCGGGTTGGCAGAACAGTCAGTACTCCTGTGCGAGCAGATAAGGGTTATCGATAATAGAAGATTGGTTCGAAGGACAGGAAATATCGAGGAAGAAGATTTGAGAAAGGTAGGCGTAGCTCTCAAGCTGATTTTGGGCTTAGAATGAACTCAGCCTGAAAGCCCCCAAGCTTTAAAGAAGGCATAACATGAATGTTCCCTTAGTCGATTTAAAGGCTCAATATGACTCGATTAAAGATGAGCTTGACGCTGCCATTCATAGGGTAGTGCGAAGTGGGCAGTTCATCCTGGGTCCCGAGGTCAAAGCCTTCGAGGACGAGATGGCAGCCTACTGTAGAACAAAATATGCTGTGGGTGTTGCCTCGGGCACTGATGCCCTCCAGCTTGCCCTGCTTGCCTGTGGCATAAAGGCTGGTGATGAGGTCATCACTACTCCTTTCACCTTTATTGCCACCGCTGAGTCTATAGCTAAGTGTGGTGCCACGCCAGTATTCGTGGACATTGACCCGAAAACCTGTAACATAGCCCCAGCTCAAATCGAATACAAAATCAGTAAAAAAACCAAAGCGATACTCCCCGTCCACCTCTATGGTCAACCAGCCGCTATGGAGCGCATACTCGATATAGCCAGGAAGCATAACCTGAAAGTAATTGAGGACTGTGCTCAGGCCCTGGGAGCAGAGTACAAAGGCAAAAAAGTCGGCTCCCTCGGTGATGCCGGCTGTCTCAGCTTCTTCCCCAGCAAAGTTCTCGGTGCGTACGGAGATGGCGGCATGGTGGTCACCAACGACCCTAAGATTGCCGAGACGGTGAGGATTCTCAGGGTTCATGGCTCCAAAACAACTTACCAGCACGTCATGCACGGCTTCAATAGTCGCCTCGACGCCCTGCAGGCTGCCATTTTGAGAGTGAAGCTCAAGCACCTCGACCGCTGGAACGAGCTGCGTCGCAGCAAAGCAGCGCTCTATACTCGGCTGCTAAGCCAGGTGGATGGCATCGAGCCTCCGTATTTCGAAAAAAATTGTAAATCTTCATGCAACTACTACACTGTCCGCATCAAGGGTTCCCGCCTGAGCCGCGACGAACTGCGCAAACACCTCGAATCTAAAGGCATCCAGACTATGGTTTACTACCCACTGTCTCTCCATCTTCAGGAAGTCTATAAATATCTCAAACATAAATCGGGCGACTTCCCGCAAAGCGAGCAGGCACAGGAGCAGGTGCTTACCCTGCCTAT
>Ga0209986_10005132_pt1 | contig 10915 bp, 6 predicted proteins | sample BlataG_FD_183168 | JGI IMG/M metagenome (GOLD analysis project Ga0209986, IMG submission 183168) | Deep subsurface microbial communities from Black Sea to uncover new lineages of life (NeLLi) - Black_00105 metaG (SPAdes) (version 2) | ecosystem: Environmental > Aquatic > Marine > Oceanic >...
CTTGAGCCGACCACAGGATCTGGGAGAGCTGCTGAAGGGTGAGGGATTGGTCGGAGAACTCCCTAATTGAGCGCCGGGCGACAATGGCCTCCTCCAAGGATAGCTTCCCTTTTCGTCTCGGTTCTGGTAATTTCATGTTACCCTCTATTTCCAAAATTCCCTTTCGTCAGATGGACGACTCCACGGATAATAACAAAAAAATGGAGGCTTTGTCAATCGAAGTTTTGCACCCCGAATTGAGGAGCGGAACAGAGATTCGATTCAACTCCCACCAAACGGGGACAGAACCGAAACACCATTGACAATCGGACAGTGCAGGATTAGAATTGCTTCGCCCATAGATTGAATCGAGCTTTGCCCTGGGTGCGCTTTGGGAGATTTTGCCAAAGGCCTGCTTCGCTTGAGAAGAAACGTCGGGGCGGTATTAGCGGTCACACTTCTTCTTTCTCCTTTTTCTTTTGGGCAAATCAGAATCGACGACGTTTTGGAGGAATTCATAAAGGCAGACTTCAGACCGGTCTATCTCGAAGACAGCTTCCTGCCGATCGACCCTCTCAGGTCTCATCTCTCCCTGGGGGAGGTGGGCTTGTCCTTGAGCAACGAACATCCGCGACTGCTCTTCTCCCGACAAAGGAGAGCCGAACTTCAATCGAGAATCAGGCGGAGACCATACAGCATCTGGTGGAACACCTTGAAAAGCAGAGCGCAGGCAGCTTTATTAGTCGATTTGTCCTCTCCAGATTTTGGAGAGTTGGAGAAGGCTCTCTACGCCGAAGCCTGCGCTTTCGTCTATTTCATCGAGGGAGAGGGGAGGTATCTTCAGAAGGCCAAGGAGGCGCTGCTCCACATCTCGCCTCCACCACACGTCGTCAATCTGGAGGGGGGCGAACTTGGTGATAGCTGGGGAGATTTCGTCAGCGCCTCGGAGACGATGCTACCCTACCTGGTGGCATACGATGTTATCGCTCCGGAACTCACCGGACAGGAGGATAGATTCGTCCGTCATCGCCTGGCGGCGGAGGCCATTCAACTTTATCACTACCTTCCGGTTGCCACCCCCAACAATCACAAGACCGTTATGGCGGCGGCAGTGGGTGCGGTGGCGCTCTGCTTGAGCCCTCATGAGGATTACGAAATCACCCCAGATAGGTGGATGGAGAGGGCAATCGAGGGCCTGGAGGTGGGGCTGTCGGAGATCTCGAGGGACGGTTCGTACAAGGAGGGACCATACTACGCCACCTTCATCGCTCAACAGACCTTTGCCTTTTTTCTTTTCGTAAAGAATTGCACCGGAGTGAACTACTTTGAGGACATTCGAATAAGGAAATTCTGCAAATATCTTTTGGATATACGCAATCCCGGCGGGGAAATCGTCGTCTTTGATGATTCCCATCGCTCCAGGTATAACTGTCTGCCGCTTGCCTCCGGAAATCTCCGCGAGAGCCGTAGCGTCAACTGGGCGGTCACAAACGACCCCTTTTTAGGTCAGCGAGGTTACAATCTGGTGGCTTCTATTGCCAACTTCGACGACCGCATCCCTCCGGAGAAAGCACCGGACGTGGAGGTCAACTTCTATCCCGATGGAGGTCAGGCAATATTTAGAGGCAATCAAAAGAAAGGCGGAATTTATGCAGTCCTCTTGGGGGAGCCAGAGGAAGCATTCTCGACCGGGCACGAGCATTACGACCCCGGAAGTATCTTGCTGAATCTTCAGGGACAGGATTTCTTTGTCGCCTCCGGATACGGTCCGAAGGGGACCTCTTCTGCAAACAGAGATTACTATCTCTTGCCGGAATCGGAAAATGTAGTTCTAATCAACGGTCGGGGTCCCAATCGAAATCCGCTCTCCAATGATGACGTCGGCTCCAACCTCGTGGATCTCTTTCAGACTGATAAGGTGGCGGCCGCCTCGGTGGTCTCCTCTTACCGGGGGGTGGAGTTGAAACGCACCCTGTTTTTCCCGGATTTCAATTATCTCGTTCTGTATGACCGCGGAGAGTCCCTGGAAACGACCGATTTCACACTGCTCTTTCATACCCCAACAGAGTGTCAGTTCACAGAGGCGAGGTCGCTGACTCTGGAAGCTGTAGCTGGTGAGGAGCTGAAGATGGTCACTCTGGGCGACCTTGAGAACTTCAAGATGACTTTCGGAAGTGGGATTTTCTCAATCAGCGCAAACTTAGAGGAGGTCTCAACCCTGATAAAGGTGAACTATCTCAAACAGAGGGAGTTGAACAGCCCGATTCTGCTTCTGCCAGAAGATATCGATATCACCGAGCTACCTCTGGTGGAGAATCGACGAGCGACGGCCTTTATCATCCAGCCCTTTGCGCCTCAAGCAAGAAGACACGTTGCCGTGGCCTGTGATAGTGGAAGCTGCCAATACGAAGGGATCACCACTGACGCTAAGTTCTGTCTCTTCGAGAAGAGTGCTGCCGGAATGGAGTTCCTTTACGCCTTCGGCTGTTCCGAATTCGCACACGAAAAGGACCTGGAATTCCGTAGCTCCAAGAGGGTTGATGTCTTTCTGCAACGTTACTGGCGAGGCTGGTCGGGTTTTATCTCAAGCAGAGTTGAAACCGCAGAAATCGAAATCTACGTCGGGTTCAATCCTGGTCGAGTTGTCTTTGCAGATAGGATTGTCCCTTATGACTATGAAGCTGGTTCAGTGAGCTTTGAGGTTACAGGCAGCGGTCATCTGACTCTCGGGCCGGTCGAACCAGTTTCAGTCCCCTACAAATATAGAGAGAGTCCCAATGTGACCCGGAGGCTTCTCTACCATCCCGACCCGAGATGGTATTATTATCATCTCACCCCGGAGATGCAGACTCAGGCCAATGAGGAGATCGCAAAGGAGGTAGTTTCCGCTTTCAACCGCGAACTTGATGGCTGGATGGTAAAGGATGGTTTCGAGAACCCCCAAGCCGGTCGCTGGACAACCGCCCTGGCGGGCTTTGTGGGACAATTCGCTCACGCCAATGTCGGAGTGGTGCAAGAACTATCTGGGACGTGGAGAATTAAGGGCAACCAGATGCAGGTTCTCGAAGAGGGGCTCATAAAGGAGGAACGCCTCCACCTTCGGAGACTGTGGATGAACTACAACCTCGGAGAGACCTTAGCGGTCAACTTCAGACGGAACTCTCTTTTCAAAGGTCACGATTCGGAATTTCTTGGTGTTGACTTTCCGGGGCGATATGGAGCCTTTTTCCAGCGGGAGGCTTTCCGCGAGAAGAAAGACTACAGCTTCGGAGCCTCCTGGCGAGAGGGATTTAACCTGTCTTTTCAGACCAACATCCAGAGGCCGGGGCCGGGGAGGGTGCATTACCTCCTATTTCAAAAAGGTAGGACAAAGAATCGAATCAGTTTCGGGAGAACGCCGCAGGGGGTGGGATTCAAATCCTTTTACTATTCTTACACTGACAAGCTTCTCTCGCCGTGGCTTTTTTGGTCTTGTAAGAACGACATTACTCCCCCGGAGGTTGGCTTCGGATTTGTTGCCAGACCCTCAGCTAAGACCTCTGTGGAGGCAAGGTTTTCTGACCCAGGGGAGGTAAGCTCTAGATTTGGCTGGAGGGGGAGCTCCTGGGGAGGCGAAATACATCTGTTCCGCTTACCCTGGACCACGACCGGATTTCTTAGGACAGATTTGACTCGAAATCGCTGGCACTTCGAGCTGAGCTCTGATTTGTCTTCAGAGGGGAGGTTTCTCAGAGGCGAGAACCTCGCCGCAGAATGGTTGGGAGATTATTCCCTCAGTGGAGGTTTAACTCTCCGGCATCTCGAAGATGACAAAGACTGGGAATCGGAGATCTACTTGAACAAAGGTCTCACCGAGATGATCTCCTCCTCCGGGCGGGTTGCGTATCTCGTTGAGCGAGGAGAGGTTTCACTCCTCGGTGCGGGATTCTACTACTATGGAAAGAATCAACTCGGCTGGGATTTCGCAGCACGTAGGTTCTCTGACCAATATTACTATTACCTATCATCGTATGTGAACTTCTATTTCAGAAAAGCTGTGGGGCTGTCAATCCTATCTGAACTGCAATTCGATGAGGGGTGGGATTTAGTCTCCGCAAGGGAGGTTGTCGGTCAACTTGGGGGTGGCATCTCTCCGGGGATCTATCATCGCTACGACAGATTCTTCGGACACGAGGTGCAGGGGAGTATCTCGTTCAGGTTCTGAGGGTTCATTGAATGTATCCCAGAGCCTTCAGGGCTTCAATCTCTCCTTTAGACATTTCTATGCTCTCCGCATACATGGTCACGGTGTCGGCACTCACCCAGGATAAGAGAAGTTCTTTGAGGCGGGAGAACTCCCGAGGGTATTGGACGGAGAAGTCGACGAGCTCATCCGGGTCTTCCCTTAAGTTGTAGAGCTCGAAGTGTTTGGTTTCCTCATAAGCCGGTGTGTAGATTAATTTCCACCCTCCATCAATCACCGCTCTTAGTTTTTTCTCATTGAGCACCTCCAGACCAACCTCTTTGGTGAGGCTCCGTCTTCCCCCGGGGATGAGCTTATAGGGGTTCTCTCCCCCCTCCTTTATGGCCTCGATCCTTCTGGGGTCAAAGGCCAAGCGCTCTCCGGATTCGGCGAATATCGCCGGGGAGTCTTTCTCTCCAGTCTCTTGCATCAGGGGGAGAAAGGAAACCGCGTCTATCCCCTGGGCATATTTATCCAGAATTCCGACTATGTCCAAGACCGTGGTAAATATATCGATGTTGCTCAAGGTGGTACTGACAACACCTTTGAGCCTCTCATCCGGAAACCTGATGAACAGAGGCACATTGATGTCCTGGGAGAAGATGAAATGCGTATGTCCCCCGTACCAGTAATGCTCGTCCGCCAATGCCTCCCCGTGATCGGAGGTGAAGATTATGATCGTGTTCTGGAGTAGGCCCAGCCTCTCTACAGTTTCCAGGAATCGACCGATCTCGTGGTCGGCATAGAGAATTTCCCCGTCGTAGAGACGGTGAATCCCCTCGATCTCCTCTCTTTTGGGAGGCAGACTTTCGTAAATGCGGTTGAAGTCGGCGTAGGTGAAGTTGTCAGCGAACCAGGTTTTACCCGTGACTTTGAACTTGTCTGCAAACAGTTTCGGGGGATCATAGGGGCAGTGAGGGTCCATATAATGCACCCAGAGGAAAAACCTCTCTCGGTGGTGTTTCTTCAACCACTGCAGCGCCAAATCGGTGCAATAGCCGGCTCCAAGCTTCCAGTGCCACAGATTTTCGAGCCTGAGTTTCTCCACTGAGATCTTGTAAGCTAAAAGCCCTGGAATCAGATAGGATAGCTGGTCGTAGGCAAAGCTCTCCCCGTAGTAGTCGAAACCCTGGTCGAGCTTTCGGGTGGAGCGGATTACACGGTTGGCAACCACGGCCCCGGTGGAGTAACCCTGCTCTTTCAAAATCTCCGCCAGGGTGAGATTCTTCTTGCTCAGAAGGTAGTTCAAGTTGTCCCTGGCGCCATGATTTTGAGGGTATTTCCCGGTCATAATCGAGCCCAGAGAGGGAAGAGTTATCGGAGAGCAGGAAAAAGCGTTGGAGAAAATCACTGCTTCCCTTGCCAGTTCGTCCAGATTCGGCGTGGTCTTGCGAGAATAACCGTTGAAGGAGCAATGGTCCCCCCGCAGAGTATCGATGCTCAAGATGAGGATGTTGGGACGGTCGGATCTATGATGGAGTGCTTCCAGGGTGGATTCAGCTCCCAGGAGGGGAGGAATGAAGGTCACTGCCAGGAAAACTGCCAGTGAGATCAATCCCAAGGAGGCGAGCAGTCTCAAGATGAGCTTGGACAGCAGGAATAAGAACAGATAGGCAATGCCCAGAAGTATGATCGCCGCCGCCAGAAACTTGGGGTCTTTGGGACTACCGAAAATCCTGAATTTCAACAGCTGATTGCTCTGAAGGAGAAAACATACGAGGAGGAAAACCAACAGATAGAATCGATAGAACCTTCCCCTCAGAGGCTTGAAGCTCTTAGGGAGCAAGGAGAAAACGAGAGTGACTGCAAGCGCTATGATGAGGAAAAAGGAGAAATTGTACCATACCGCCATCCTGATGGCCAAAAGGCGGTCTCCGGCGTTTAAGCCTCCGAAATAGAGATTCAGATAGAACTGAATTAGGGTCAAGATGGTGATGTAGATAGATGAGACTAACCAGAAGGTCGAACCGTGAAGGAGATGAGCCCTGAGGCCGAAGTTGCCTTTTTTCTCAAGCATCGGAATTCCATCGAAAACCCATTTCAGCTCTCAGACATGTTAATTAGAACGACACCGGACAATTTAGCTCTCTTCCACCTGACGCCAATAGCTCTAAAAATATAAGCTTTGGATGAACCGAAAACAAGATTACCCAGAAAGACTGATCAGCAAGGAGAATGACTGAAAGCTCCGAAGGAACCCTTTCAAGAGGTGTCAAAAACGGGGGCCTGCCCGCCCATAGGTTTGAGCTGTGAACCTCTCAAACGGAGTTCACGATGGTTCATGAGTGCAGGTGAGAGGATGCTTTCAGGTGAGTTTTTCTGTCTCTCCGATTGCCACTTCAAAGGAGTGAAACCTCAGAAGCTTATGGAGTCAGTCGAATTCCGATAAGGGCCCGCTATCCCGCTGCGGCGATGATTACTATTCCCACCGCCAGCCCGATTATGAACAATCCCCACAGGGTTGAGACTCCCTTCTCCGGAATCCGGCTGGTGCCGGTTACCGCTTTGGCAAACAGCGCCACCCCCGAAGCGGCGGCCAAAGATAGAAGCACAATGCCAAGGGCCCTGAAAATATCGTAGTTCGACATCGTCTTTATGCCTCCAGAAATGCGCTACCCAAAGGTGCTCCGACACCGACGGCAGCGAAAGCCCTGAAAGGCTTCACAGTTCCAAGGACTATCGATGCTCATTTAAATGATAGCACAAATTGATGAAAAGGCAAGAGAAATGTTCCCCCGATTTCCGGCCCCAGAGCTTCTGGTTGCGCCTTGGCGAGTGTCTCAGCTTTTCTGGAGCGCTTGTGGAGTGCTTCGGAGACATCCTGCTCTCCGGTTGAACTTCGGGAACATATTCTAGTTGTAAATTTAGAATTAATGGTTAACTTATACGAAATTTAAGGAAGCTTAGCAGCCATGATAGATAGACAATTGACCCCCAAACAGATAGTGACCGAGCTCGACAAATATATAATTGGGCAGGACAAGGCTAAAAAGTCGGTGGCGATCGCAATGCGCAATCGCTGGAGGCGACAACATGTCACCTCCGATCTCAAAGATGAGATAATGCCCAACAACATCATCATGATCGGCCCCACCGGGGTGGGCAAGACCGAGATCGCGCGGCGGCTGGCCAATCTTGCGGCAGCACCTTTTTTGAAGGTGGAAGCCTCCAAGTTCACCGAGGTGGGGTATGTCGGTCGGGACGTTGAATCGATGATCCGCGATCTCACTGACCTGGCGATCAACATGGTCAAAAAGGAGAAAGCCGAGGAAGTTCAAACCAAAGCTGAAGCCCTGACCGAAGAGAGAACCCTGGATGCTCTCCTGCCACCACCTCCGTCTATGAGGAAAAAGGGGGTTAGCGCCAACGCCCTCACTGCGGAGCAGAAGCAGGCCCAGGAGCGCTGGAGACGAACTCGGGAGAAGCTGAGAGCCCAGTTGAAAGACGGGCTTCTGGACGAGCGCCAGATGGAGATCGAAGTTCCCAACGACCGCTTCCCCATCATAGAGATCTTCTCCCCGATGGGGATGGAGGAGTTGGGGGTCAATTTCCAGGAGATGTTCTCGGGGATGATGCCCCAAAAGACCAAAAGACGCCGGGTGGCGGTCAAGGATGCCAAAAAGATTTTCGTCCAGCAGGAGACCCAGAAGCTGATCGACATGGAGGCGGTCATCTCGGATGCCACCGCCAGAATGGAGAACTCCGGGATCATCTTCATCGATGAGCTCGATAAGATCGCCGGGGAGAAATCCAAAATGGGACCGGACGTCTCCCGTGAGGGAGTCCAGAGGGACTTACTCCCGATCGTGGAGGGGTCCAATGTGATGACCAAATACGGTCTGGTCAAGAGCGACCATATCCTTTTCATCGCCGCCGGCGCTTTCCACATCTCCAAGCCTTCGGATCTGATTCCGGAGATGCAGGGTCGTTTCCCCATTCGGGTGGAGCTGGACAGCCTGACTGCCGGGGATTTCGTGAGAATCCTCACCGAGCCGAAGAATGCCCTGATAAAACAGTATATCGCTATGCTGGAGACGGATGGGGTGGAGGTCTCCTTCACCAAGGAGGCCATTCGGGAGATCGCCAGAATTGCCACCGTTGTCAACGAGCGCGCCGAGAACATCGGGGCCAGAAGACTTCACACCGTGATGACCACCCTCTTAGAGGAGATAATGTTCGAGGCCCCCGACAACAAAAAGAAAAAGATCAGAATCACAAAGGAGATGGTGGCGAAGAGCCTGACCGGGATAGTGGAGGACGAGGATTTGAGCCGGTATATCCTCTAAATTCTACCCACAGGTTGTTGACCTTTCCAGCTGATTTGACATCCTCTTTAGGGAGAGAGCATGAAGAGAGATTTCCTGGCAATCACCGATCTCACTACCGAGGAGATCGAAGATGTCTTTTCTCTGGCTGGGAGGTTGAAGGAAAATGCCTCCACAGGGAGCGGGGTTCTCAAAGGGGCAACGGTAGCCTGCATTTTTCATAAACCCTCTCTGCGCACCAGAATCTCATTTGAGACCGGCATTCATCAGCTGGGTGGGAATTCCCTTTACGTCACCGAGAAGGAGATTCAGCTGGGGGTCAGAGAATCGATTTACGATGCCGCCAAGGTGCTTTCCCGCTATGTTGGGATGATCGTGATTCGCACCTTCGAACAGAGTGACGTTGAACAATTGGGCAAACATGCTGAGGTGCCGGTCATAAACGGATTGACCGATCTATTGCATCCCTGTCAGGTGATGGGGGATATGTTCACGGTCCTCGAGAAGAAAGGTCGCCTGAAGGATACGAAAATCGCCTATCTGGGTGACGGCAACAATGTCTGCAATTCCTGGCTGAATGCCTGCACTCGATTCCCGCTGGATTTGCGAATTGGCACCGCCCGGGGCACCGAACCCAATCCCGAAATTCTCGAAAGGGCCAGAAGCGCTGGTCTCTCAAAGATAAACATATACTACGAACCAGAGACTGCCATCGCCGATGCCGATGTGGTCTATACCGATGTCTGGGCCTCCATGGGTCAGAAGGATTTGGCCCAAGAGAGAGCGAAGCTGCTTTCATCCTTCCAGGTGAATTCCAAACTGCTGTCAAAGGCCGCCCCGGATTGTATCGTTATGCACTGTCTTCCTGCCAACCGCGGAGAGGAGATAACCGACGAGGTGATGGACGGACCCCATTCAGTGGTCTTCGACCAGGCCGAAAACCGCCTCCACGTCCAAAAAGCGATCATGATGACGCTGATTGGGAAAGGAAATGCGTAGCCCAGGTTGTCTCAACCTGGAGACTTTACAGTAGATAGTAGGTAGTAGGTAGTAGATAGTAGATAGTAGATAGGGCCACCCCCCACCCCATCAGGTCGTTCTTACGACATAGACCTAGCAAGATGATGAATGGATTTAAGGTTTCTCTACTAGAATAATCTTGCGCACATTGGCTTAAATCTTTATATTTAGAAAAAGAGCCGAAGTGGTGGAACTGGTAGACACGCTGTGTTCAGGGCGCAGTGGGCTTTTGCCCGTGTGGGTTCAAATCCCACCTTCGGCATATTTTTATTCAGGATAATTCCGCCCTACGATTTCAGCGCCACCTACCCCAGGCGCTCTGCATTGCCTGGGGCGTTAATTCTCCTCACAGGAGAACAAAGGCATCGGCCGGGAACAAAGCCTCGTCGTACAGTGACCAAAGACAATTGACAGTGCTGTCGGGAGTTTCCTCCCGACAGAAACCGCGAGCTGGAAACACCTAACGGCACCCAAACATTCTGTATCAAACTTCGACAACCTTGACTTTCGCCCTCTTTTTGCTAGATTTCGTCTGAACATTGTCCTAAACGAAAGGAGGCAGATATGCTTATCACCACTACACCCACGATTGAGGGGAAACAGATCAACCAGTACCTGAAACCTGTGAATGGCGAGGCTGTTAGAGTCTTGCCCTCGCCCGCTGAGGTGGGCAATAGACCTTACGAAGCGTACGTCAAAGAGGCATTGAACAATGCGTGGGAGTACGCTATTGACGAAATGTCAAAAAAGGCCGCTACCATCGATGCCGATGCCGTGGTGGGTGTGCAAATAGACTACGAGGTGGTGCGGGAGGGAATGTTGATGGTGGCTGCCTCCGGGACGGCGGTGAAGGTTTGACTCTGTGGAAACCTGAAGGTCATACGCCTGCCCGGCCAGGGACTCGCAGGGGTTTCCGCCACAGGCAATTAATGCCTTCATTTGTAGACGGTCTAAATCCCTTTCCGGATGGAATACGAAAGCGTCATCGGCATAGAGGTTCACGCTCAACTCTCGACGGAATCGAAGATTTTCTGCGGATGTGCTACGACTTACGGAAGAGCTCCCAACACTCAAACCTGTCCGGTTTGCCTGGGTCTCCCTGGGGCTTTGCCAGTTCTGAACCGGAAGGCCGTGGAATATTTGATGAGTGGTGAGTGGTGAGTAGTGAGTGGTGAACAGTGAACAGTGATTGGGCACCGATTACGTGTTTGTTTCATATTCCTGTACTGACTGATGGAAAAGAAGCTAAAAATTGCAGTCTTGGTTTCGGGGGGTGGCACCAACTTACAGTCAATTATCGATCAAGTGGAGGCCGGGGAAATCAAGGCCCAAATTGAAGTCGTCATATCCAACAACAGCAAGGCTTATGCGTTAGAGAGAGCCCGCCAGCATAACATAACCGCACTTCACATGAGCGCCAAGAAGTTTG
>Ga0209986_10005134_pt1 | contig 10912 bp, 9 predicted proteins | sample BlataG_FD_183168 | JGI IMG/M metagenome (GOLD analysis project Ga0209986, IMG submission 183168) | Deep subsurface microbial communities from Black Sea to uncover new lineages of life (NeLLi) - Black_00105 metaG (SPAdes) (version 2) | ecosystem: Environmental > Aquatic > Marine > Oceanic >...
AAGAAGATACTCCACGCCACACAAGAGCTCCACAATACCTACCGAAAAAAGTATGAGCAGGGTTTGGTATACCTTGCCGACGAATTCTTCATAAAAGCCAATATGCCGATCCCTGAAACCGAGTATTATGATGACTTTCCTCAATATGAAAATGGTATTGGCATAACACGAACTTTTCTGTCTGAAATAGACAAATTAGATCTAAAAAGGAAGATCCACGGCAGGTATTTGTTTCTGACTGGTTTCATAGCTTTTTCATTTGTCAACGAGCTGAAGATAAAGTTACAGACGCTTGGCTGTATTGATGAGAACCTTATCGTCGCTGCAGTCCCTAATTCTTTTCTCGGTCGCTCAGTTACTGTTTCTGGACTGCTCGGCGCCAGGGATTTCACCGAGGCGTTAAGCAGAATCAATGGTAAATACGACAGGATCATTCTGCCACCAAATTGTGTCAATGATTCAAAACAGTTTATTGATAATCAGACCTTAAATGATCCGCGCATTATTATTGCACCCAAGAGCCTGAAGGAGTTATTGACGTGGCTACAATAGTAATCGTAGGTAGAAAGAATGTGGGTAAGTCAACGATCTTTAACCGGTTGATCGGGATGAGATTGAATATCGTGTACAAAGAACCTGGCGTGACCCGGGATAGAATCTATGGCGAAGTAGAATGGTGCAGTCAAGTATTCAACATAATCGATACCGGTGGTTTTTTCCTCGGTGGAAAAGAAGAGCTCGCGTTCAAGATCAATCGCCAAATCGAATATGGCTTGGCTGAAGCAGACCTTGTCTATTTTGTGGTCGATGCTAAAGACGGTCTAAAACCAGGGGACCATGACATCTGCCAGTCGGTCCGTAAAAGTAATAAACCAGTATTGTTGTTAATAAACAAAATTGACTGCAAACACACTGAAAGTGAAGTATTAGAGTTTTCTAAGCTGGGATTCAAGAATTCATTCTTGGTCTCAGGAGAAGCCGGCATCGGGTTTGGTGATGTCTTGGACAAAACTATTAAGACCCTGCCCAGGATGACAAAGAAACGTATGCGCAAGAGCATAAAGGTATTGATTCTTGGACGACCTAATGTCGGCAAGTCAACGTTGTTAAATGCCCTAACAAAACAAGAACGTGCAATCGTTGATGAACGACCTGGCACCACCCGAGACGTGGTGCGCGCCACATTCAAATATCAGGACCAAAACATCGAGATCATTGATACCTGTGGTTTGCGCCGCAAAACGCATATTAAGACCTCGGTTGAGTTCTACTCCATGATACGCGCGGTGAATGCTATTGAAGATGCTGATATTGCGATTGTGCTATTTGATACGACCGAAGGTGTCGTTGATCAGGACCGTCGTATTGCCTCGATGGTGCTGTCAAAAGCAAAAAGCCTGGTCCTGGCGCCCAATAAGATTGATCTTATAAAAACAACAAATAGAAATAGAATTGTGCCCTCAACCTATAAATCATTCAAATCCCTGGAATTCGTACCGATCGTGCCCATCTCCGCGAAACAAGACATCGGCTTAGAACAACTCTTGACCTGTATCTTGAGTGTTCATGCTGAATCCCGCAAGTTCGCTGACAAGACCGTTGTTCAAAATATGGCAAAGAAGCTGCAAAATCCAACCAATGGATTTCTTGTCAGCTTGAAGCAGGTGAACACCGGACCGCCCATATTCCGAGCTGCTCTATCGGTCAAAGTCAAGGAACATTATATCAGGTATTTACGCAAATCAATTCGTGGGTACTTCGGCTTCAAGGGTGTGCCGATACTGATAAAAACAAAAAGTGTAAAACCACCCCGGTCAAGATATTCTCTATGAGGTACAGATCATGGGCTACGTGCTCCCTTTTATCATAGGTTTTGTTTTTGGAATAATCCCCTTTTCTTACATGCTTGGTAAAATAAAAGGGCTTGATCTAAAAAAAGTCGGCAGCGGAAATATCGGTGCCACAAACCTCGGTCGCGAAGCAGGCTTACCATTCTTTGTCCTCGGTTTTATATTAGATGGACTGAAAGGTCTCATCCCGGTCCTTTTAACGAGGAACCTTGGATATCTTACGGCGCTTGCTGGTGCTGGCGCAATACTTGGTCATATCTTCAACCCTTTGTTCAAATTCCACGGCGGCAAAGGCGTCTCGACCACGATCGGCGTGGCTATTGGAATAGTACCGAAATCTTTCCTGATCTCCCTGGCGGTCTGGGTTGTAGTTTACCTAAGTACGTTTATTGTTGCTTTAGCATCTATCGGGTTTGCGGTCGCCTTACCAATTTTCGGTTTTGTGATGAATGAAGCTACCCTGACCGACCGGGTATTCATGGTAATAATGGCTGGGTTTATTATTTACACCCATCGTTCTAATATAAAAAGGATAGTAAAAAAAGAAGAAGCGAAATTTATTCTCTGGAGAAGGAAATGAGGTTGTCCATACTTGGCTGCGGCAACTGGGGTTCAGTGTTCGGTATCATTCAGCAGCGAAATGGTCATGATGTGAAGATCTGGGAATTTGATAGAAAAAGGGCTGAGCATATTTCGCAGACAAGGGATAATGCACCGTTTCTCATCGGTAAAAAAATACCTGAAGAGATATTTGTGCACTGGGATATTGAAAAGGTCCTGGTTGGCGCTGAGGTCGTAGTCTTTGCTATACCCTCCCAGGCATTGCATAGCACTATCGATAAATTAACCAAGGTTGATATAAATAGCGCGTATTTTTTAAGTCTGACAAAAGGAGTTGATATTAAAACGCTAAAAAGGCCATCAGAAATCATCGACCTGCTGGCATCAGCAAGGGGCCGAGTCTACGTACTATCTGGTCCATCAATAGCCAATGAAATAATTCGAGGAGAACCGACCGCGGTAGTGCTTGTTGGTCCGGATCCTGCAGGTGCCACAAACCTCCAGCATGAATTAGCATCAAACAACTTCCGGATTTATATTGGGGATGATATTATCGGCGTGGAGCTCGGTGCAGCGATCAAGAATGTTATCGCTATTGGCTGTGGGATAAGCGCTGGCTTGGGGTTTGGAAAGAACGCCAAAGGCGCTTTGCTCGCTCGGGGGATCGTCGAAATGCAGCGCTTAGGCATTGAACTAGGCGCCAAAGCAAAGACCTTTTGGGGACTTTCTGGCTTAGGTGATATGGTAACGACCTCATTTAGTGAAGAATCACGTAACCATAGGTTTGGTAAATGCATCGGCGCTGGCAAGAGTGTGGCTGAGATCCAAACCGAGATGATCATGGTTGCCGAGGGTGTCCCGACCTCAAAAGCAGTCATGGCGCTAGCCAGTAAGTGTAAAATTGAAATGCCGATATGTGAAGTGGTATACAGTATATTGTTTGAGAACAAACCTCCAAAACAGGGGTTAAGGGACCTCATGACCAGACCATTAAAATATGAATAACATGAATGTTAGTTTTCGCAGAAAAGTAATGGAGGGAATATGATTGAAAAAGAATTTTTTTCGATTAAAGAAGTCGCTGAAATGCTGGACTTAAAACCGTATATATTGAGATACTGGGAAAAGGAATTTGCTATTCTCAAACCAAAACGGAATCGTGTGGATCGAAGATACTATTCAAAAAAGGACATCGACATCATCAAGTTGATAAAAGGTGTCTTGTATGACCAGGGCTATACCATTGCTGGTGCAAAAAAGAAACTCGTGCGATTGAAAGATGGACCAGAACAGTTATCGCTTCCACTTCGGAATAGAAGTAAGGTGTTGAAAGAAATAAAGGCCGAGCTGCAAAATATCAGCAATCTTCTAAATGAATAAGACAAGCTATTCTTCGCCTATCGCACTGATTTTTGCAGTAGCTTGATTCTTTAAGCTCAGCGATTCAGCAATAAAGTTTGCCTGAAGATAGTATTCTCGGGCTACCTCTTTATCACCTAAGCCTATCGATGCATCGCCGGCAAGGAGTAATACCCTTGCTGCATCATCCCTTTTTTGTTCAAAATACTCACAAGCCAAGAGGTAGTGCTCACGCGCGCGCAGATAGTCCTCTATCTCAAGATATATGTTGCCGATTTCAACGTAGACTTCGGGTTTTTTGCCGACATTCCGTATTAGGTCTTCCAATATCCCCACGGCTTTGTCGTAGTAACCCGCTCTTCGATAAGCTTTTGATTTCAAAATATATGCATCGAACAGGAAAACCGATGACGGAAATTCATCAATGAGTTTATCAATCATCGTTTCTGATTCTTTATTCTGACCTAGTATATCATATATTTTGGCGATTTCGAAAATGGCTTTTTCGCGATATTTCTCATCCTCCAAAAGTAAATTATAGTAATGCAGTGCAGAATCATATTTTGATTCCTCGACATAAATCATGCCGAGTTCATCAGCGGCATAGAAATGGTATAACTCAGTATTCTTACCAGCTAACAGTTGAGCAAAGACCCTTTTGACCTCATGAATATTACCCGTTGTTTGATATACCATTGCTTTTTCAATGAGCGCCTTATGCGCAACCGATGATCCAGGTTTATGCTTAATTATCTTGTCAAGGATTGAAAGACTCCGGTAATATTCCTTCTTCTTGAACAATATCTTGGCGATACGCAGCTGGGTACTGGGGGTAAGACTTGATAACGGATTATCGTCAACAAATCTCTGCAGCGCATCTATCAATGTAGGATATTTCTTCAGATAATACAGCGTTTCATAAGTTCTTAAAAGTGTCTGCGCCTCAGTGTTCGGCGATGGTTTGAATTCCTTGACGCGATTGTAGGATTTCAGAGCCTGATTATACTCCTTCAAGTCGAAATATGAATCACCGAGATTTTTCTGCGCCACTGCCGCATAAAACGACCTGGGATAGACCTTCACAAGTTCGCTGTAGAAATCAATCGCCTGGTCATATTCCTTTCGCTTGAAGTTTATTGAAGCAAGGATAAATGTAGCTCTATCCCCGTACCGAGAATCCGGGAAATCTTCCCGTTGCCGCAAGAGCAACTCTTCTGCCTTTCCCCAGAAGCCGAGGAAATAGACAGCCCTTCCCTTATGAAATAGGTATTGGTCCACTGAATCAGGCAAACCTTCAAAGTAATGAACAGCCGAATCATACCTTGACTCATTACTAAAGGTCATGCCGAGGAGAAATTGAGCCTGGTAATCAGTTTGGAAATCCAGATATTGTCTTAGATACGCGCGTGCCTTTAAGTTATCCTTGAGAAAGTAGTATATTCTGGCTAGTTCATATATTGCGCGCTGCCTGAGCGTTTCGTTATTGCTACAGCAGACAACTGAATCGAGCAAAGCAAGGCTTGTTTTATACTCCTTTACTTTGGAAAAAGCAAGCGCCAGCCCGATCTCTCGATAACCAAAAAAGTAATTCACGTCCTGATATTGCCTAATAGCATCCTGGAACAAACCGCGCTCAAATGTTTGACGCGCACTAACTAATTGATTGTAGTCCCCAATATAATCAATTAACAGTACGATGTCTACTGAATCTGGAGTTTTTCTAAAATACTGCATCGCCGCGTCAACTTCGTTCTGTTTCAGTTTTATCAAACCCAAGTAGTAATAAGCCTGCCAAATATCGTTACGTTTTTTCAACAAACGCTCAAAGTATTCTGCCGATTTGTCGTACAAGCCGAGTTGATACTGGACCACACCAAGATAGTAGAGTACGCAAGATATCTTGGAGCCAACAGCCTCAAGGTATTGCCTGCTTTTGTCCAATTCACCATGGATCAAAGCATAAACCCCGGCGCGGTAGTAATTCTCGTACGAAGGGTCAATCGATGAAACAAGTTCGAAATACCTTGATGTCTCTTCAAAGGATTGCTCATTAAACGAGACTCCACCCGATAGCATAATCAACAAAAGGATACTACTCAAGTGCCACCTCTGCTGTATATATTTTGACTAACTCGCGAGACTCAGCATTAAAAACAAATTGAATCTGATAACCGGCAAGTAGCGGGTGATTGTATATCCTGGCAAAATATCTTAGTATCAAGTAAGTCCTAATACTATCCAGTGCAGCAAACTTGAACTTGTAAAACAGCATCCCTGAAACATCATAGTGCTCTTTCGTTATCATTAGCAATAAAGCTCGATTCTTTTCAATCTCGGACCTGAATCCATCTACGACACGCTTGTACTCAGCACCATCGCGCAAAAAAATAGTTGCCTCTTTGTATTTTCCTGCGACGACAATGTCAAAATCTCCTTGTTTGAGGCTTTTGAACGGGTTATAAGTCTGGCATGCAAGAATTGGCAGTAAAGCAATAATGAAAATTCCAAGAAGATAACCCGCCAATACCCTATATCTACTATCAATCATCTTTCATCTCCCATCTTCCATCCCCCATCTTTATCCTTTATTCTGCCCTCGGGTGTTTTTTTCTATAGATTTCTTTTAGACGCTTGGTTGTCATATGCGTGTATATCTGGACTGTTGAAAGTGATGCATGACCAAGTAATTCCTGCACCGCCCTTAAATTCGCTCCGTTCTCTAGCAGGTGCGTAGCAAAACTGTGTCTTAAAATATGCGGGTTAGTGCCGGCTGCTCGAGCCAGTTTGACAAGATATTTACGTACTATACGCTGCAGGGAACGTGTTGATAAAGATCCCCCTCGATAATTCAGGAATAACTCAGGCACATTTAACCCAGCAGCTTTGCATTTATCAGGGTTACGGCGGACTCTAAGATAGTCAAGAACCGCATTCTTGGCAGGTTTACCGATCGGGACAATGCGTTGTTTATTACCCTTACCTTTAACTTTAATTTCGTCACGATTAAAATCAATGTCGGCGATTTTCATATTCACCAGTTCACTGGCGCGAAGCCCACAGCTGTACAATACTTCCATGATCGCCCGGTCTCTCGGGTTACTTATTTGCATTGCCTTTTCAACCTGTGCGTAGCTCAAGAAACCGGGTAGATGTTTCTTGATCTTCGGGGTCTTGATTATGACCGCAGGATTTTCTGAAATCACATCAGTTTTCTTCAAGAATTTAAAAAACGATTTGATGCATGATAGTTTCCGTGCCACACTCCTTGCATCGAGTCCATACTTGAGGAGAAATCCCATGAATAAAGTGATCGCGTTTTGATCTACCTGTTTTCTTTTCTTGACCCGTAAAAAATCAAAGAAACCTTCAAGATCAGCACGGTAAGCCCGTAGTGTATGATGGGAACTGTTCTTCTCCTTTTGCAGGTATACGATAAAATCATTGACTTTGCCAAAAAGATCTTCCCGTTCCATTTGTCACCTGGTTAATTCTAATGGAATTAAGTACTTTGTCAATGAAGTAGTATGGACAAACCAGCTTGACTCAAGATAGATATTTTATATAATATACTGAATGGAGGCGGTATGAAAAAGAGCACATTCATCTTTTGCCTATGCACAACAATGCTCTTTGGTCAAATAAAGGGTGTTAAGCAGTTGGAGTGGATTGAGCCACATGGAAGGCAACCCCTAACCTATAGCAAGTGGTGTTCTGTATGTCTTCACCAATCCAAACCAACAAGAATCAGTGGTGTGATGAGTAAAACATCTGGTCATAGACAAAACGTTGTTGATATTATAGTAAATGCACGTATCTACCCAGAACTTATCAATGAACTGACAGTTTTTACGCAAGACCTTGTCAATGCCGGATATTCTGTACAACTCGATACTATATCAGGGATGTCCCATACTGCATTGAGAAACCATCTTGGTTCAATAGCCAACCTTCATGGCGCTATTTTTGTTGGTGAAATACCGATTGCCTGGTTCGAAACATCCGGCTTTGGTGGATGGGAAGAATTCCCCCATGATTTGTATTTCAGTGATCTCGACGGTACTTATATCGATACGGATGGCGACGGCATCTATGACGACCATACCGGCAATGTTGCACCAGAAATATGGGTTGGTAGACTCTATACGCGCGATCTAACGTGGGATAGTGAAGTGCGCCTGCTCAAGAATTATTTCCACAAAAATCATCTGTATCGGATTGACAGTCTAACTGTACAGCAGAGGGCATTATCCTTTGTCGACGATGATTGGTCATACTGGACAACGTGCTACCTTGATCACATCTATAGCAACGTTGTGGTAATCAATGACAACCTTCAAACGATCGCCTCGAACTATCGAACTCAACTCAATCAAGGTTATGAGTGGATACATCTCTGTGCCCATTCCTCTCCATGGGGTCACACATTTAGGTACGGCTCCAGTGGCTATCGGGGCACTGTTTTTAATTATGAAATATTCTCTTTGGAACCAAGCGCACTGTTTTATAATCTATTTGCCTGTTCTGGAACACGCTTTGTCGAAGAGAATCACTCAGCAGGTTGGTACTTGTTTGTTGACCCGTATGGTCTTCTTGTCATTGGCAGTACAAAGACCGGCAGCATGTTGTATTTCGAAGATTTCTATTATCCGATTGGACAACAAAATATGTCGATCGGCGACGGATTTAAGCATTGGTTCACAACCTGGGGAGAAGAGGACTGGGATTGGTTCTACGGGATGAATATCCTCGGCGATCCAACCCTTAAACCCAGGGGTCAAGTCAAGTATGTCGCCGAGTCAGCATCAGCTTTTCCTCCAACATATGTGGGTGACTGGCAGACCCCTGAAGTAATTGCACCGGATCCAGAATCTGATGCATTTCCGAAAATCGGTGTACGAAACAATGGTATTATATGGTCAGTATGGGAATCCGGAAGGTCGTATGTCAATGGTCGTTCAGAGATCTATGGTTCATACTACAATGGCAATGTTTGGACAAATGCCATGACGATTGGACCGCATACTTATTGGGATTATTGTCCGGCAATCGGTTTTGATAACCAAAATAGACCGGTCACTGTGTGGGCAGGGTATAATGCAGGGCAGTATGACCTTTATTACAGTATTTACACTGGTTCGTGGTCAGCAAGACAACTCCTCCATACGCACGACCCAGCATATGATGTAAGACCATCAATGATGCGCGATAATGCAAATAGACTATGGGTTGTTTGGGAATCAAGGCGCAATCTGAACAGTGACATCTATGCAGCATATTTCAATGGCTCGGTCTGGACAACACCCCAGCAAGTAACAAACACTTCAGCCGATGAAAAAATGCCCGTCATAATTGCTGATAGCCTCGGGCACACATGGGCATTTTACAGTCAACGTCACGCAACAAAAAGTGAAATATGGGGTAGTTATTATACTGGTTCACAGTGGTTGACATCCGGACCTGTTTCCGGAACTCAAAAACACGCCTTTCATCCCTGTGCAGCAGTTGATGAAAATGGGGATATCTGGGTGGTCTGGCAATCAGCTGACAATGGAAATGTTGATATCTACGCAAGCGTATTCAATGGCAGTAACTGGTCAACACCTGTTCAAGTAACAACCTCAGTAGAAGGCGATCTCTTTCCATGTTTAACGACCCATACCAGTGGCACGATATGCCTGGTCTATCAGTCAAAAGCCACGGGTGATTGGAACATATACTACACCTATTGTGTTGATTCGACCTGGGTAATACCAGAGGTTGTCGCTGACCTTGCTGGTGCTGATCTCAATCCTCAAATCGCCTGCGATAGCACAGGTGAGCTGTGGATATGCTGGCAGAGCTATTCAAACAGCAACTGGGAAATAATGGTAACCCATAAACCTGGGTATGGGATTATTGAACAAAACAATCACTCTCCAGAATATGCCCTTAACGTATCATCTACGGTCTTTTGTAAAAACCTCGGTATCACGACAAAACAAAAACATCAAGAAATCGCTATTTATGATATTAATGGTTGCCTTGTACAACGGCTCATGTCTAATGACCAAAGACGTGCATCCTGGTCTGGACAAGGTATACCTGCAGGTATATATTTCATAAGCACGATGGATAACACCAACTTGGTTGTCAAAAAAGTCTTGCTGCTGCGTTGAACAGAAATTTCATATAAAGGAAAAAGGGGATGACATAATGTCATCCCCTTTTTCCTTTGCATTAAGGAATTATCTTACCGCCTTTTTCAAATCACGTCCAGCTTTGAATTTTGGCGCTTTCCTTGCAGGCACATGAATAGGCTCACCCGTACGCGGGTTACGTGCAGTTCTTGCCTTCCTCTTGGTAACTGAGAACGTTCCAAAGCCCACTAATGCTACTCTGTCACCCTTCTTAAGAGCTGTGGTGACCGAACTAACAAAAGTATTCAACGCAACGTTCGCTGCCTTCTTAGAAATCTTTGCCTTTGCCGCAATCTTCTCGATTAGATCAGCTTTAGTCATCTTTTTTCACCTCCTTTCCAATCATTAAATAATTATACTGATAATTCCACATTTGTCAAGCCCCAACTTAAGTATTCACAAGGCTTTGAGCCACGTCCGTGCAGGAGATTTAAGTTATACAGTGATTTGCGCAATCAATACTACAAAAACCCTCAGTAATCGTTGTAATTCAGGCATTTGCGCTATTTAATACTGCAGCATTTCTTGTTTGAAGCAGATGTTTAGGTATTTTGGAATTCTAAGATTTTGTCCACTCGGTTGACATGAAGAAGTCGTTGACTATAATACTCTGTGCGACCAAAGAGAATCGGTATCCTAACGAGCGGCGGCGATGCGCCTGGTATGAATGCCGCTATCCGCGCTGCCGTACGAACTGCAATACACTACCAGATAAGAATATTCGGTTTTAAACACGGCTACAATGGCGTTATCAAAGGAGACATCGTCGAATTAAAACGCAATTCAGTCGCTAATATTATCCAGCGCGGCGGTACAATTTTAGGAACTGCGCGCTCTGCGCAATTTACAACTGACCAGGGTATGGCAAAAGCTAAAAAAACCTTGAACCGATATAAAATTGATGCACTCATTGTAATCGGTGGTGATGGTTCAATGCGGGGCGCTCATGAATTTATACAAAAAACC
>Ga0209986_10005137_pt1 | contig 10909 bp, 10 predicted proteins | sample BlataG_FD_183168 | JGI IMG/M metagenome (GOLD analysis project Ga0209986, IMG submission 183168) | Deep subsurface microbial communities from Black Sea to uncover new lineages of life (NeLLi) - Black_00105 metaG (SPAdes) (version 2) | ecosystem: Environmental > Aquatic > Marine > Oceanic >...
AACGGCTACCGGCGGATTTCTTTGTTCAACCACACAATCGAGGTGCCGAATGTTCCACTCCGCGAGCATGTCGAAATCCACCTAATCCCCAACACCGCGAAGGATGTCATGGACATTCGTATCTGGTAGAACAACAGAATGGTACACTCTGTCAGCTACCCCTTGAAGGGATTCAGAGTTCACTTTTGAAGTTTAAAGGTGTTCACTTTTCAAGTTCTCCTAACATACTTCAGGTCCAAGCCATCCGGTTGCTATAGCCTCTTGATCGTACTTTTCCACCATTGTTTTTTCATCATTGGTCATAGTGCTAAGTTTCTCCTTTTTGTGCATCTAACGAACAGCGCATCACCCGCCGGGCGGTTGCAGGAATGAGCCTTTGCCTGAAGGCACACTGAAAGCGCGTGGAACCGCCGATATGTGCGGGCGACAGCCCGGTCGGGTGCATGCGCTTGTTATGCCTCATCTTTGCGATACCCTATGCTGCTATTCCCAATACCCCCAGCAAAATCATTATCAAGCCCAGTCCATTCTGAATCCAATGTGCAATGATACCAGGAGTTGTGTTCTTCAACTTGTATGCCACAAAAGACACGCTCAAGGTCGGCAGTATCAACGCTATCAAATTCCACTTCCAAAACACGTGAAACAGGTTCCACAAGACTCCGTGTATCAACCACGTCCACTTCCCGTGACACAGCTCTTGACGAGGCAAGATGTATCCGCGCCACCAAAATTCTTCCCCAAAGATATTAAAACACAAGATCAGAAAATACACAACCACGACCCACCAATTTCCTTGTAACGGCACGCCTAGCATCTCACTGGGTATCCCTCCCTCCATCACACGGGGGTCGACCATAGGCGGCAGAAAAGCGGGTGGTTCAAACAAAGGAAAGGAAGCCAACCATTTAGCCGTGGGCAAAAGCACAACGTAGCCTCCAACAGAGACAATCACGAGTCCCAGGGTCCACAGCCAGTCCTTTCCCTTGAGAGGCTTTAGTCTGAATCGTTCCTTGACCCCCGCCCACGACATCGGATTCCCTTCAAGCCGATAGGCTACAAAAGCTGCCACGAACATTAACACCATGGGACCAGCAGTAAAGAGTGTAAAGTTCAAAAACATAGGCACACCAACCCGATTTAGAGTTGGGACACCAACGTAAATCCCCACAGTGATGATTAAAGAGGGGATTGCAAAACACAATAGAGACATGCAAATAGGCATAGGCTTAAGCGAAACTGGTTGGTTCATTCGATTTTTCATACCCTCCATTAAGAATCTACTGGGCATTGCTTGTCAGAGCGGCATAACTATAGTTGTGCCATATGGCAGGTACCTGTAGAATATGAGGGAGAGATGCCCAATTCAACAGGAGGTCTGCCAAATGATACGACAACCGGAACGTGAACAACTGAATCGCTTAACCGTCAAGACCCTCGACCAAGTCTTCATCATGCGAGCCAAGGAAGGGCTGGGCTGCTCCCAGTTCGAGGCCGAAGCCCTCACCAACCTGGTCAAGGAAGTCTGCTTTCCCTGGCTTTCTCAGCCAGAGGCTATCCAGGCTGGGCAGTTGGCCATGACACAAGCCGCTCACACCCTTGTTACTCGATATCATACATTCGAAGCCCTTGCAAGTCAACCACCAGTACGATGCTCAGCCCAAGAAGCAGAATGGGAGGCGTCTTAGACCTCCCGCTTTGTTTTTAGACCCCTGTTCAGCGAGGCCAGGATTGGACCTGAGAGGACCAGGAATGTCAAGCGGCTTAACATTCGAATTAGGCGGCGTGGCGCAGCCGCGGCTGCTTGAGTGAGTTGTCAGGCCGATTCTAGCTATTCAATGTATTGCAAGTCTTGTCAATTCCTAGCTCAATGCCAGTCGGGATGCTGACCAAGTTTGACTCATTGAAAATGCTTGCAGGCCAGCAATTCCTGATTTTGTCACAAAGGTTGTCGGCTGCAGGATCGATTACTAGAATGCGCTTGTTTCTCCATTTTTCGGACTGCCTAAGAAAATTAGTCAACAATAGCCACAAGAAGCTATCTTCGTTTCTAAAACTACACCCTGATATTACAAAATTCATTGATTCGTTCACACGAGTCAAGGCAGCCATCATGAGGTAAGCAATTTCCACCTTAGGAATTTTCACATAACTGGGAGCAATTACATAAGGTCTGGAGTCAATTCCACCCCTAAAAAAGGACCGTGCTGCTGATTTCGGGAAGATGGATGGGTTAAAATCGTAGCTGACGGTTTCTTGCTCTGGGTGACGAAAGACACTTGACAATCTGAAGTTCTCAGAACCATGTATCTTAAGGATTACTATACCTCTCGGATTGCACGGAGTTTCCTCCACCAATGGCTTGTGAATGTGCAAGTAACCTCCATTTGGAGTCCATATCTCAAGGAAGTCTAAGAGGCCGTCGAGGAAGCAATCGTAGTTTACAGTCAAGATGGTGTCATTCTCAGTTAGTAGGTCCAAAGAGAACTTACGAAGCCATGGTTTGCTTACCAGGATTTCCTCCCGAAATCTATACCTCCCAAAAAACGCTGCGAGTTGATTCTCGACTGCAATTCTTGTGCTGGCTCTATCTGTGGCATCTGCAGAACAAAGAATGTCCAAATCCAATCTAGTCAGAAGGATTTCTATGTCATCAAGCTGATATTTGTCACGCAATCTACCGAGTGGTGAATCTACACCATCAATGTTGATGATTGTGCTTAAAAGATCAGCATTTAGAGGGGCATCTTCGAAAACAGCCTTGGTGAAGCCTGAGCCAAATAAGTAGAAATTACCCAACTTCTTTTTCCAACACATTTGAAATCGATGGGACATCCCTTGTTACTCGATATTATACATTGGAAGCCCTTGCAGGTCAACCACCAGTACGAGGCCCAGTCCGAAAAGCAAAAGCGGGAGGCGTTTTAGACCTCCCGCTTTACTCTTGGATACCTTGTGCTGGGCGGCACACGACTGAAATGATGGCATTGGTATCAAAGACGAACCGGGGTTTAGCGGGCACGGAGCATTCCCTCAAGTTTCTCAGCCGTCAGTCCACGCGCCTCGGCTTTATCACTCAAATCGTCCATGAGAGTCGTGAGAGGAGTTGAGCGGACGAATAGCTCCCGTAGCCACAGATTCAGCAGCAAGCGCAACTTTGTCCGGTCCTTAGCTGGCGCTGACTGATAGGCTTGCGCCAAGTCTGTATCAACTTGTAAGGTGATTGTTTTAACCGTCATTCCTGCCTCCCCAAGCACATCAGTATAGTGGTGCGAACTTTTTTCCTTATCAATGCTACCCTCGCTACCCCTGCTACTCTATTATGCAGCAGAAGCACTGCCAAGTCAATCACCAATGCGATGCTCAGTCCGTATAGCAGAAGCGGGAGGCATTTCAAACCTCCCGCTTCGCTTTTAGACCCCTTTTCAGGAACCGCTGAATGTACCGAGACATCATTATCAGTTCAACCCGCTCTGTTCATCCGATGTTCTTCCAGAAGGTGATAATGTCCTGATTGTCAGCGAAGACAAAGATGTGACACTTGCCAATTCCGGCTCGCCTGAGGGCGGACAGGCATCGCCCAACAAGTGCTCGGCCAAGACCTTTGCGGCGATGGGACTTGCTGACAGCCACGCTTCGTCGTGAGCCCCGTCCTGAGCGGGACGAAGGGCTCAGCCGAACGGTGGTGGATATAGCCGCGCCTGCCATCGTGGCCACAGAGGACGGCTCCCATGAGATGCTCGCCATCACGCGCAACAAAGCTGAGGCCAGGGTTGCGATCAAGAAAGCCCGCCGCGCCTTCCTCCAAATCCGCGTCACTCAGCCCCACGCCTTCGGAGGTCCGCCAGAGGGCGAGCACCTCGTCGTAGTCCTGAATGGTCATCTCTCCTATCACGATACTCATGGGCTCAGTTTGTCCAGCAACTTTCGCCCTCGACTTTTCATGGCCGGGCTGCCTGTTCTGGTGAGTTCTTCCAACAACTGGATTACCTGGGATCGGAGACCGGCGTCCTGCTCTGCCAAATCAGCAAGGGCCTGCATCGAAAATGTCTTGACGATCTTGCTCTTGTCGTTGAGATAGTCTAGAAGTATCTCTACCACAACTGCCCGTTCTTCCTCGCTCAGCTCCAGTCGGGGAATCATCTGGGCAACGTGCCCCTGTACTTGGCCGCCCTTGGTCCTTTGGCCCAAGGACAAAGGGTACAGGACAAGTGCAGCGAACCTCCTGCTGCTCGATTCTTGCCACTTGCTGGATGAGCTTCGTTTTGTAAGGCTGGAGGTATTCTGGATGCCTGGCCGTTATTTTTTCAACCGCATCAGCAGACCGCATTCTGATAATTGGGTCATCGCTAAGCATGCCATAAAATACCACCTCGAACAGGGTGGGATCGTTTAACACGTCAGCAACAACTTCGTTGACTCTCCCGATAGAACGCCGATCACCACCTTCTAACTTTTTCAGAACCCTGTACTGGCCGCCCTTGGTCCTTTGGCCCAAGGACAAAGGGTACAGGACAAGTGCATCATTCATTATCCCGCTCTCCGTACACCGCGCCGCCAATATTGCAGGCTACCTCAGTATCTCCTCCAGAACGCGGCCGTCAACCCCTTCGGGCGGGGCAAAGCCCAGGAGCCTAGCCACGCTGGGGACCACGTCCACCAGGTGCACCGGGCCGATGGCCTTCCCCTCCGCGATGCCACGACCGGCGGCCACGAACATGGCCCGCATCTCCGGCAGGCTCGAATCGTAGCCGTGCTGGCCGTAGAATTCGACGGGCTGGGTGAGCTCGGTGCGGTCGCGATGGTAATCCGGGTAGTAGCCGATCCGCGCCTGGGCGAAGACGTCGCCGGAGTTCTCGCAATCCAGGCGCAGCTCGCCCAGCTCCTCCCGCCTCAGGATGCGCTGGAAGACGGGATTCCCGTCCACGGGGTCGCTTATCGCGGAGAGGACGGCGATGACCTCCTCCTGCACCTCCTCGTAATCCTCCAGGGGCACGCTCCCTCCCCTCTCCCTCCCCTCGAGGTTGACGTAGACGTGGACCGCCCCGCCCGAGGTGACGGCGCTGCCCTTGGTTCTGGCCGTGTCAATGTAATACTTCACCGTGTCCTCCAGAACCATCAGCCCCGCCTGCATGAGGGCCACGTTGACGTTGACGTAGGAGTGGATGGGGGCCATGCCGTGGTCGGATACGACGAGAAGGGCGGCCTCATCGAGATCGAGAACCTCCAGGAGCTGTCCCAGGTTCTCGTCGGCCAACTGATGGGCGTGGCGATAGAGGTAGGCGTACTCCGCCGCCCGCTCAGGTGAATAGTTCCACTGGCGCTCGTCAACCATCAGGAACTGGTGGCCGCACTCGTCCACGGGCCCCTGCCAGGTGAACATCAGGTCGGGCTGATACGCCGTGTAGACGTAGACGGCCACGTCCATCATCCAGCGGGCCTGTATCTCGGCCATCTCGAAGTAGTCCTCTTCTGAGATCCAGCCGTGCTCCAGGGCATAGTAGTCGGGCGAGGGCGGGAAGAAGCCAAAGCGCCCATTTATCTCCCTGAGGAGTTCCTCGGGCCTGGCCCGGTTGTAGTTGACCCGGCTCTGGAAGATGGTGAAATGGACCATGTCGGGGTCGGTGATCTTGAAATAGGCCCCGCTCCATAGCCGGTCGCTGATCACGAGCGGCGCCCACTCACCCTCGGTCAAGCGAGTGCTTTCCTCGCCGATCCTCTCGTCCAGGTCCAGGATGAAGAGGTCGTAGTCCTCGGTTTGGTCGTCGCTGGTGTCCGCGGCCAGGACGTGCACCTCGGCCAAAAGCGCCTCTTGCTTGGTGATGCGGAAGCTGGCCTCTTTGAGGGGGCTAAAGGAGGGAGGGGTGTTCTCCCAGCCGCTGGCCGGGGCAAAGGAGAGGACGTGCTGGGCCGAGTAGGCGTCGCTGGCCCCGTAGGCCACGGTGTAGTCGGCCAGCTTATCGGGGAAGTTGATGCTGGCCCCCGGCCAGAAGACGATCCCCGTCCGCAGGCTTCGTCCTGAGCTCGTCGAAGGGCCGGCCCTCATGGCTGTACGCCAGATGGGCTCCGCGCCCCACTCCACGTCCTCGAAGCCGCTGACCGTTTGATAGATGTACTGAAGGGGCACGCGGAAGGTATTGGCCACGATGCCCGTCGTGTCGGGATAAGTGCCGGTGGCGATGGAGGCGTGGGCGGCGGCGGTGAGGGTGGGATCAACGCTCTGCGCGTACTCCGCCTTGACGCCGCGTTCCACGAGCTTGGCCAGGTTGGGCATCGTCCCATCGGCGATGAACTTGTCCACGTAGTCGGCCCGCGCCCCATCGAGGCAGAGCACCACCACCTTGGGCCGTCCGGCGACCTCGGTAGGCATGGGTGTACGAGTTAGAGTACGCGTCGGCGCAGGGGTTGGGGTGGCCGTAGGGGCCGGCCCCTTGCAGGCGGCGAATAAGCCGATTGCGATGATTAGCAGGAGAAGTTTTCTCGCCATTTGTGCTCACCTCCGGACGCTAAACCTGTCGTGTGGCTTAGCACGCAAGCAAGACTGCGCCTCCTTTCATCAAGGGGACGCCACAGCTTGCTGTGACTAGAACTCGCCCCCTTCCCAGGCGCTCGGGATGGGGTAACTAAGCCAGATAGCGGCCATCCCGTCCTGGCTGTACTTGCGCACGTAGCAAGGATAGCAGGTAGGCCCCCGACCGCGCTGGGCTTTGAACATCTGGTCACGGAGGGGATCGTACACCACGCCCAGGATCACCTCCCCGCGATGGCTCAGAGCGATGTAGACGGAGAAGCAAGGGTAGTGGCGGCACTAGTTGGTAGTGCCGTCCAGTGGGTCCACCAGCCAGGTGTAGGGGCGGCCCTCCGCGGCCGCCCGACGGCGCGGGCCGGTCTTAGTCCCCACAGATTCCTCGGCCAGGATATCGTGGTAGGGGTAGCGGGCGCGGATGATCTCCAAGATGGCAGCCTGCAGCTTTTCATAGAAGGCGGGCTGCGGATAGGAGCCCGCAGCCCGCCACCTTCGGTAGAGGCTTGACTGATCAGGCCCTTACTTGATGACTGCCTCTGCCTCCGCTGCCGCCTCGGCGATGGCCTCCTCTGGGGTTCTCTCGCCGCTGATCACGCCTATGATGGCGTTGTAGATGGCGTCACGCACCGCCTGCCACCCGGCGATGGTGGGCTCGGTCTTGGCGTACGGCAAGAAGCTGAAGGCCTTCTCGTAGAGGGGGTTCTCGGCGAAGTGCGCCTTCGTGGCCTCCGACTCAGCGGCCGCTTTGCGGACGGGGAAGTAGCCTGTGGCTATGGCCCACTCGGCCGTCTGCTCAGGGGCCGTGAACCACTTGAGGAAGAGCCAGGAGGCCAACTGCTTCTCCGGCGTGGTCTTGAAGACGCTGATGGAGGGGCCATACATGTCCACTATAGGCTCCGCCGTCTCGTGAGGGAGGGGGGCAATAGACCAGTCGAACCTGCCCTCCACCGCTTGAGCATAGTAGGGCAGTCCGGCCGTGGAGCCGAAGGTGAAGACCACCTTCTCATTGGCGAAGTCCGTCTGGTCGCCGTAGCGCTCGGCCATCTGATAAGCCAGACCCTCGTCTACCAGCTTCTTGAGGAAGCTCAGTGCCTCCGTGCCCTCCTCCTGGAAGACCACGCTCTTGCCGTCGGGGCTAAGGATCTCCCCTCCCCTGGTCCAGACCCAGCCCGCGAAAGTGGAGGCACTGGGGGAGATGCAATAGCCGGAGGTTCCAGCCGCCTCATCGCTGGCCGCTTTGCACATCTCATAGAACTCATCCCAGGTCTCGGGCGGCTTGTCGTAGCCCAGTTCCTTGAGCCAGTCCACGTTATAGAACATCACCTCCATGCTGCGGTTGGGCGGGAAGCTGAGCATCTTGTTCCCGAAGGCGGGATAGCGGTCGCCCTCGAGGAAGGCCTCGAAGTAGTCGGCCATCTCCCCTGCGGTCAGGCCATACTTCTGGCTGGCAATGTAGTCGTCCAAGGGTTCGACCACTTCCGCCTCGGCGTACTCGGCCACCACGTTCTGGTAGGCGATGGCCAGGTCCGGAGGGCTCCCGGCGGCGATGGCGGCCAGGGTCTTCTCGCGGATGTCGCCGTAATAGCCGCTGTACTCCGGCTTGGCGGTGATGCCCCATTCGTTGGTGGCGTTGAACTCATCAATGAGCTCCAGCAGCTTCTCCTCGTGGATCTTGGTGGAGACGTGCCAGAAGACGATCTCCTGACCGGTGGGGTCGAACTGGCTGATGCTGTCTAGCACAGCAAACTGGGCGGCCTCTTCCGCACTGGGGATCAAGAGCTTCCAGCCGGGGTGGATCAGGTTGGGGTTCACGATGTTGGCGAAGCTGGGGTCTTGCTCGTATTTGGCGTTGGTGGCGCCGACGATGGCCCAGTAAGCAGGACCACTGCCCAGGTACTTCTCGGCCAGGGTCCACAGGTTATCGCCCAGCTTAACCGTGTAGGTCAGCTCTTCTTGTCCCAGTGGGGCGGCATTGACCACGCTCAGCCCAAGGGGGAGCAGCAGGGCGATGACCAGCACCAGAGCGAGCAACTTGTAGATTCTCATTTCCTTTCTCCTCGTAAATTGTAGTTTTGAGTAGCGCGCATAACCATTGGACAAAGTCAGTTGGACTCCCGAACTTGTTCGGGCGTTGGCAGAGTGGTCTTCGAATTCCAGCGATCTGCACTGCACCGGGGACGCCTCAACAAGTTGAGGACTCCACGACTTGATCCATCATTTGCGCGTGCCAACAAGTCTTGTCAAAGATCAAAGGGCTCCTCGTTTTTTAGCTTCCCTATCACCTCCCTTCAGCATCTCAGCACTTAGTAGCTACGACACTCTCTCCATCCGTTGTCACCCTTTCAGCCCCGTAGTGGAGATGCCCTCAATGAATTGTTTCTGGGCGAAGAAGTAAAGGATGACTAAGGGCAGGATGGTTATTGCTGCCGCAGCCATCAGCTCCTGGGTGTCGGTGCCCGACTCGGTGACGAAATAGCGCAGCCCCACCTGGATTGGATACATTTTCTCCTCTCGGGTCACAATCAAGGGCCAGGTGAATGCGTTCCAGCTCCCCAGGAAGTTAAAGAGACCCACCGAGATCAAGGCCGGCCTGGATAGTGGTAGGACAACCTGGGTGAGGAAGCGGAAATGCCCGCAGCCATCCAGGACGGCGGCATCATAGAGGTCTTGGGGAATGGTGGCGAAGAACTGGCGCAGAAGGAAGATGCCAAAGACGCTGGCTATCCAGGGAATGATCATGGCCTGATATGTGTTAACCCACTTCAGGTTGCTGATAGTGATGAAGTTGGGAATCATTGTGATCTCGAAGGGGATCATCATGGTGGCCAAGAAGACCACGAAGATGACGTTTTTGCCGTAGAAATTGAGGCGGGCAAAGGCGTAAGCAGCCAAAGTGGAGGTGATTAGAACGCCCACTGCTGTGCAGCCAGCGATGAAGAAGCTGTTGGCGAAATAGCGGGCGAAGGGGGCTGCGTTCCAGGCCTGCACATAGTTGTAGAACAGGTGGGCAATGGGGCGCTGCCCAGGTGCTATGGAATAGGTAGACAACCGCAAAGAGGCCGGCCACAAGACCCGGGTAGCCATCTCACGATAGCTCTTAACGGAGGTCAGGGTCATCCAGATAAAGGGAGCAAGGGACGTCACTGCTCCAGCGGTGAGAACGACGTAGAGCAAGCCCCTGCTGATCCTTCTAGGTAGGCGGGCCATCAGACGCTCCCTGGCTGTCATGAGTTATCCTCCTCAGGTGTAAAACACAAACCTTTCCCCAAAACGGTTCTGGATGATGGTCAGGACCAGGGTGATCCAGAAAAGGATGAAGGCCATGGACGAAGCGTACCCTATGTTGAGGCGGCCGTAGAACTGGTCGAAGATGTAAATGGTCGCAGTGGTGGTAGTGTACAGGGGGCCGCCCAGTTGCTGACCGGAGGCGGCGGTCATGATGTATATGTCGGCGAAGGCCCGAAAGGACCAGATGACGGACATCACCACCAGGAAGAAAATAGTGGGAGAGAGAAGGGGCAAGGTGATGCGGCGGAAGAGCTGCCAGCGGCCGGCGCCGTCAATCTTGGCTGCCTCGTAAAGCTGGTAAGGGATGTTGCCCAGGCCGGCCAGGAAGATCACGACGTCGTAGCCCACATACCGCCAGATCGCAAAGACCATGATCCCAACCAACGCCAGACTGGGGCCCTCCGCCCATTGGGGAACAGTGAAGCCGAGAGCGCCGCCGACCACCTTGATGATGCCACGAGGCTCGTTAAGCCATCGCTGGGGAGAGAGCCCCACTAGTTCCAGCAGTTGGTTAAGGGGTCCGTGTCGAGGATTGAATATCCAGAGCCAGACAGCCGCCGAAGCCACGGTGGAGGTGATGTAAGGCAGAAAGTAGATGGTCCTGTATATAGAGAGGCCCTTGATCTTCTGAAAGAGGAGGTAGGCGATGATCAAGGAGAGGGTGATGGTGAAGGGAACGGTACCGATCACATAATAGACGGTGACAACAAGCGACTTCCAGAATCTGGAGTCAGCCAGGGCCTGCGAATAATTGGCCAATCCCAGGAAGGCCACCTTCTTGACCTTCCACTTGTGCAGGCTGATATAAAAGGCGTAGCCCACGGGGAGGAAGTGGAAAGCGGTAAGGACGATGGTGGCGGGGAGAATGTAGAGATAACCCAATAGGTTTTCTTTCAGGCGGCGACCCCTCCAACTGGCAAAAAGGCCCCTTTCGATTCCCAGGGAAACCTGGCGACCACTCATGCTCGCTCCCTTCCCACCCCTCGCTCTCATGTGAAGCCAATTGCATTAGTATTATATCAGAAAAAGCTGGCCTGGTCAAGGCAAATTGGCATTTGGGCCAAGACATCGTTACCAGGTTATGGAGCAGATACT
>Ga0209986_10005140_pt1 | contig 10906 bp, 18 predicted proteins | sample BlataG_FD_183168 | JGI IMG/M metagenome (GOLD analysis project Ga0209986, IMG submission 183168) | Deep subsurface microbial communities from Black Sea to uncover new lineages of life (NeLLi) - Black_00105 metaG (SPAdes) (version 2) | ecosystem: Environmental > Aquatic > Marine > Oceanic >...
TTATGTACAATGCTAAGCTATCAAACGCGAAGTGTTTGATAGCAGGTGTTACTTAAAATTTTAACTATGCAGAAACATACAAAAATTTACATGGATGCTTTTGGGTATGATACAGGTGATTTTATTCCTTGCGAGTGCTGTGGGAAAAAAGCTGTCGATATAAATCATATCAATGCTAGGGGCATGGGTGGCAATCCATCTGGCGACAAAGATCACATAGAAAACCTAATGGCTGTTTGTCGAGATTGCCACATAACATACGGAGATAAAAAAGAACACAAAGAAATGTTAAAAAGGCAACACCGAATTAAACTAGTCAGTGCAGGATATTATTGTAGCTGTAACGTAGGAATGGGTAGATCAGATGAGGATATTGATAACAACAAGTACCTATTGCCTAAAACCTTTACACCCTAATTGATTGCCAAAAACAGAGATAAACCCAGTAGTAAGTAAGAGCCTATTTTGATGTTTCTTGTTTTTTTTTCTTGTAATTCTAAACTCTGCCTTAGATCAAGATTCACGTTTTCGAGAACATCAGAATAGGCTTTATCTATTTCAGACAACCTATTAGCCCTCGCAATCTCATCCTCTCTATTCAGAACGACACTATCAAGCACCTTTATATGATGATTAGAATTAATTAATAGTTGCTTGCACTCTGTACCTTCTACAATTACTGAATCAATTTCTTTCCAACTTAACCGATCGGTTACTTGTGAATAACTGGTAAGTGGTAGAAGGAACAATAAACTTAGTACTGTCAGAGTTTTCCGAAATATCCTTATAAATAAGCTCATACTTTTTTATTATTCGTGGCCTAACCTGTTTAATAGAGTCAATCTGTTGACTATATTTAGTGTATTGAATAAAATTAACACCTCTTAAAGAGTCACTAACCCTTAAGCCATCATCACGATCACTAATAGCATCCTGTAAAGATTGCTCTAATACATAGTTCTCAGCATTATTATCCGACAACCTAACAGCTAGAAATATATTAACAGCAAGCGATACAACAAATAACCAATATCCGCTATTCACTTTTAAATAGGTTGGTTAAGAATTTACCAGCGATACCACAAATCAATGAAATTTCCGCTACAAACTTTTGATCTCCATAAATAGCAGCACTTGTAACAAATAGCGATACGGACAATAAAGCATCCCCTAGCTTTCTAAACTTGTCGGGCGTTGGTTTTTTATAATCTTCCCAGTAATCTTTTACGTTTTTCATGGCTTGTATAGTTCTAAATGTGGTTGATCATCAAATGATTGATCTGTTAATATCTCCCCGTCTATATCCCAATTACCACCCCACCTTATCTTGTGAGTGATCTTACCTTCATCGTATAACCTATCCGCTGTTGCAGTAAAGTAGGCAGCAACAAATATCATTGAAGCTCCACCCCAAACAGCCTTTCCGTTTACATAAGCGTAAATATCTTCTGCCATAGATGGATTGTAGTTGTGTTTACCTTTCTTTGTCTTTCCATCAATACGACTCTTGCCCTGTAGGAAGTATTCATATTGCTGCTCTACTGATCTGTGACCCTGAGCAACGCCAAAATCTACCGGACAAGCTTTAATAGCCGTTTCGGTGATTAATATCAAATCAGGATGACAAGTTTCAAGCCTCTCTTTACTAGTGTTGGATAGTTTATGTCCCATATTAATCTTCTATTGTTTCACTTGTGCCTCCTAAAACCAACTCTAATGCCTCATAATAAGGAATGTAATAAAACCCGTCCCCTTGGTTTATATCGCAGAAATCGGTTGTTATGCGACCAGATGAATAAAAGTACGTGTTTACTTGATTCCTAGCCTCTTCCGCATCGTCAAGCGTGTTGTATTTGTATATTTTAATAGAATTCATAGTATATATTTATAAAAATTATCATGTGCCATAATAGTTATTAATTATTCCTTCAATATCCGCCCTATCAGATGACTTGTCAGCTGTATAAACGATAACTGCTTGATGATAACCAATCATTCCCCACGAATTGTAACCCGTTAAATAAAGATCATTGGCCCCCCATTGTGTAACGAAATTGCAATCGCCGTATGTTATTTGATGTCGTCCTATTTGGTTATCGTGGACTGTATCCCTTGTTAAGGTTGTTACCTCGGATCCATCCACAAAAAGTTTAGGAGTACCCGAAAAACTACTGGCCCCCGATCCACTTCCATTTTGAGCTGCAAAAACATAACGTGAACCAGCAGAACCATCTGCATACATAATATACACCGCGTCATTCGTTGTGTCCGTTACCATAAATATCCACGTATCCACGGCTTTGCAATTAGCGTCCATTAACATCCTTTCGTCACCACCTGAACTATACATACCCGGTAAACCTCCTGTTTTATTAACGGCCGAACCGTCCCATATCTGATACTGTAGTGAATGACTAGTTTGTGTCATATCATATCCATTTCCGCTTTGATCGTATACCTTAACGATAAAACCTTCTGATACTCCACAATGAGTTGCAATATCGGCCTCATCAAGCCAATTCCCGTTAAATCCTATATCAACTTCTCCGTTATCTGAAGCCCTCCTAATTCTTATGCAACTACCAACATAGGTACTACTAAGAAGGTTAACAGCACACGCCTGAGCCAATCCTGTAGAATAATCATCCACAAGATACGAATACCCGTTACCGCCAGAAATAATGGGCTTCATTGGACTTATTCCGTTTCCTATTAACATTAATTTATTGTTCTGATTTTTTGTATGCAATTACACTACCGCTTGTCAGGTCTAAGTCGGTTATTACACTTCCATTCGGGGTTGATAATATCGCCCCTTGCTTTAGAGTGTTTGTACTAACACCCATTGTAGCTTGAAAATCAACAGTACCACCCGCGCCGTTTGTTCCGGTTAGAGCATTAAACACTGTATCCTCCTGAACTACAACCATAACATAATTCTTACCTGATCTTGCGTCTGTGTCTGCGATTACATCACAACCACCTAAGCCAGCTATTCTACTTGATGCGCTCATGTTTCGTATATTTTAATTCCTAATTCGTTTAACCTGTCTAAATAATCTTGTTCTGTATTAAATAACTCATGGTTTGGTTGTCCCGATGTTGTAACTTGACCTACCTCAGTCTTGCCGTAATGAATAGCCGTTTGGCCGTCATTATAACAAATCCACCATTTTGTTTCTGTATGTCCTTTTATATTCATTATATACCTCCTGCGTCTGTTATTGTACAACCCCTTCCTACTAAGTTGCCCCTAGCTGTTCCAGATACCGATATTGTGTAATTAGAGCTTGACGCTCCAATTGGACAACTACTAACACCATCCCTATCTAATGCTAACAACAATTTATCATAATTGTCTGTTGATAAATCTGAATCATCAAATGTCTGTATCATTGAGGTTGTTGCGGTAAAATCTAAATCTGTTAAATCCCTATTAAATGCCGAAAACCAAAATGCGTTATCCCAAATAGCTATCTGAGCCTGTTGCCAAAACTCGCCAGTTATATCAGGGTTAGCAATTGTAGCATTTCTACAAAAATTACTCAAAGTAGTTATATTCTGAGCCGGCCAGTCTTTTGTATAAGGATTTGCTTTAGCTGCGTTTTGCAACATAAAACTTAAATCTGTAACAGTACTCATGTTTGGAGTATCGGTAGCCGATATTACCATATTAACAGCACCCCTATAAGAAGTTTGAAAACTACTAACCTTGGTAGTTCCCCACTGACTTAATTCTATTATCTTTTCTACATCACCACCCAAATTAAACCTAACATCCTCAATTGCTCCAAACGCTTTTATTGTATATGTTCCAGCCTGTGAGTATGTATGCTCTAGTTCATTTTGATTCCAAGAGGTTATTACATCTGCCTTTCCATCACCCCATTCAAATACAGCATTAACATACGACCCACTACCTAAAGACATTGTAAACTGAGTATCAGCACTTGTTCCGTCGTTATCTGTTTTAACCGTTATAATATATGAACAAGCATCAATAGACTTTTCTAATGTTTCGGCAAATACAGAAAGTGGAGCAACCAACGGAACCTGACACCTATCTAAAGGGTTTATAATTCTCATATCCAACTTAAACCAGTACCCGCTTACCTCTTGGTCAAACGTATCTACAAAGTCATTTAAAACAATGTTGTCTAGGTTTATATTCCATTCGTAACGAGTATCGCGATCCAGCAACGCCAAAACATCAAAGCAATTTTGCTCCATGTCACTCAAAACCTCCTGCCTATTACGAATATCCTTCGTAACTAAATCCATCATGTAAATATTAAAAGAGCGTATTAATACAGTCTTTTGATATACATTAGGAACAGACTCAACCGCCATAGCTGGATATTGAGTAGCACCACTAGCCGCAAAGTCGTACATCTCCCCATAAAAAAAGGAGTTGATCTGACTATGAGCATCAGCAATATTGTTAAGGTTTTTTATTACGTTGTTTAACGTTATCATTCGCTCGTTTTTTCTCGAAATACAGCCTTAACTTTTCGAGGTTCTTTTTTGATATTGTTCCCTTTGGTTTAGCCATTAACAGTCATATTTTGATGGTGCAACAGGAAAATTTGTATCGTATTTAATTTTAGGTGCGTCATCTAAGACCCACCCAGTAGTAAACGTGTTTCTAATCGGGTGAATAACATCTACCCCATCGCCCGGATCAAGGTAATTAGCGTACTTTGTCGCTGTGGCATTTTCTAATAAATACTTTCGCGCTCTATCTTCAAACAATTCCGCTTTATCCTTAAAGTCATCTTTTAACATAAATACATCGTCTTGATCAATTGGAGTAGAGTTGTCGCTATTCTTTCGCACCACACTTTTATTCTCAATCTTGTAAGTAAAATACATAATACCCTCTTGCAGTACCCTATATAATAAAACGTCCTGTAAGTAATCATCTAACAACGTTTGGTTGTCAGTAGAAACAGACCCCGCATTTATTTCTCCTGCTATCTCATTATACAAAGCAGTACCTAAAAGATTCTTTAAATACAGCTTTTGACAAAGCGTAATTGTATTGGTGATATATTTATTATCAACGTTTTCATTGATAATAGAATTGTCTTTTATATACTGCTCAGATGTAAATAACGCTACCGCCATACTATTTAACTTTAACTATGTGCTGCATCCATATATGTCTACATTGTGGAGTAGGTGCATCTGTATTAGGGTTATTATACCAACCGCCTTTATATAACCACACATTTGTACCCATACCATTACTTAGCCCGTCAATCTCCCTCCTCGTATACAGCTTATTTAAACTAATAAGTGTCCTGCAAAAATTCCTTGACTCCCCCTTTAATGCTGGGGCATCTTTTCGTAATTCATACGAGTATCTTATCTCTATTTTCCCACTCCTTAAATCCTTTTCCTCTTTTTTAGTAGGAGGTTTAGGAATCCTTAAAGCTGGATCATCCTCATCTATTTCCTCTTGAAAAACCATCAATTCGCTTTCCATCAACTCCTTATCTGTTGTAAACGTAAACGGCTTACTCCTTATAATGTTAAATTGATCCTTGCTACGTCCAATCTTTGAAAACTCCTCTAAAATCCTACCTTCTAAATCCTCAGACTCCATTTTAGTTTTAACCTGTTCTGTAACTGTGGCGTTTTCGTACTTCGTTAAGTCTACACCCAGCTGTTCAGCTACACGATCACGAATTGCAGCTTTTGGTAAGGCGCTCAATATTGCCGCCTCTGTAAATACATTAGCCTGAATTGCCGCCGTTGGCCGAATCTTTAATTTTGCCGGAACTCCTTTATAAGATGCAAACTTATTGTAAACACCCTCTAAAATCTGCTGTCTACCACTTATGTATGTATTCTGGAATATCTCATACTGTTCAGCAATTTCCAGTCTACTCCCAAACGTTACGTTTTCCTGCTGAACTCCAAAAAGTGAAGGACTCGAAACACCATGAGAAGTAAATATTGTTTTCATGGCTGCATTACGTACATTCAAATAACGCTCCGCTAAATCATTACCATTTAAGGCTAAAACCTCTGAACCGTTATCTCTACTATCAGCAAAGTTCAAAATCATTTGACCAGCTGCATCTGTACCAGTCAGCTCGTTAATAATCTGCTTTTTAATCTTCTTTTGCTCCTCAATTGTTGGAACACCATTATAAAAGTTGATTAACGTGCCTGCACTAAAATTACTTTTAATCTCAGACAGGTTAAAATTGGAACACTCCGCCTCAGTTTCCATTGATTGCGTTCCAGCAACATAACCCGGAACTGGATAAACATTAGGCTGTCCAGATTTACGAGGTGATAATATCCTAAAGTAAAACAAAGATTTTTCGGGTTGATCCTTCATCTCTTTGTCAAAATCAAACTTTGGTATTTCTTTTAACCCCGTCTTTTCTTCACTCTGTTGTGTTTTACTCCAATCCTCAGAATAATAAAAAGCAGACTCCTCATTATCTGTACGAATCTTATTAAAAGGCATATAGTGTAAATCGAAATTTGTTTTAGCTCGATTCATTATAACCTCAATATAAAAACCATCATAAAGCTCAAAATCTAAATCGTTTTGCGCTGACAGTTCATTCAATGATTGTTCAGGATTTACCCGTTCAATAAAATCATTAACCTTTGCTCTTGCTTCTACCGTTGTCCCTTTCTTTTCTGCTGCCCAACCTTCACCTAATACATACCTACGCTTACCGTTTATTATAGCTGCGTGTGTAGATGAGCGTTCATATAGATCAATCAAATAGTCTGGATATTGGTTTTTATCACCAAAATAAACCCAGTCTTTATTCCTGACCTCTTTAAACTCAGGAGCCTTTTGGCTAAAAAGTTTAACAAACATTAATTCTGACTTGTTTTCGCTCATCCTGAACCTTTTCCGTAGACGTTATACCTACGTGTTACAATGTGTTTATTATGTGTTGTTGGGTCTCCAATTACCTTTACCTTCCCCTGCTCTACTAACGATGTAGTATTTGCCACATCTAAATTCGTTTGACTTGTTTGCTCGTATGCTTTATAAGTCCAGAACCCCGTAGGATTTAGGGTAACCACACCAGATGTTAGGTTATTTGTTCCGCTGGTCTCATAAACTAAAAACCTATTATATCGTTGCGGCTCTGTACTTATATCTTTTCCAGTAAATATTACCTCGGCTCTTTCAAGGTCGCTTTTGAATACAAACAAGTAATAAGGCGAATCCAGCGTTGCCTTCTCAGTTAACGTTAGATCAACATAGTTTACCGTCTCCTTGTTTATTTCAATCATACTATCTATAAGTATAAAAAAAACGCGTTTTGTTTAATTATTGGACAAAAAAAGGGGGCCACACATTACAGTAGCCCCCAACCAAAAACACATATGTAAACAAGCTACGCTGTAATGTCGCCTATCGTTCCTGTGAACTCTGCATCAAAAGTCGGCTCTTTACCGCTTATGTTTACAGTAGCCCCATTCAAATCGCCAAACGCCTGCCCAGATGTCCCTTGAATATCAAGAGCATCAGCGCCGCGAGTACGGCCCATTATCCAGTACTTATCATTGTTGTCTTTTACAATAACCATCAACCTAGATTGAGACAGGTTTTGTAGAGCGTTCTTTTGGGATGCACTCATTTTTTTCATAGTGAAAGTCAATAAAGACTCCCAAAATGTAGTACCATTCTCAACGCTTCCAGTCATATTGTTTGTATAAACACCATTCTCTTTTTCAAGTTGGTAAGTATAAAACTTTGTACCGCCAGCCATTGCTATTGTCGAAACTTGCCCAGATGTAGCAGTTGCAGATATTACATTATCAAACTTGGCAATGTAAGCCTCGCGAACCCCCCCCGTTGAATCTCGGCATAATATTTCGTCGCCTTGAACTAATTCACACGCCATGAGTATTAAATTTAAAAGTTAAAAAAAAAGGGGCTTTTACACCCCCGTTAAATTACGAGTTAGAATATTCTACTACCTCAGTTGTATAAGCAACCTGAGTCCCAGACTTCCACTTAATAGAAGCTTTAATGTCTTCATCGTCTTGTGAATACCAAACTCTTGCGTCTTCTTCCTCATTAGCTAAATCTGTACCGTAATACAAGTTAGACGGATAAGTACAGATTATTCTATCATCATAAGAAGTGTTACCTCCCGCAATGTTGTTAAGGCCATTAACAGCCATAACCTCTAGCCCAGTACCCGGCATTATTAATTTACCTGTTGATTGAGCATTCCCAGCATCGAAATGGAAGTTATTCTCATCTCTCAAAGCAAGGATTAGTTTTCTAAAGTTATCCCACCCTGTAAACGCTCGCATCTTTTTTGTAGGGTTGTTAAGCAATTGTGCTGGAATTAGACTGTATATATCATCCATAATACCGATAACATTAGCCTTTGTGACCGCCGCTGTTGCTGTTGCTGAAATAGGAGAACCCGCATCAATTTTCTTTAAGAACCCATCAAACTTTTTAAGGTTGTTATCAAATACATCTGCTGTGTCGCCTTGCCAGATTGTTTGCTCTAATTGCGCAGCAATATGATCGGTAACACCTTTCATTATTGTAGCCTCAAAGGGTAAAGTGTCATAATTAGAACCAGCTACCAAAGATTGACCAATAAACTTAGCTTCAATGTCTTTTGGACACCACTTATCTTGCCACTTCAAATCAGTTACAGTTAACGTAACGTTTGTGAAAGTTGTTGATCCAGAAGCATTAAAACCACATCCTGAGTCAGTTTGAAAAGGTGCTGTTTGATCTAAAAGTAAAAGCTTTTCAGAATGCTTTATCCCAGCTTGAACTGTGATACCTCCGTTTTTAATTGTGTCAGCTCCCAATATAGCTGCTTGAAGGATGTCATCATATGACTCCTTAACATAGTCGGTTAATCCCGATACTGTAAATCCACTCATCTTTTAATATTTTTTAAGTTAGTATTATCTATCTAGGTCAGCTCTAAACGCTTTCCGTTGTTCTGCAATATTTAATTTAGTAAACGGCTTCTTCTTAGAATCTGTAGGCGTTGCTGATGGTTGTTCTCCAATCTTTTCAACCATTTCAAAAAGCTGCTTAGTTAAGCCGTCTTGCTTTTCAACCTTGCTCTTTAAATCATCTATAACAGATGAAAATTCTTGCTTTTCTCTTGACTCGTCAGCAACAGCCGATTTTAGCGATTCGTTTTCAGCTTTAACAAGCTCCAACTCTTTGGTTTGTGCTGCAAAGCTTTTTTTTAGTTCTTCAAGTTCTTTCATTTCTTCAAAGTGAGTTTCTTTTGTTATTGTTTCAACCACACTCTTAGCTTGTGGTGTTATATTCTCTTGCTCCATTTCTCCTGTATCTTCGGTATCAACTACCTCAGCTGTTGGTTCTGCCATTACTACGTTATCAGCGGTTCCCATTTCATCAACAATATCAAAAGTGGTTCCATCCTCTAATTTGTAGTTACCCTCTGGCAACGGCATCTTATTGCCTTGTGAATCCATAATAGAAACAACAACACCCACAGCAATAGCATCTTCTTCATACGTTACCTGAGTCTCTCCATCTTCAAGCATAGCCTCTCCAAAGGTCTCTTTTTTGAAATGCTTTTTTAGCGCATCCTTCACAAAAGCCTTGGCATCATTTATAAAATCTTCTCTTTTTGACATATCGTTCATTTATTATAAAGTATATTAATTGTTCTTTTTGTTTAATTTATAAATCCTTGAATGCCAAATCAACTGCGTCTGGCTTTGACATTTTTAGCTCGATCATATCGAAATAACCCTCTATTGAAAAGCCTTTAAATTTGCCGTCTAGTACACTTTGCCAAACCTCATTGTTTTCAACTTTGTAACTCCCAAACCAACTACCCTCTGGAACTTTTGCGAATCCTTTAGGGGCTAACGTCCCCCGCTCCTTATCTGTTATAATAGACTCAAACAAGTAAACCCCGTCCTTAGTCTCACTATGATCAACGTTTACATTATTTGAATTTGATTTTTTAAAAAACCTGTGGGCTATCTTTTCGATTGTTTGCTTATCGAAAACAACTAGAAATTCCTGTTTTGTCTGTTCGTCAAACCTGTAAATAGGAGTGTCGGCAATCATCATTGGCCCCGTAACAATTCTTCGTTGTGGGTCTGCTTTGAATTTAAAACTGTCTGTATCTTTTGAAAATGCAAAGAAATCCTGCTCAATTGCTGGATGCTCTACGAAACTCACGAAATCAACACCGCTATCCTCCTTTAAATCATTAACAACTAACCTAAATACTGGTATGTCCTTTTTGTTCGCCATACCTATAAGTATAAAAAAACTTGCAGGCGTTTAATTTATTTCTATATTTGTTGGGCAGTCGACCCAAATTCATTCTATTGTATTTTTTGGGTAATGTACTAATGTATGCGACGATTTTATTAACGACTTAACAGATAAAGAAAATGGAAGAGCCAAACTACGATGCTATACTAGCATCTAAAATAGAGTACTACGGAGAAACAAAAGCAGCGTATGAATTTGCAGCGAGAGAATATGGACGACAATGTATTGAGTTAAATAAAAATGGCGACATACATAATGTTACCAACAAAAAATATATAGTTAGACTTGACGATACAACAGCTTTTGGATGCTCAGATAAGTTTTCTCACAGTAAACATAGAGTATTCATCGGTGGATTAAAATACTCGGAAGCCTTAATGCTAAAAAAGATAATAGAAAACGCAATACCAAATGGTTGTTGGTAATGTTGTTGGCTAAAAAATCGTTTTAATGTTTTTTAGGTTGTATTGTGCATTTTTATTTGTGCGTGGATAGCCTATAAACATTGGTAAACTAAAATTAATTTACTTTTTATTGTTATATATGTTGTATATATAAAATATATGTGTATATTTGTAGTATACAAACACAGAAAAACATATAACTATGAAAAAC
>Ga0209986_10005141_pt1 | contig 10902 bp, 7 predicted proteins | sample BlataG_FD_183168 | JGI IMG/M metagenome (GOLD analysis project Ga0209986, IMG submission 183168) | Deep subsurface microbial communities from Black Sea to uncover new lineages of life (NeLLi) - Black_00105 metaG (SPAdes) (version 2) | ecosystem: Environmental > Aquatic > Marine > Oceanic >...
GAAAAAGATCCTGATGCTCGTAGTAATATTCGTAGTTCCTTCATTAATTCATGGTGAGGAGCTTTACTACTATGGGGATGGAAAAAAGATATATCTTCGTGCCTATAAAGATGTGATGGCAGTCAAGCAGAACGTTATCCTGAACTGATGCAATTAATATCCGTATTACCAAAATGGGAAAATGCACAAAAGCTATTGAGTGTATTCACTGTCGGCATTGTAATTAATTGTAATTATAAGAAAGTGGCCTTCAATCAAATTACCATTACATTTAGTCCCGGAGGCTCTATGAAAAAAGTGGAGAGGAGTCAGAATAGACCGACGGAATGCTCGTCCGTAGTGTTATTTAACTAAAATGTCTAATGTCAAGAAAACCTGCCACCTTTTTTCAAGCAGAAAAATCACCATGTGGTCTCCTGAAGGTGGCAGGAACTAAAAATTTTATCTCCTGCCACCTTCTATTTATTACTGGGTAATAATAACCTTATGAACTGATGACTTACCTCGGATTAGATTTTCAACCTGTACGAAATAAACCCCTTGTGAAACCGCTCTACCATGATCATCTTTACCGTTCCAAATGACTTGGTTAACTGCGGAATTGGTTAAATGATTAAATTGTTTAATCAACCTACCAGTGACATCGTAGATTTTTAAATTAACATTATTCTTTTCTGTGGTTTGGTATCTGATGTTTAATTTGTCTTTAAAAGGATTGGGGAATATGGTAATTGAACCACTATTTAAGGAATGACTTTGTTGAGCCATTGGACCACCATTGCCTCCACCTTCCTCATATTCATATCTGTAAATATAGACCGGACCTACAGCCGCGAAATCGCCATCATCACATTCGAAGACAACATTAATAATACTATCTGCGTAGAATTCTGACGAAATCCACAATTCCAGAGTCTCTGGCTTGTAGGCTTCATACTCTATTTCTCCAACTTCCTCGTTGTCAATCTTAACCTTTGTCTTCCACTTATCTTCTTGCTCATGATATGCGACTGCCTTTAGTTTGTACCGGTAATCAGGGTTGAGCCGAAACCGATATGCAATTGCTTCATACCCCATGTCCACGGGAACTTGCCAGCTCGAAATGAAGGAATCTCTTTTGACAAGATATAAGGAAGGTGTCTCAAATCCAGCAATCGAAGTAAAGTAAGCAGGTGGCGATTCGGGGTTTATGATTATCTTCTTGAATTTGATTTCATAGGGGGAGGCATTTCCTTCTTGCCAAATAGTATACTGGTAAGGATTATCTTGCTCTTCGACAATTCTAAGTGAGGCTTGTGGGAAGATTGATTTAGTGGAGGCGGTGTTGCTGAGATTACGAAGCGTACTAATAGGCGAAGTCTTCCAGAAAACATCATATTCTGTAGCAAACGGACCTTTATCAACAAAGGTAGTCACCATACCCGAGGCATTAACCGGATAAATAGACGGTGTCGTGGATGTTTCGGATAGATTAGCCCATTGGAAACTCTGCTCTTGCAACAGTTTTCTAGCCCTATAGACCTCATCATCTGATTCGTTTTGCCAGACAACGAATATCGAATCGCCATAGGCCTCGACAAAAGGATGGTTGGATTGAACCCCTTCGTCTCCAAATTCGTCTTCCCACACGTTCCAGCTTGATTGTTGTACTTCTCTTGTGCCGTAATAGACCGTGTCTCCGTGCATCCATGTTGCATGCAGTGTATTTCCGTAACCTCGTACAACCGACGGGAAATCCAGTGTAACCATATTAATGCCGCCGCTCGATTCAACGAACCGCGTTTGATAGCTACTGGGATTTGTAATTGGGAACAGAACTTCCTTGATTGCGTTGTTTGAGAAGCCTCCACCAGTATAATGCCTTGCGAGAATGTGAACAGAATCGGGGAGTGCTTGTGCGGAGTTTGTAATTGTAATAACAGGATGGGAGGGTTGCGCTGAGCCAAATGTATATTTCTTGTCTGACCATCCCTGCAAAGGATCTTCTCTTTTGTAGACAAGCGTATCTCCATTACTCCAGGTAACACACGGATTCCCTTGAAAATCAAGACAAATGGCCGGAAATTCTCCCGCTCCAAGATTTTTTAGAGCATCCCATGAAGTTCCTCCGTTAGTACTTGTGGTGTAGATTATATGCCCTTCCATTACATACACAATGTGGAGTATCTCGGAATTCGGCTTGCGTACTAAGTGTCGATTACCGTTGTAGGCAAGAGAAGAACCATCATCTGTGAGTAGTGAATCGGGTGTTAGACGAATCAATAGAAAATCAATAGCAACTGCACCAAAGGATTCCGTACATCCCACCACAATATATCCCCTATCTGAGGTTTGTTGAACTGAGAAGCCCGTCTCATTATGATCGTCAGTACTACCAAAGGTTTTGGTCCAAAGTGTATCACCATTTGAATCAGTCTTTATGAGATATACATCAGTATAAGGCTGACCCCCATACAGATAACCTTTGCTTCCTGTAACAATATATCCTCCATCTGTAGTTTGTTGCACTGAGTAGCCGACATCACTGTCTGTACCACCGTAAGTTCTCGTCCAAATGGTATCACCGTTTGTGTCAGTTTTTATCAAATACACATCAAAACCACCTGCACCATATGATTGTGTGTCTCCCGCAATAATAAAACCACCATCAGAGGTTTGTTGAACTGAAAAACCTACATCAGCATCCGTTCCTCCATAAATCTTGGTCCATACGGTATCGCCATTTGAATCAGTCTTTATGAGATATACGTCAGGGTTAAACCCATCTACTGATCCTGCAATTACAAATCCACCTCCTGTTATCTGTTTAACTGACCTACCATTTTCGTCAAGACTTGATCCGCCGTAAGTTCTCGTCCAAATGGTATCACCGTTTGTGTCAGTTTTTATCAAATACACATCAAAACCACCTGCACCACATGATTTTGTGCCTCCCGCAATAATAAAACCACCATCAGAGGTTTGTTGAACTGAGTAACCATTATCTTCATTCGTACCACCATAAGTCTTAGTCCATAGAGTATCGCCATTTGAATCAGTCTTCAATAACCAAACATCCCAATTACCTGCACCGAACGACATTGTTGATCCACCAATAACGTATCCTCCATCCGTAGTCTGTTGAACCGATTGTGCATGATCTCTATTGCCGGCACCACTTGGGCCGTAGGCCTTAGTCCAGACAGTATCACCATTAGCATCCGTTTTTACGAGATATACGTCATATTCACCTGCAACCCAGTTACTTGTAAACCCTGCAATGATATAGCCACCATCCGAGGTCTGTTGACCTGACTCACCAATTTCGTCACGTATTGGGCCATCATATGTTGCGGTCCAGAGTGTATCGGGAACTTGGGCGAATATGGTCGCTGTCCCCAAGAGTAGCACTATTTTTATAAGAGATATTGTTCTACTGTATTTTACCATTTTTACTCCTTTCGCAGTACTACATTTACACCTGTTTATTAAAATCTTCTAAATTCCATTATCAATTAATGATACCGAAATTATCAATTATGTCAAGAGTGATAACAACAGATTAGAAAAACTGACCTGCTATACTTTGTTGATTTTTCTCTGGTCAAAAATAGAAAGAAGGTGGCAGGTGCTTGATTCTGTACCCTTGCATCCCATCCCAGTTCCCATTGATACTACTATGTATGAAGATTCAGTCGTTGCCAAGCTTATCTCGCCATCAATTACTATTGATGCTGAGGGTATTGTTCATATCCTCTGGGAAGGTTTGGGTGATACCCTGCGCTATTATCGAATTGAGGATACTCTGGTTACCAAAAAGCTTTGTTCTGGGAATGCAATTGACTATCCATATATTACCATGCGTGAAGACCAGATCGACCATTTCTGGTGTGAACAAGAAGTAATCAAACATCGTTATGCCTGGACTGGTACCGAAGCCTTAAGCGAGACTGAAACAATCGCGGAATGCGAGAGCCCATTTTCAAGTGGTCCTTATCTTACCTGGACCAAGCAGGATGGATCTTTATCGCATTTATATTATGGCGAGATACCAGGGAGCGGCATGATCGAGCCGATTGAGATCGAATACTCATTTGATTTGATTGTCTATCCTCAGATTCTATATAATCCAGAAAAGAACAATGAACCTGCTTCAATTGATCTGGTCTGGACTGAGTACAGTTATTTAGATAGCCTGGGTTATATATATCATCTTAATCTACCGATTGAGGAACCAGCGCCGACCTATGCCTTTGATATGGGTACTGAAACACCGGTTCCAGTCATAGTACAGAGGGATGGTTATCTGACACTTGGACCAGAGGATTTTCAGACTTTTGACTATGATTCTACAGAATTAATATACCATATAACCTTACACTCGCCGCACAAGAAATATAAGGTCAGATGGACCTATTATCACGAGGAATCGGACAAACTAAAGCTGCAGTTTAATGTTGATGACATTCTGCACCATAACCACTGGGTTGAGCCGAGTGAGCAAGTGACTGAAGATGTCTGGATACCACAGGCGTGTCTTCATGACAATGAGATAACAATAAAAGTCAAAAGACTCAGCGGTACGATTGCCGTGCTTAGCGGCTTAGAGATTGAGATGCACGAAGTGGGCGGTGGTGGCCCACAGAGTGCCGGAATTCAACCCATAAAGCGATTCTTCTTTGAAAGCATGTACCCAAATCCAGCAAAAGGCGCACTAAAAATCAGATTCAATTCACCAAACGAACGTAAAGTTACCGTAAAAATGTATGATGTTGTGGGAAGATTGGCTGAAACGATATTTAATGGTAAAGCAAAAATAGGCATGAATGAGTTTCTGATAATGCCGAATGAGTTATCCGCTGGTGTTTATTTTGTGCGATTAGAAACTTCAGGCTACGAAAAAACAGAGAAGATAATACTGGTGCAGTAAATATTGATCGCTTAGCTTATCAAAAAAAAGGATAGAGTCCATTCGTCAGAACTGGCTTCGCAGCTCAGGTTGACCGAGAATTAGGAGTAGGACGTTTCCCTCGATGTTGAGCTCGGGACGAAACGTACGCCCGTCGTATTTTGAAGTTTTGAGGTTACGAGGTTCAGAACATCTGAGCTTCTTAGCTTCATAAGTTCATCTTTTCACAGTTAATTAAAGGCTCTACTCCTACAAATTTCGACATTCTCGGTCATCCTGTCTAACCTTGACATCACGCATTGTATTGTTATAATGATTTTAGAGGAGGATTTGTGTTACTTCTAACATACTTATTTTTTTTATCGTCTCCAGTCGTTGAATTGTACTGTTTTGACGATGATTACATAGAACTCTGGTATCAGATACCGATAAGTTCGGTATTATCAAAAGCTGAACAGGAAACATTACGGTTAGGTGATTCAGTTTTTGTATCATTCAAATATCAATTTGATATCTATGATGTGTCAAATAATGACTCAGCATACATTGAAGGAACAAAAGGAACCTATATTACTGCTGAGCAAGAAGACAAGACCCTGGTTGATTATATTTCAGCGTCTTTGTATGCTGGTGATTTCCACTATTCGTTTTCCATAAATAATAGTGAATACGATACTTCCTTCATTGATACTTTTGAGATGCTGCCAGATACCGCTGTCTTATGGAATAGTGATATAGTGTTTGGTAGAAAACCAGATCGAGATGATATTCTCTTTCATAATTTTTCTCTCATCCCCGTAGTCCATTCTACTTTTTCTGATCAAGATACTCTGCTCGTATATCTGGAGCTCTATGGTTTAGTTCCGGACAGTCTCTATTATCAAGTAGAGTATCAGGTTATTGATAGTCTTGAGGATACCGTGTTCGCAAAGAGCGTGCAACGCTTGAAATATGATTATTCCCAGGTTGATACGGTGGATATATTGCTGGCTGATTTTATTGAAGGCACGTACTGCTATAGAATCACAGTTCAAGACCCAGCATCTGGCGGATCGTTTTCATCGACTAAGAAGTTTCACATTGAATATCTATATGATGAAGCATCCCTAATGCCGTTTTACCGGGATATTCAGTATTTGGTTAGCATTGGTGATTATGAAAGTTTCAGTCGCCTCAGCCAGTTTGAAAAAAGAGGTTATCTCAAGAAATTCTGGTCAAAGAATGACTACTGGTTGTTCGAAAGAAGACTCCTTGAGGCGGATGATGAATTTTCAACGCACACTCTACAGGGCAGGGATTCAGAAAGAGGGAAATATTATATCAGAAATGGACCGCCCGATAAAATTGAGGATAAACCAATGACTAATTGGGGTAGACCGTTTGAGATATGGTGTTACTACACAAGGGGTTACCGTGTAGTGTTTTGTGACAAGATGAGTAACGGTAATCCTGAAGTCGTGAAAATCTTCAGACCTGGTGACGACATTGGTGATGAGCAGTGGTTGTATGATATTGCGCCGGGAACATACAGCATTGAGACAAAGACACAATTGGAGGAAGAGCTTGAACAATAGAATAGTAAAAACAGCGGCAACCATTTTTACACTTCTTATTATCTACTGTACTGCAGTAAACATATTTGCTGCACGCTACTACCGTCTGCTTGAATTTGAAAGAAAGATATTCCTTGGTTTAGAAGGGATCGATACTCTGGCAGCAGAAGAATATATCAATTTACCATCAGCATCTGAGCGCGGAAAATACTATAACGCATTTTGGGAAGACAAAGAAGCTGCAGACCGCGAGCAATTTGAAGAGAGGATAGAGTATGCCTTTCGCCAATATGGCAAGCATTCGCCAATAAGTGATGAGCGTATACAGATATTTGTTAAATACGGTGAACCTTCAAAGAGAGAAGAAATCTGGCCCCAAAAGAAAATTGCCGTGAAAGTCAAAGAATCAGTGAAGCCTGCCGAAATATGGACATATAAACGAGAAGGTTTGATTTTTGATTTTGTCAGGTATGCGCGCGCCTATAAGATGATTGCCCGGTCAGAATTCGGCGAGCATGTGAAAGTACCTCATTTAAAAGAAGTGCATCAGGATAGCTTTATAGAAGTTGAATCGACATCGTTACTCGAATTTGCTATGACTACCGGGAGATTTCGACAAAAGAAAAATTTGACCCGTCTTGAAATATATTTATCCGTATTGATTAATGACACAACCGGGATTTCTTTTTCAAGACAGGTAAAGGTGTTTGATAACCAGGATAATATCGTTAAAGAAAAGAATAGTATTCTAATCCCCGTAGACAGTGACCATGGGGTTTTCTTTGATGAGGTTAATTTCTGGCTCGATCCGGCAGAGTATCGGCTGGAAATTATAATGAGCGACATCAGTAACCGAACCGTAGGTAAGAAAACACTTTGGGTCAACCTGCTCGATTATCAGGATGATGCCAAAGAGATTAGTGATCTGGTTCCGATGTGGTTGATCGATAACACTTTTTCGCACGAAAAATTCAACAAACCAGTGGGCCGGGTCATCCCGATAACCCAACCAGTATTATTGATCCACACCCCTTTTTACTTCTACGCCGAGGTCTATAACCTCGAGACTAAGAATGGTATGCATCAATTGAAGATGACTTATGAAGTCACCAATAAAGCGAAGATGAAAAGAGAAATTGTCGATGTAGTGATCAAAGACCAAATAGAGGCGGGCGATGTCGCCTATTTAGCAGCTCTATATCACCCGATGGATCTTGAACCTGGTTTTTATATTATTACTTTACGGACCGCGGATTTGCTAAGTGGTAAAGAACGGACTGCGGTCTGTGAATTTGAACTACACCCAATAGAATAGCAAACCCCGTTGGAAAATATCGTCCTTCAAGGTGTGGTTGCTGAAGAATAAATAAATCATGGGTTGCCTACGGGGTTTGTTATCGAACGGGGTAAATTCGGTAAGGTAGGTATTACTTTACAGTATACGCAAGGTTGCAGATGATTCTAAGCAGGCGATAGAATTCAATAATATTTTTTGTCCGGAAAGTTACTTTCCGTGCCGATACCCTTTTCAAACCAGGTACTGGTTCAATAACATCGCCGATTACGGTATTAATAACCTCAATTTCTGCATTTATTGGTGGGTGGAAAATAAAGGGGTTCAATTTTTTTACCTTTTTCACTGTTAGTTCAGCTTTTTTCTCTATTTCCTGTTGGATATCGTGGGGGTGTCGGCATTTTGCGGCAAAACGCGAGATACCGTACTTGGTGATGATGATTTCTACTTCTTGCCCAAAGAATTTCCTGACTTCCTTAGCCAATTTATCATCACCCGATACAAGACCTAAGGGTACTTTGTAGTGGCCTGCGACCGCAGCATTTATTTCAGTTTCTCCGACAAACTTGCCATTTAACTTGATATTGTAGATTGACGAAGAAGAGTATGAATGGTCCATGCCGGCACCTTTGGTTCCGATCATTGCATGATATCCGATAAAGAACAGGATATCGAACTGCTGATTTATTCCTTCAACCATGTAATAATTGCGTGGTGTTCCTTTTACCAGGTGGATTCCAGTTTCAAGCGCGTCGATCAGGAGATTTTCACCGCCGGCGTGTGAGTCACAGATAATTATTTCACCAATATCCTGGCGTGCGTTTCTTATACCACGAATTGCTGCATTAACTTCTTGGGTGGCAAGTTCTCTTATCTGTGCCAATGAGGGTGACTCTTTTTTCAATTCTTGCCACGAAGTCAGGCAACCCACGCCCTCCATATCAAAGGAAATAAAGGCATTGAAATGCTTAACCATTTTCCATTATACGCCGGGGGTTGAAATTGTCAACAATATTGACATAAGAGGTAAAATAAATAGAATTAAATATGAACACAGGACTCTTTGTTCAACTAATCTTTGCCGTATTTTCTCTGGGTGTTCTTATAATTCTCATTGTCGCTTTGTCCAAAACGAAGAAAAAGACGAGAGTACTGAATAGCGTTGAAATTCTTGCTGATGAGCTGGACCGGCATAAAAAGGAGAATCTTCGTCTACGCGAAGAACTCAGGCGGATAGCTTCAGTGGATAACTTATTCTTTGCATCTATGATAAGGCTTACTTCAAGACTTAAACCAGAAGAAATTGCCAAAGAAATCAAGGATTTGTTGATCAATTGCCTTGATCCAAAAGGAACGGCTGTTTTCCTTGCTGATCAGCGAAATAAAAGGCTTACTGTTGTTGCGCACCAAGGGCTCAATGACAATTGGTTGCCCAAACTCGTCTATGAACTGGATAATAAAAATAGAATGGGTAAGGTGGGTGTCAGTTTCAATGAAAAACATACCATTACCAGACATGAATTTGCCGTACTGGGTTTGAGCGAACCCTTCCCGGTATTCGAACCTGACGTCTGTTACCCTATTTTCTTTCAAAAGAAAAGATTTGGAGTTATTGCCATTATTCGTAAGAAGGATCTGGATGAACGCGAGAAGAACCTATTAGGTGTTGTTGCGAGTATTGCTGGTGTTGCGCTCAACAATACCAGGAGTTTTGCAGATATTACATCTACCGCACATACTGATCCACTGACAAAAATATACAATATCGGATACTTCAAGGAATTAATGATCAGCGAATTGGAACGTTCCAAGAGATTCCAACACCATCTTTCAGTATCCATTATCGACCTTGATAAATTTAAAGAATACAACGATACATACGGACACCAAGCTGGAGACCACCTTTTAATCCAGTTAGCTCGGATTTTCGAAAAACATTTTGCAGAAACCGATACCGTTGCTCGATATGGTGGTGACGAATTCATTGTTATGTGCCCTGAAATAAAAAAACAGGAAGCCGCCAGAATTATTGGAAACCTACTCCATGATCTTGAGATGTATGATTTCACCCGTGGCACCGAGGAAGTCAAGGTAACTTTCTCGGCAGGTGTTTCTTCTTATCCAGATGATGCTACATCAACTGTAGAGCTCATCAGGTTAGCGGATGCTGCGCTCTATGAGGCAAAGGGAGCAGGTCGCAATACCGTCAAGGTATACCGTCCAAAGATCGAGAAGATTTAGTTATTAGACCCAACCCGAATTAGCAGATTGATGCACAGTATTATCGAGAAAATTATTCAGACGGTAAGCGACTTGAGCGCTAAGCAAATTAGTCTAATGGAAGTCTGCGGTACTCATACTATGTCAATTGCCCGTTCTGGCATTAGAGCAATGATGCCCGAGCAATTGAGATTATTATCGGGTCCTGGTTGTCCAGTTTGTGTTACTGCTCAAGATACCATCGATCACGCCGTGGCGCTTGCCCAAGAGAAGAACATTATTATCGTAACCTTCGGCGATATGGTGCGCGTGCCTGGCACCGTGTCGAGCTTAGAACGTTATGCGCCAAAAGTTGTCTATTCAACCTTAGATGCCTTAAGTATTGCCGAAGCCAATAAGAACAAGGATATTGTCTTTATCGGCATTGGTTTTGAAGCCACGTCGCCAACAATTGCCGCGACTGTCTTGGCTGCTGAAACAAAAGGGATCAGTAACTTTTATGTTTTACCGGCTTTTAAACTCATACCACCAGCCTTGGATTTCATTGCCCGCTCACCGCGCATAAATGTTCAGGGGTTTATATTGCCAGGCCACGTGTCCGCGATAATCGGTACTAAACCTTATGAATTTTTAGCCAGACAGTACCACATGCCTGGTTGTGTCACCGGGTTTGAACCGATCGATATCCTGCGCGGCATTCTGAATCTCGTAAAGCAATTGGTAGATAAAAAGGCAGACATTACTATCGAATATAGCAAGGTTGTTAAACCAGAAGGCAACCAGAAGGCACTCGAGATATTATATACAGTTTGTGAACCATCCGATGCAAACTGGCGCGGTATTGGTTTGATTAGAAAATCAGGGTTGGTTTTTAAGGAACAATATCGCAAGTATGATGCATTGGAAAGATTTTCTGTAGAAGTGCCGAAATCGGTCATTCCCAAGGG
>Ga0209986_10005144_pt1 | contig 10898 bp, 12 predicted proteins | sample BlataG_FD_183168 | JGI IMG/M metagenome (GOLD analysis project Ga0209986, IMG submission 183168) | Deep subsurface microbial communities from Black Sea to uncover new lineages of life (NeLLi) - Black_00105 metaG (SPAdes) (version 2) | ecosystem: Environmental > Aquatic > Marine > Oceanic >...
CTTTCGTATCATCTGGCAATGCTACTCTTCTATCAATAGCCAAAACAACAGAACACTTTGGAATATAATTGATGAACCCCTTAAGGATGCGTTCATCAAAGATATGATCAGCCATTAATAGAATAAAGTTTTCATTTGTCGATTCTTTAGCTTTTAAGACGGAAACACCATTTTCTTTTTGCCATTCGTTATTCTCAACATAACTTATTTTTATTCCGAATTTCTCACCATTTCCTAAAAGAGCTTTGATTTTGTCACTTTGATAACCAATAACTATCTTAAATTCTCTGATACCTGCTTGTCTTACAGTTAATATCACTCTCTCAATTAATGATAAACCCAATAGCTGAATAAGTGCTTTGGGTTTATCCTTAGTCAAATCGCCCAATCTGCTGCCATCTCCAGCAGCAAGTATTAAAGCCTTCATTAACTTCCTATTATCTCCCAATACAAACAAGGGCTAAGATAGCACCGCACATTTCACCTCAGCAGATATTTTTTTCAATCCTGTAATAACGATCTCCACTGCCTTATCAATACCTTTTTTTACTTCTTCGTGAATTCTTTCAATAAGAATAGGATCATGTAGCGGCTTTATTTTCATTTTACCTCCTGGTTCTCTTTATTCCAAAACATCACTGCCTGATTCTGCTGCTCAGAAGTACAATCTGAAAATGATTCTACACATTTTTCGGAATTTGTCAAGCTGGCGATTGTAGGAGATTTCTGGAAAAATTCAGGGATCTTTGCGCTAAGTGTTGACTTTACCTGAATTATGAATATGCTATGGGGTTAATGAGAGGAGGATAGGTTGAAGGTCCACGAATATCAGGCAAAAAATATTTTTAATAAATACGGTATTCCAATACCCAAGGAAAAAATGTGTGTAAGCGTTGACGAGGTTATTGCTGTTTCTGGCGAACTTGGCTTGCCCTGTGTTATCAAAGCCCAGGTGCATGTCGGGGGTCGAGGTAAAGCAGGTGGTATAAAGGTTGCCAAAACCGAGCAAGAAGTCAAAGAATATGCCAAGCAGATTCTCAGCATGGAGATTAAGGGTCTTCCAGTGAGAAAAGTCTTGGTATCTGAGGCAGTTTCCATAGCCAGTGAGGCATATCTGGGCATCATAAATGACCGAACTGCAAAAAAGACTGTTATGATGGCATGTAAAGAAGGTGGTGTTGAGATTGAAGAGGTAGCTCGAAAAAAACCTGAGGCGATATTAAAAGTCTATGCTGATTCTTTAATCGGATTCTTGCCCCACAAGGCGCGCCAAATAGGTTTGTTTCTGTATGATGACTCTAAAACAGCATTCGCCTGTGCCAAGATTGCTGAAAAACTGTACAAGATGTTCATTGAACTCGATTCATCCCTGGCTGAAATCAATCCGCTCGTTGTGACTGATTCAGGCGAACTTATTGCCCTTGACGCCAAAATTAATTTTGATGACAATGGCCTCTATCGACATCCGGATATTGAAGCGATGCGCGACCGTGAAAGCGAAGATGAGAGTGAACAGATGGCGCGAGAATCTGATCTATCTTATGTAAAACTTACTGGCAACATAGGTTGTGTTGTCAATGGCGCTGGTTTGGCTATGGCAACTATGGATTTGGTGAAACACTTTGGCGGTGAACCCGCGAACTTCCTCGATATTGGCGGGTCTTCTTCACCCCAGAAAGTCAAAAACGCATTGGATATTTTGCTGCGCGATGAAAATGTAAAGGTAATATTCTTTAACATCTTCGGTGGAATCACACGCTGCGATGATGTGGCTAATGGCATATTGGAAGCGAAAAAAGAACTCAAGATAAAACAGCCGATTGTCGCCCGTTTGACTGGTACAAATGAAGAAAAAGCAATGGAAATACTAAAAGAAGCAGGTCTGATCTTTGCCCAAAGTATGGATGACGGTGCAAAAAAGGCGATTCAACTACTCAAATAGGCTGAAAGGAGCGATCAAATGAGTATCTTGGTTGACAAGAACACAAGACTTGTGGTGCAGGGGATAACTGGCCGCGATGGCAGTTTCCACACCAGCCAGATGATAAAATATGGGACCAGGGTTGTTGCTGGAGTGACTCCGGGTAAGGGGGGTATGGAAGTTGAAGGTGTGCCAGTTTTTAATTCTGTGGCTGAAGCAGTTAAGAAAACTGAGGCGAATGCATCAGTTATTTTTGTTCCTGCTAAATTTGCGACAAGTGCTATTTATGAAGCGATTGATGCTGGTGTGAAATTGGTCGTGTGTATTGCTGAGGGGCTGCCGACAATCGAATTGGTTAAGATTACTGCTTATCTTAATGGTAAAGACTGTCGTCTGGTTGGGCCAAATTCACCGGGCATTGTTTCTGCTGGTGAAGCAAAAATTGGTATCTTACCCGGCCATATCTTTAAGAAAGGTAAGGTGGGCGTCATATCACGGAGCGGGACCCTTACCTATGAAATAGTCGACCATATTACAAAAACCGGACTCGGTCAATCAACCTGCCTCGGCATTGGCGGTGATCCGATAATTGGAACCAAATTCATCGATTGTTTAGAACTTTTTGCCAAAGATGACGATACTGAAGCAGTTGTTATCGTCGGTGAGATTGGTGGTCGAGATGAGCAGGATACTGCAGAGTATGTGAAGAAATATTTCAAAAAGCCAGTTTTTGGTTTTATTGCAGGTAAAACTGCACCAGCTGATAAACGTATGGGTCATGCTGGAGCAATAATATCCGGCACTTCAGGCACCGCGGCAGAAAAGGTTAAGGTGTTGGAGGCATGTGGTATTAAGGTCGGTGAAACACCTGCTGAGGTTGCCCAGCTTGTTAAGAATAGGTTGGCATAGTTAGATAACATTATTCTTCCTCAGTTTCAATTGCCTTAGCTAATTTCCATTAAAGTTCGTCCAGCCAGCCTGCAGTGTAGTTAAGCTTACGTTTGAAAAGCTTACCTAAGTTCTTCGGGTCTCTTGCTTCGTGATATCTGAAATACATTTCATCATCAACAATACCTAATATCTCGATCTTACCAGTACGGTGTGACATCACATAGCGGAATCTCTTGCTATGACCATTGAGTTTTCGCTTTGCCTTACTGATAATCATATATCCTTTGTAAAGCGGTACCTGGAAATTCTGTTTGACGCGCTTCACAGGTCTGCATTGAAATATGTAGTAGGGGATGATGCCGATGCCGGCTAATTTGTTCTGCAGATCAGCGATAATATCAGGGTCATCGTTCACGCCCTTGAGAAGCACAGTTTGGTTATTTATGATAATACTCCGGCGAAGGAGTTTATTAATCGCGCGAATTGCTTTTCTGGTCAATTCCCGGGGATGATTAAACTGGGTACTTATGTATAATTTTCTTTCTGGAGTTGAAAATCTCTTCAGCACAGATAAAAGGTCTTTATCCTGTAATATACGTTCCGGGAAGATCACTGGAACCTTGGAGCCGATTCTCATAAAATGCAAATGTTCTATTTTAGAAAGTTTCTTGAGGAAATTTTCAATTATTTCAGTCGGCAAGATCAAGGTATCGCCGCCGCTAATCAGGACATTTGTGATTTCTTCATGTTCATTTATGTACTCAACCGCTTCGTCGAACTTGCTGATTATTTCTCCGGTTGATAAACCAACGAGTCTTTTTCTAAAACAGTACCGGCAGTAAGCAGTACAGCGGTTAGTTGACAAGATCAGGGCAGTGGGTGCGTATTTGTGCTGTAATCCAGGCATTTTTGTTATTTGCAGCTCGCCGCTTGGGTCCCAGGAACCGGACAAGTTCAATTCCTCGACTGATGGGATTACCATTTTCCGGATAGGGTCATTTGGCTCTTTCTTGTCGATAAGTGACAAATAGTAGTGGGTAATGCTCATGGGGTGTTTCTCGATAACCCTTTTCAGTTGTCTTTGTTCAAGGGGTGTTAAATCGATATATTCTCTAAGTTGTTCAATGGTGCAAATATTTTTCTTGAGTTCTGCTTCCCACGACATATTACCTCCTTCGGCGTGAACGAGAATCCTCGTTCCATTGGAACGGGAAACCCACATTTAAAATTGCTATTGCTTTTTTTTGGCCACAGCTGTTCTCCGATTCACCTCTTCTCCCCTGCTCCGTTTCTAAAAATCGGGGCAGTGGGATTTGAACCCACGACCTCATGGTCCCAAACCATGCGCGCTAAACCGCTGCGCCACGCCCCGAGTTTTGAATTATACCCGAAATATCGATACATGTCAACCCCCACACCTTGTTCGACAAATGCTGATAGACTACACGATAAGCTTGCTTAGCGTTCTACAAAAACAGCATACGCATTAATAAAAGCTGATTCAAAACAAGGTGTGGGGGTTTCTTGACACCTTGTATTTATTGTATATAATTTCTAATGCGTATACTCATGCTCAGCGGCAAGGATGGACTGAAACGACAAATCGGTGATATTCTGAACCTGGAAAAGGCAGTGCAAAAATACATTAAAAACAAACAAGAACATCAGGTGATTTTCTTGTACTATGATAGAAAAAACCGGTTTAAGGTAAAAAAAACAAAAAAAGATGCACGATCAATCAGAAAATTTATCCAACAACTGGAAACAAAATGGGGTAATATCGACTGCTTGTTGATTCTGGGCGGCGATAAGGTAGTGCCTTTTTTTCGACTTAAAAACCCGTGTGATGACAACGATAAGAAAGTGCTGTCTGATAATCCATATGCTTCAAGGGATAATGATTTCCTTATCCCGGAACGGATTTGTGCACGGCTCCCGGATAATAATGATGCCGGTTTTATTATCGGACAATTGAAGAAATACAGCAAGGCTACACTGAAGTCATTTGGTATAAGTACGAAAGTCTGGAAAAAGGCATCAGAGAATGTATACCAGCAAATCGGTAAGGTCAGAGATATGAAGGTTTCACCGCCGGTTAAAAGCAAGACATTCAAAGCTCGATGGCTCCAAAATAAGGACTTTTTATACTTCAACCTACACGGCAGTAAACTCTCAGCGAATTGGTACGGTCAAAAAGGTGGCAAATACCCGGTTGCCATCGGCTTAGAAAATATTAAAAAAGCATCAGGTGTGGTTGGGTGTGAAGCTTGTTATGGGGCATATATTTTGAACAAATCCCAAGAAAATGCAATGTCCCTCAAGCTTCTTGGTGAAAAAAGAATTTACGGATTTTGTGGTTCAACGACAATTGCCTATGGACCAGTTGCCCCACCGTCGAGTGAGGCTGATCTCATGGTAAAATACTTTTTTGAATATGTGAACCAGGGTCTCACATTGGGTGAAAGCTTTAAGAATGCAAAGCTTGATTTTGCGCGGAAAGTGTTGAGACGTCAAGGGTTTTTAGATGACGATGACCAGAAGACGCTACTCCAGTTCGTCTTATATGGTGATCCCACGTTTCGACTGGAGCACAAAATTTTTAAGAAAAAAGGGAAGAAGCAAAAATGATTAATAAGAAAACAGTCAATAGAATAAAAAGGATGGTTTCTAAACAATTCCCGGAGTTTAAAGGGATTGACCCGAAAATACTGGAGAGGAAAGTCAAGCCGCAGAGTGCAATCTACAGAAAACTGTTACTTGGTACACCGAAGATATTGGGAAAAGTCTTTCGATTGAAGTTCGAAAAGAAAGTGACAACCGTTGATGAGATGGAGATTGACCGGATTTTGACCGTGACCCTCGATGAGGCGGGTAAAATAATAAAGATAACTGAATCACGATGATAACAGGAACTGACGATACAAGGTATGCATATGTAAATGGTATCATACGCGCACGCGAGGCTCGGTTACTGACGAAAAGTCATTTTGACCGACTCATCGCCAGTACCTTAAGCAATTTTGCGACAATACTATCAGATTCACCTTATATTGGGCATGAAGATGTTACCGCAGGTTTTGATTTGGAGGAGAATCAGATTGGGGATTTATTCAGAAAATACTGCCAGCACAGTGAGATCCAACAGTATATTGACTGGCCTCAGCAGATTCATAATATAAAGGTGAAATTGAAAGGGGGTAGTGATTCTTTACTTTATGCACAGCCCGGCACGGAAATCGAAGACTGGCCTGAAACTATTGAAGAGATTGAAAGATTTGCGGTGGACAAAGACCCGTTTATACTCTCGGCAAACCTCGATAAAATTTTGTGCAAATACCTGTACCAAACTGCCCGGACAATGCCGTTTTTTAAAGGCTATTTTCGGATTTATTTTGACCTTGAGAATATCCGTAGTTTTTTTAGAGCACGTCACTTTGAAAACGCGCGCGAAACATTTAACCAGGTATTTATAGAATACGGCAGCCTTGATCGAGAAGTATTTGTCGATAATTTGACGAGTGGGTATGATGTACTGGGTAAAAATTTCTTTACAACACCTTATGCTGGAGTAATGGATAAAGGAGGAGCATACTTTGAGCAAAATAGATCCTTTCTGAAACTGGAAAGGATGTGCGAAGAGCTGAGGTTAGAATTCTTGCGCCAGGCACGTAAGATGACTTTTGGCGTCGAACCATTGTTTACGTATTATCAATTTAAGCTTGCAGAAATAAAAAAACTGCGGCAAGTTTATTGGGGTAAGTTGAACGAAGTCCCGGTTGATGATTTGAAGGAGAGTATCCCTGATGTCTGGTAAAGCAATGGCAATAATCGGGCGAAGAGAAACAATAATGCCATTTCTGGCAACTGGGGCACATGTCGTCTATATTAAAGAGGGCGAAAGTGTTAATATTGTCGAGGAACTTGTTGCTCAGGGTTTCAAGATTATCTTTTTTACTGAAGAGTTTATCGATGAATTAGATAGTGTTTTGATGAAATACCGTAATCAAACCATTCCTTGTTTGATTCCCATCCCGACTGGAAGGGGTAAGACAAAACTTGCTATCGAAAGGATAAGAGGTGTGATTAAAAAAGCTGTTGGAGTTGATGTCTTCTTGGAGGATAAATAATGAGGAAAGGTGAAATTACAAAAGTATCAGGACCACTTGTTGTAGCGAAAGGCATGAAAGGCAGCAAGATGTACGATGTGGTTCGGGTGAGTGAAGAGCGTCTGGTCGGCGAAATAATCGGGCTTTCTGGCGATACCGCGTCAATTCAGGTATATGAGGAAACATCTGGTATTGGTCCTGGTGAGCCGGTTTACATAACTGACAAACCCCTCTTTGTTGAACTCGGTCCCGGTCTTATTGAATCAATTTATGATGGTATTCAGCGACCTCTGGATATTATCAGAGATCAAACTGGTGATAATATTGCTCGCGGTGTGGAGATTCCGGCATTGGAACGCGACGTGAAGTGGGCGTTCAAGCCACTTGTTAAAAAAGGTGATGCAGTATCCAGTGGTGATATTATAGGTGAGGTAAAAGAGACCGTACTTGTTTTACACAAGATAATGGTTCCGCATAATATCGAAGGCAAAATAAAGAACATTAAACAAGGTGAGTTCCTGGTAACTGATACGGTGTGTGAGATTGAGACCAAGGATGGGGTTGTTAAACTTACAATGATGCAGCGTTGGCCAGTACGTTTACCGCGTCCTTATAAGAAGCGGCTTGCGCCATCACTCGTACTATCGACTGGGCAGCGGGTGATTGATACGTTTTTTCCAATTGCCAAGGGTGGTACGGCTTGCTGTCCTGGTCCTTTTGGAAGCGGCAAGACGGTGATTCAACACCAATTAGCTAAATGGGCAGATGCTGAGATAATCGTTTACATCGGGTGTGGTGAACGAGGTAATGAGATGACCGATGTGCTTATGGAATTCCCCGAGCTCAAAGATTCCAGGTCCGGTGAATCACTGATGAAACGGACCGTACTGATCGCCAATACGTCGAATATGCCGGTCGCGGCACGAGAAGCTTCAGTTTATACTGGTATTACGATAGCTGAGTATTTTCGAGATATGGGGTATTCAGTAGCAGTTATGGCTGATTCAACATCGCGCTGGGCTGAGGCGATGAGAGAGATATCAGGCAGGTTAGAAGAGATGCCCGGAGAAGAGGGGTACCCTGCTTATCTCAGTGCAAAAGTCAGTTCATTTTATGAAAGAGCAGGTAGGATCGAGGCAGTTGGCAAACCAGACCGAGAAGGTACCCTGAGTGTAATCGGTGCGGTATCGCCGCCGGGCGGAGATTTGTCTGACCCGGTTGTTCAGGCGACGCTGCGTGTTGTGAAGGTTTTCTGGAGTCTTGAGGATAGATTGGCATATCAGCGTCATTTCCCGGCGATTTCATGGTTAAACTCTTATTCTCTTTATATCGACGACGTCAGTGAGGAGATGAATACGACTATTGCAAAGGATTTTACAGATTTAACAAAGGAAGCCATGCGTCTCTTAGAACAGGAAGCTGAGCTTCAGGAGATCGTAAGGCTCATTGGGGTTGATGCTTTGTCTCCAGAAGATCGCTTGATTCTCGAGGGCGCGAAGTCTATTCGCGAGGATTTCTTGCATCAAAATGCATTCCACGAACTTGATACGTATACCTCTCTTGAGAAACAATACAAAATGCTTGCGGTGTGTTTGTTTAACTACAATAAGGCAAAAGAGGCATTATCACGCGGTGCTGCATTTGACGACATTGTCAAAATGAAAGTTCGAGAGAAAATATCGCGTATGCGGTACTTGCCAGAATCAGAGCTATCAATTATCGATCGGTTACAGGATGAGGTGACAGAGGAATTCAAAAAACTCGCAAATCCAGGAGGAAGAAATGATAAAGGAATACAGCAGCATTCTTAATGTATCCGGTCCACTCTTGCTTATTGAAGGTGTTGAAGGCGCAAAGTATCAAGAATTAGTTGAAATCTACACACGAGCTGGTGAAAAGAAACGCGGCAGGGTTCTGGAGGTAGATAAAGACAAGGCTTTGGTTCAGATTTTTGAAGGGTCCACAGGTATTGATGTACAGGATTGCAGTGTTAGATTTCTCGGTCGGACACTGCACATTGGTGTGTCATCTGATATGTTAGGCAGGATCTTTGACGGACTGGGCAGGCCTAAAGATGGTGGTCCTGAAATCATCCCCGAAGCAATGCTTGACATAAACGGCGCACCGATCAATCCAACTGCCCGGGATTACCCAAATGAATTTATCCAGACCGGGATTTCTTCAATCGATGGCATCAATACCCTGGTAAGAGGTCAAAAACTGCCGATCTTTTCAGGTTCTGGGTTACCCCATAATCGGGTTGCCGCTCAGATTGTGCGGCAGTCAAAGGTTCTTGGTGGTAAGGAGGAATTCGCAGTTGTCTTTGGCGCAATGGGCATCACTTTTGAAGAAGCGAATTTCTTTATTCAGGATTTTACCAAATCAGGGGCATTGGAAAGAGTCGTGCTTTTCTTAAACCTGGCTGATGATCCGGCAATTGAACGTGTTTCCACACCCCGCGTTGCCTTCACCGTTGCCGAGTATCTTGCCTTTGAAAAAGGTTTGCACATCCTTGTTATCCTTTCTGATATGACTAATTATGCTGAGGCGCTCCGGGAAATATCTGCGGCGCGTAAAGAAATTCCAGGACGACGTGGCTATCCTGGGTATCTGTACACTGATTTGGCAAGTGTCTATGAACGTTCCGGCAGAATAAAGGGTAAGAAAGGCTCGATCACACTGATACCTATCCTTACGATGCCTGAGGATGACAAAACTCACCCGATACCGGATTTGACCGGTTACATAACTGAAGGTCAGGTAATTCTTTCAAGGTCGCTTTATCGAAAAAAGGTTACTCCGCCGATCGACGTGCAGCAGTCATTGTCCCGTCTAAAAGATAAAGGTATTGGTAAAGGTAAAACGCGTGAAGACCATGCTGATTTATTTAACCAGTTAATCGCATGTTATGCACGAGGTAAAGAGGCTGCTGAACTATCCGTAATATTAGGTGAGGCATCTCTGTCTGATTTAGATAGGATATTTCTTAAATTCTCAAACCAGTTTGAAGAACGTTATATTTCTCAAGGTGAAAAAGAGAATAGAACGATCGAGCAAACTCTGGATCTTGGTTGGGAACTACTGCGTATGGTACCGCGAGCTGAAATGAAGAGAATAAGGGAAGAGTATTTAGAACGGTATTACGATAAGGTAGAGGGTTAGAGTAAAATGACAAATTTCAAATGCCAAATGCCAAATGAATATCAAATATCAAATTTTAAATTTTGTCATTGGGATTTCGAAATTGATTTGACATTTGAGATTGTGCATTTGACATTATCAAGATTGAATATTGATGGTGATACGGAAGGTTGCACGAAATGAAATTAGATATTCCACCGACCAGGATGCAGTTGCTGCGTTTGAAGCGACGTGGTACAATTGCCCGGCGTGGCCATAAATTGCTCAAGGATAAACAGGATGAATTAATGCGCAGGATTCTTGAACTCGTTGGCAAAATACGGGATTCCCGTTTAAAGATTGAACAGGAGTTGAAAAGCGCGTTTGGCTATTTCTACTTTGCTTCGAGTAAACAGTCTCCCAAAGCCACTGACGAAGCGCTTTTGGCAACGACCAAAGCTATTGATGTGGACTATACCACAGAACGTATTTTGAACTTGAAAATCCCCAAGTTTAAACAAACGATATCAGGTGGTTTGATCGGCTATGGTTTCATGACCACATCAGGTGATTTGGATCTCGCCCTTTTGAAGATCGACCAGCTCATTTCGAGATTACTTGAGCTCGCCGAGCTGGAAAAAGCACTTGAGCTTCTTGCTACGGAAATTGAGAAAACCCGTAGGAGAGTTAATGCATTAGAATATATCCTAATACCGTCTATTTACGAGACGATCAAGTTTATTAAGCTGAAAATGTCAGAGATGGAACGGGGAGACCTCACTCGGCTTATGCGGGTAAAAGAGATAGTGAGAGGGAAGTAGGAAAATAATGACAAATTACAAATACCAAATGACAAATCA
>Ga0209986_10005145_pt1 | contig 10893 bp, 12 predicted proteins | sample BlataG_FD_183168 | JGI IMG/M metagenome (GOLD analysis project Ga0209986, IMG submission 183168) | Deep subsurface microbial communities from Black Sea to uncover new lineages of life (NeLLi) - Black_00105 metaG (SPAdes) (version 2) | ecosystem: Environmental > Aquatic > Marine > Oceanic >...
GTTCACTGACGTAACCTGCCCGAAAGCTTCAAATGCCTCCTGCAATTCCTCATCTGTGACTTCGTGGGGTAGATTGCCTACATGGATATTCATAAAACCCTCCCTCCGTGTGCAGTATACAGGGCGATGGAACAACTTGCAAGCAAGTGTAGTGGAGCCAGCAATGAGCCACCTATGTGGCTAGCGAGTCTTGATGCTGTAAGGAATAAACCCTCGGGTGCGGCGAGCGAACGAATCCGAGCTTTGTGCAGACCTGTCCCGCATTTTGGAGACATAATACCTAATTTGTAGTAGGCCTAATTGGTATGGTGTCCCCGGAATTTGCCGGAATTCCAAACACCAGCAGAACTGAGCGGATATTGGCAGGCGACCATCTCATTACTGATTGGCGGGGTGCCGGATTTCTTTTCCCATCCACGGCGACGGGCATCACAAGGACGATCAAGCGAGGCATGGTCGCTCGCAGACTCGGGATTATGCCCAAAGCTGATATGGGAGCCATAGATGGCAATTTGCGTGCTGCCTTAAGTCTAACCTGAATGGTATCCTAGGGCCCCAATATCTGATTTGTAGCAGGCCTATTGGTGTGGTGTCTCTGGACTTCCTGGTTGCCAGCTACTCCTGGAGCAGTTTTCGTATGAGATCTCGGTTTTGGTTCAATGGCTCATATAGCTTCTCCAACTGCTCAGGATGAAGCAATACGAGGTCCCGCGCTAGCCTATGAAATGTGCCTGTAAGCAACGGCGCTACCAACTTCTCAATTCTCCTGCGGTCACGATCGCCAGTCACCGTAAGAAAGAGCCTGCTTCCCCAAGTGTCCTTCGCGTGTTGTAGCTTTGCCAAAGCCTCGATTAGGTTTCCTTTGTCCTGCACCTCAAAGACAAAACCAGGCCTGGGTGCTTGTGGGAAAGCCCTCCATACCACGTCATACACATAGGGAGACTCATGAACCTCGGTTTGCGGATAGTATCCAAGTATGTCGCCCACCTGACGCAGCAACTCTTTTAGGTGCTCGTGGGGGCGTAGGACTGGAATCTGTGGTGCGAGTTCATTGTCTTGGCTTCGTACTTCCTCTACTTTCGGACCCTCCCGCTTCCTATACTTGCGCCTTGTATGATGCTCACCCGTTGAATAACGAGGTTCCCAGCTAGACCAATTATCTTCCAGGAAAGCTCTACCTTGCGGTGTTATGCGCCAAATCCCCCTTGGCTCTCTATACAAGTGCCCCAATTCCACCAGCCTCTGCCTACACCATTGAACACGGTTTGAGAACAGAAATCCATAGCCAGATGGCAATCTGCGCTGCTTGTCCTGTTCGGTAAGGTCAGGAAAGAAAGCCGCCACCCGGGCTACGGCCTCCTGCAGCGTCAGCTCACCCCCGGCATCTGCAATGACGCGGAGAAGAGGTAACTCAATACTTTCCTCGATCGGATTAGCCATTGCGATCACCGCCTATTAATGAACCCACGATCTGTTCGCCGCCGCTTCACAGCAATATAGAGCATTTAGTAGGTACTGTCAATGAGAGTATACAATACGTCAGAATGTGCAATTAGACAACAAAGAAGTTATTGATACGCGGGATTGGCGGCATAACTAGACTAGTCTTCAAGGGGTAGGTCGCCGTCTTCAGTGAGTATCCTCTTGAACTCTTCAAAGCGCATCCTCTTATCGGTGAGTTCCTGAAGGGCATGGTCAACTTTAGATGTGCCAAAGGCAGGCTTTTCGGTAATTTCGGAAAAAAGGTCGAGCAGCTTCGGTTTGAGGGCACCTACTTTTGCACACCATCTACTAAAAACATCCGATTCTGCACGCCCATAGTACAATTCAGCCAGCGGCTCATTCAAGGCTATGTGTAATAGAGAGAACAACATTAGGAAACCCAGCTGAATACAATGCTCCGTTTCTGCAGTCCTTGCACTCCCAAAATGAAATTGGCGCAACATTCCCTGTTCTCCAACATCCATTTCTTGGGTATGTGACAAAGAAGCAAGGAGATTGGAATGCCCCCCATGGCTCAGAAGACCATACCAGGCATATTCTTTGGCATGTACTCCCAATTCCAATAGCTTAGCATTAACGTCTCCAGGTTGATATTCTGCTAGATTCATCAACCATTTCTTAGCCGTCTTGGGTTTCTGTAGGAACAAACGGAACAGCAACATGCACTCGATGATATCCCGTGTCAGGGGCTGTGCTTGGTCTGGTAACCCCCATAGAAGCAGCTGCTTTGCTCCCTCGGCATCATTGAACATTCTGGTGGCCAGTGTCGCCAATGCCAACTCTCCTTCGGCGGTATCCTTACGACGCCCACCAAGAGGCTTGAAAGACTCTAATATCAGTTCAAGCATTCCAGCAAACAAAAGGCGTTCTTTCAGAAATGCTCCTTTCAACCATTCAGAGATTTCGGTTTCAACTTTTTCTATTTGCTCGTACTCTTCACCCATCTTCCGTGTACTTCCTCATGTTAGATAATGCATTCACTCTACGAGTGTCACTAGCATCTTAGGTATAGTATACATCCTAATCCTGATTATACCACTTGCTAGGTCAGTGAAATGGTCAAATGCATTTGGTGATGCGTATAATTGCAGAAATGAGATGTAAGACAATTCTTGATGGTTTCCCGCTAAGGGTTAACGTTTCTCTTTTGGGAGGAGCGATCGTATGTGCTGCCGTCTCCAGTCTTCCCGATAGAGAGATTCTTAGAATCACATGTATTGTAATCGGATGGCTAGTAACTCTGGCGGCGGTGGGGCCATCCTTATTCGGGTACGAGCGGGAACGCCTCAGAAAGGGAAAGGCTGAAGACGTAGATCCCGATACTATCATATCGGGATGGAAGCAATTCTGTCAGTCAATGGGTATTGAAGGGGATATTAAGGTGAAGGTTTTTCCCAATTTGCGCAACGCGTACGCCAATCGCACCACCATAGAAATAGGTCAGCCTGTATTAGATAGCCTGGATAGCGTTTCAATAAAGGCAGTATTCGCCCACGAACTCGCACATATTAAGGGAAATCACGGCTTTAAGCAGAAATGGTTGCCGTTTGGTGTAGGGTTTGCCGCGCTATTTGCCGCAAGTCCGCTGCTGGGAGTCTTATACAGTTTTGATCTGTTAGGTCTCTACTTCTTCATGTTCTCAGTTTCACTAATCTCAATCAGCTTTACGGGCATAGCTATACGATTCATATCATGGCCGTTTGAATACGAAGCCGATTTAGTAGCCAAGCAATACGTCAATCGGGAAGCAGTGGTCTCTTTTCTCACAGCAATGGCTGCGTTAAGGAAGATGGATGTTACACGTGACTTCTATAGGCACCCGTCAATAAACAAACGTATCGCAAATTTAGATTGGTCACAAAAGACGAGGTTTAGAAAATGGTATTTTAAACTCTAGGTGGTTATCACACGAACGATACCTAAGTAATGCCACACAAAAAGCCAGTTTGTCGAACAATGAGCCGCATATTCAGGACCATAATACGTGACTCATAGCGGGCCTAATCAATATGGTGTTTCTGGAATTCGCTCTAGCACACGTGCCCATCTCACTCCAAACGTATCATCCTGCCGGGTATTTTTGTCGTGGCCAGTATTCAGTTCAATTCACCAGAGCTCTGATATATCGCTGCTTCAAATCGCTGATCTCCTGCCCTTTCCCTAATTGCAGATGGCCGTCCAATAGTTCAAGCGACTGCAAGAGGGACTGGAAACCTACAGCCAAGGCGGCAGCGCTGCTGTCGGGAGAAGACCCAGAATAACAAACTCCCGTTGAATCACGCCTAATTCCGCCAGCAAGCGATGCTACGTCCCAGTGAGTTAGTCCGGATAGGTTTCGATATATGTGTTGGTATAGCTGAGTTCCTTGTACCTCGTCGAACATCTGCTCCTTAGCAATGCCAGGCCAATGCTTCACGTAGGGATCGCTCGGAAGGTTCTGCCCTTGTTCTTCTGCTTCTCTCGCCTTATTGCTCCACAAAGTGCATCCGTATTGCTCTAGTCCTTGACGGATTTCTGCCTTCCTGGTCTCGGGGACGGTTTCCCCTCGAGCCTCCTGCTGTCTTATAAGGCGAAAATCCTTGATATAGGCATTTGCCCGCCACTCCAAGGGCCGAGATTCCGGGTGGCGACCACACCATAATAACAGACACATGCCTTCCAGCATGGCTCTGGCGATGAGCCCTGCGGATGCGCCAAGATCATGTGCCACCAACACTCTAATTGACTTCAGAAGCTGCAATTGCTGTGAGACAAACAAGAGCCCCATGAAAGCCAGGTGGTCCTCCTCCGAATAGTGGATTGTCCCAGCTAGTAGCCCTTCAGTAAGACTGACGAGGTCGTCAGCGAATTGCAGAAGCCTTGGCAAATCACGAGCCGGTCTGTTGCTCTTATGTGTTGGCATTTGGTGTCTACCTCCTGCAGTGCGGGCGAGTGAACTGCCAAAACCTCTTGATTCTGGTGAGGGCGTCACTAGCTCGTGTTTTGATCCCTAATCGGACTATATACCCTTTCGCCACGCACCGTTATGGTATGCTTCAAGGTGACAATCACATCCGGAAAACACCTCATCCTGCCTATGATGGTCATCCCACCAAGCCATGAACTCTTCGCTTTTGCAGGCTAACTCCGCTCCATCCGGCACGGTTGGTAGACAATCCCATTCGTCATATTCGCCAGCGACATCGGAACATGACGGACGACCTGCGATACGTCTGCAGTGAGCTTCGCACCATGTACCAAGCACCCAGCGGACAGGCTGAGCTTTCGTGCCAGATGATCTGCGAGGCATACCCTTGTCCCCTTTTCTATTGATGGGAGTCTGGAGCGGTAAGTTGAACAGCCTTTCATATTCTTCCTCAGTGTGTTGCGGCTGGTTTGCCTGATTGTCGTGGTATTGTCTCCATTCCCGGTCGATTATTTCCGCCTCGTCTTCCGTAACCAGATATTGCCTGCGGTCTGCAGGAGCAGTACGGACGTATATAAACTGCTCGCAAAAAGGACACCTCTTCTTTCTAGAAGGAGCTACATCAAGCTTAATCCCGCAGGCTGGGCAAGTGCACTCTGAGATCATAACGCGAGTCATAATGGCCTCCTTTCATGTTTGCTTCTCAGCATATCGGCCTACATATATCAATATCCAAATAATGTACCCTTTTACCGAGGGCAGTGCAACCCACCAAGACGAACAGTACCACCGGCAAGAACATGAGCGGGTCAGGATTCCGGGGAAACCATACCAACTGAGCCCACTACGCGCAAGGTGGTCTGTTCGCAGAGCTCTAAATACAGATCGTCATTTTGTTGGACACACAGCTTGTTAGATTTCAGGAAATAAACCACTCCCTTAAGAGCTATGAAGGACTGGACAGATACCAGCGACTGCTGCATAATGAACCCGGCAGACCATTCGAGTACCACGAGATGTCTGAGTCTGCCTGGGATGTCATATGGCCCCTTTGTTTGACAGGATCGTCGGAGTCTATCACTTTCTAGGGGACAGGATACCTAGGGGCATTCCGTGTGTAGAGCCAAAGCCCCGCAGGAGCAACGCGTGGCTCAGGAATGGCCAGCCGGTCGTAGCCAAGACGAAGGCACAAACAGATATCCAACTAGCTGTCGGACAAGCGATTGCATTGATGGGCGATCTAGAACAGGTCATCGACAGGGGTGACCGAGTGCTTGTAAAGCCAAATTTCAACAGCCCGGACCCGTTTCCAGCAGCTACTGATTTGGCCTTTCTTGAGGTAGTGATTAAACTCATCCTGGAAGCCGGGGCTAAGATCACCGTTGGTGAAAGCTCTGGCGGCGTCTGGCGGCCAACCAGGAAGGTTTTCGAGCAACTTGGAGTCCCTCAACTAGCTCGAAGACTGGGTGTTGAGCTTATTGCGTTTGATGACAGGCCTAATGATTGGGTAAGAATCAAGATCAATGGAGATTATCTAAGCGAGGTCGTAATGCCTCGCTCCGCTTACGAGGCTGACAAGATGGTCTATCTACCGTGCATGAAAACTCACAGCATCGGCGCATTTTCTGGCGCCATCAAACTTGCCTTCGGCTTTGTCGCCCCGGGGCAACGGCGCAGTGCTCATCTTGGCCATTTGCAGGAGAAGGTGGCTGAAGTGAATCTTTGCTGGCAGCCCGATCTGATCATCATGGATGGGAGAAAGGCCTTTGTCTCCGGCGGACCGGATAAGGGCCAAACGGTCGAGCCCGGCCTGTTGCTTGCCTCCGGCGATCTTATTGCCGTCGATGTCGAGGCAATGAAGGTACTCCTGGAATACGGGGCCTCCAACAACATCCCTGCCAACCCCTGGGAACTGCCGCAAATCGCCACCGCAGTAAAGCACGGGTTAGGGGTAGGAGAAGGGCAGTACGTGGTGCTTCAATGAACTTGCTGCCGCAGGGGACTGACCGCATCGCACATGTAGCGCAATTCCGGGGACACCATACTGATTAGGCCTACCGCAAGCTGTGTCCTGTGTTCTCACAGCCTTGGATGCAAGTCATCGGATTGTTCACTCTGCCGTTCATGAGACGTGAGGCAGATGCGGACCTCGAACAGAGCCGCGGCGGGCTGCTGCAACCTTTCCGCACGTTTAGCCCCGGCAGCGGTTAGACCATTCCCCTGCTACTACGAAGTGGCGCTGGTTTTGACGTTGATGCGGATGAACTCAGGGACGCGACCAGCTAAACCTACGCCAGAGAGTCCGCCTGTTTGGCGAGACTAGAGCCCCAGTTCAGTAGCTATCACATCCCTGTGCCAGTCGGTGTCACCGGCGGCAAACTCCGCCGCCTTGACACGACGATAGTAGAGACCAACATCATGGTCCAGAGTATATCCGATAGCGCCGTGGGCGGTAATGGCGTCAATGCAGACCCGCTGGTAGGCTTCATTGGCTTTAGCCTTGGCTGCGGAGATCTGCCAGGGCGACGGTGAACCGGCGCTTATTCCCCAGGCTGCCTGGTAGAGCAAATACTGAACCGCTTCCACATCAACCAGCATGTCGGCCAGCTTGTGCTGTACGGCCTGAAAAGAGCCGATCGGCCTGTCAAACTGAATCCGTTCCCGGGCATAGGCACCGGTCATGTCAAGGACAGCCTGGCACGCTCCGGACATCTCGGCACACTTGAGCACGGCAGCCCGCTGCAGTGCGAAGGTCACTACAGCCCAGCCCCGGCCTATCCCACCCAGGATACTATCTTTCGCCACAGTTACTCCATCGAAGCCGACCTTGAACTGCCTGTCACCGCCTATAGTCGGGATCACTTCCATGCTCACATTTGGCTGCCCGGCATCGACCACAAACAGCGTGATGCCATCCTCCGGCCTGGCGCCCTCTGCGGTCCTGCCCACCACCAGGATATAGTCAGCTACATGGGCATCTACAACGAAGAGCTTGTCCCCGCAGAGAACATACCCGCTTCCCTCCGGCACAGCACGAAGCCTAACCTCAGAAGCTTTACATCTGCCCGACGACTCGACCAGGGCGAAGGCCCAGATAGCCTCACCTTTGGCTATTGGCGGCAGAAACCTGGCTCGTTGCTCACTACTGCCGTACTCAAGCAGAGGCAAGGCACAATAAGCTATGGTGGAGAAGAAGGGGCCGGGGACGATATTCCTGCCCATCTCCTCCAGCAGGACGACCAGGTCCATGAAGCCGGCACCCATGCCGCCATACTCCTCCGGAAAGATGAGCCCCAGCCAGCCCAGTTCTGCCATGCTGCGCCACAGCTGCGGGTCAAAGCCCTTTTCATCCTTGTCCATCTCCCTGACTTTGGCCTTGGGACATTGCTCCGCCAGGAAGTCCCTGGCCAGGGTCCGCAGCATGTCCTGCTCTTCGGTAAAACTGAAGTCCATGATAACTCCTTAGAAGACCTGTCCTGCCCTCACCTGAGCATGACGGCGAGTTCGGATTCTTCGCCCTCCTGACACCGACACAGACATCTCATTAAGCAAACGCCGGAAAGACTTCAATATGATTTAGGCAATCCCAGTCTGAATTGGGCAATGATGCTCTTTTCTATCTCTGCAGTGCCGGCCGCGATGGCCTGACCGGGAAAGCCCAGATAGGCGCCCTGCACGGCGCCTTTCAGTTCGGCCCAATCGGAATCGGGATCGACCTGAGAGTATATGCCCAACACCTCCGCCCCGGTAAGGGCCACCCGCTTCATGACCTCGTCGCTCATGACCTTGTTCCGCGAGGACTCATAAACAGGGATTTGGCCCTGACTTATGCGCCAGGCGAGCTGAAAGGCGAACATCTTCAACGCTTCCAGATCGATGGCCAGGCTCGCCAGCCTGGCGCGAATGACAGGATTCTGAGACAGCGGCCGGCCCTCATGCTCGGTGCGAGCGGCATAATCGGCCAGCTCTTCCAACACCCTCGTGAAATGGCCGTATGTCATGGGGGCTGTACTACGGCGCTCAAAAGCCAGTGCCTGCATGAGATGATACCAGCCCTTATTCTCCTCGCCCACCAGGTTAGAAGCCGGCACCCTGACACTGTCGAAAAACACCTCGTTGAAGTGATGCCGCCCATAGTAGTTCAAGATAGGATTGATCGTAACACCAGGGCTCTTCATGTCCACGATGAAGATACTGATGCCCCGGTGCTTCTTACCTGCATTGGGGTCCGTTCTGGCAGCAAGCCAGCACCATCTGGCCCGGTGGGCAACGCTCATCCACACCTTTTGTCCGTTGATGATATAATCATCTCCCTCCCGCACTGCCCGTGTCTGCAGATTGGCGAAGTCCGAGCCGGCATTCGGCTCGCTGTAGCCCGTGCACCAGACGCCATCTTTTTCGCCTGAGGCAATCATCGGCAGATATTCTCGTCTTTGCTCTTCGGTACCGAAGAGCATGAGGCAGGGTCCGACCCATTGCGTTCCGCTTATACCCATCCATGCTCCCGGGATGCCCCAGTACGCTATCTCCATTTCATATATTGTCTGCTCCCAGAGGGAAGCACCCTGCCCGCCATATTCTCTGGGCCAGCTCATGACCAGCCAGCCTCTTTGTGCCAGCTTTCTGGACATGGACATCTCGAATTCGAAATCCCGGCACTCCCCATCAACCAGGGTGCTGCGCCTCCAGTCCGCAGGCAACTCGGCCCGGGCAAACCTGCGGATTTCCTCCCTCAAGGCCAACTCTTTTTCGCCCAGTCTAAAGTCCATTCTTACCTTAGCGGAGATCGCCTGTCCGGGGTCTAAAGTCTCCCCCTATGGCATGAGAAAGCCTCATTCAGACAAGAACGCACACTACTCAGCCGGACAGGCCAAACTGCGGCGACAGGTGCTCATGCTCAACCCTTCGCACAACTCACAGGCAGGCCGCTTTCGCGCACCTACATATAAATGCCAGAAGAAACGTTCAGCACCTGCCCGGTGATGAAGGCGGCATCATCCGAAGCCAGAAACAGAACGGGCCTGGCGGCATCTTCGGGCGTCATCGGCTGGACCTGGAGCAGCATCATATCCCTTATCTTTTTGGGTATGCCCACCGCCTGTCCATCCACCACTTCCTCCTGCGTCTCCTTTTCCTTGGTCAGTCGCGTATCCACGAAGCCATAGGCAATGACGTTGCAGGTAAGGCCATATCTGGCCCATTCCCGGGCCACGGTCTTGGTCAGGCCGATGAGACCCGACTTGGCCGCAGAGTAGTTGATCTGTCCGACATTGCCCATCAGTCCGGCGACGGAGGCCACGTTGATTATCCGGCCGTTGTGTCCCTGCTTCATCAGGTACTTCGAGGCCGCCCTGATACAATTGAAGGTCCCCTTGAGACTAATATCAACACAGGTGTCCCATTGCGCCTCGGTCATCCTGTTGATCAGGGCGTCCCTGGTCAGGCCGGCATTATTGACCAGAATATCTATCTGGCCGAACTTCTGCGCCGCCTGGTCCATTACTTTCTGACAGTCCTCCGGTTTCCTGACGTCGCCGGCACAGCCATCGGCCTTGCCTCCGGCCGCCTTTATCTCCTTGACTACCTCCGCGAGAGGCGCCTCATCGATATCGCTGACAAAGACCGCGGCGCCTTCCCTGGCAAACAACAGAGCATCAGCCCTGCCTATACCCCGCGCCGCCCCCGTGATCACCGCCACTTTCCCGTCTAGTTTTCCCATTTTTGCCTCCTTTGAATTCTTCAGAGCAAACCATCAAGACCAGTGCTATCGCCTATTTCGCGCTCCCGGACGGCAGGGCGGCCAGGGCCGAGCCGGGCGTCGTCCTTTCTCCCTTTCCGTTCTCCACCCAGATCTCGCACTCAACGAGGTGCTCACCAGCATGCTCGTATTTCCCGGTGACCTTGCCCTTGCACCACCAGGTTTCGCCATCATGGGGCTCTTCCATCGTCTTCATCTTCCTGGGATAGTCCATGCCGCGGTATTGGCAGGACAGTTTCTTGAGTTTTCCCTCTTCTCCGATCCAATCGGTAATCAACTGCCCCAGCCAGGCACGTTTCAGTGCACCGTGCACGATGGGAGCGCCCACGCCCATAGCCTTAGCGAAATCATCTTCATAATGCAGAGGGTTGAAATCTCCCGAGGCCCCCGCCCATTGCACAAGCATGAGACTTGTCGCAATCTTAGCCAGAGGAGTTATCTCAGTGCCGATTTCAACATCCTCATAATAGATCTGTTCAGCCATTTCTCCTCCAACAACGAACCAGGCAAAACAGGCTAAAAGTGGATCAATGTGGACCGGCTCTTGAGCACTACGTTGCCTTTCCGGTCCAGAAAGGTGGTCTCCGCCGTCGTGAACATGGTCTTGCCCAGTCTAGTTTCGCGCTCGGTTATGCTGGCAATCCTGAGCGTGGCGGTTAAGACATCGCCGGCGCCGATAGGTTCAGCAAACTCGAATTCAACGCCCCCATCCAGAATCCTGGCAGGC
>Ga0209986_10005146_pt1 | contig 10893 bp, 12 predicted proteins | sample BlataG_FD_183168 | JGI IMG/M metagenome (GOLD analysis project Ga0209986, IMG submission 183168) | Deep subsurface microbial communities from Black Sea to uncover new lineages of life (NeLLi) - Black_00105 metaG (SPAdes) (version 2) | ecosystem: Environmental > Aquatic > Marine > Oceanic >...
CTTCTCGAAAAGCACCCATTTGCCCAACCTGAAGAAGATAAGTAATGTGGTTTTGAGAGGTCTCGCAGACGCTGACGGCCCGACAGCCAGAGAAACTGGGGAGAAATTTAGGTTTGAGTACGTAACATCAGACTACAAAGATTTGCTGGCGGATACTGACATCGATACCGTAATGATTGCCACACGACATAACCTTCATGCAAAAATTGTCAGCGAGGCTCTGAAAGAGGGAAAGAATGTATTTGTAGAAAAACCCTTGGCGATGAATGCTAAAGAGTTAACCGATGTTATAGAAGTGTGGCGTAAAAACTCAGGGAGGGTCATGGTTGGCTTTAATCGGCGCTTTTCCCCGCTTTTGGTGCAGGCGAAAGAATTTCTTGGTTTCAGTCAGGAGCCTCTGGTAATTAACATCCGGGTTAATGCGGGATTTGTTCCCAAGGATAGCTGGATTCTGTCTCCTGAGGAGGGTGGAGACCGTATCGTTGGCGAGGTATGCCATTTTATTGATCTGATCCAATACTTATCAGAAGCATTGCCAGTATTGGCCTTTGCCCAGTCTATCCGCAATCAGAGCGGCAAATACAGTAGCAGCGATAACCTGGCTATCACACTCACCATGGATGATGGAACTGTTGCTTCAATTGTTTATACTGCTCTTGGTGACAAGGCTTTCCCAAGGGAAAGAGTGGAGGTTTTTCGTGACGGGTCTGTGTGTGTTATCGACAACTTTCGGAGGCTTTCTTTTGTCCGTGTGGGCAAGAAAAAGAAGTTGAAGCGTCCTGGCATTGCCTGGGGGCACAGGGAAGAGTTGGTAGCTTTCTTTAAGAGCTTGAAGAATGGAGAAGCGCCACCGGTGGATTTTAAAGAGTACGTTGCCACGACTTTAGCTACGTTTGCTATTCAGGAGTCCATTAAGATTGGGAAACCCGTCGATATTGACCTCGCCAGGTTTTTAGTTACGAAAGGATAAAAACGTATGAGAGTGCTTTTACTCATCTATGCCTTCCCACCAGAGATCACAGGTAGCGGTCATCTTTATTATGAGCTGGCTCAGGATTTGATCTCAATGGGTCATCAAGTTATTGTTCTTGCACCGATTCCGAGACAGCGCATGGGAACTCAGACGGAGGTGATTAGAGAACATTATGGTAGACGAGTTTTAGTAAAGGAAAACCTAAACGGAGTTCAAACTATGCGGACCGCTGTGTTGCCTTTCTCCTTAAATAATCCTCTAACCAAAGGGCTGGATCATTTCACTGTTGCTTTCAGCCAGTGGGTAGGCGGTCAGTTTGCAGGAAAGCCTGATGTGATTTTAGTGTATTCTCCGCCTCTGCCTCTCGGTCTTACAGGATATATCTTAGCGAGACAACGTTGTGTTCCTTTTGTTCTTAATGTCCAGGATATTTTCCCCCAGTACGCAATTGATGCGGGACTCCTCACCAACAGTACAGCCATCACTCTGTTCCGCAGAATGGAACAATTTCTATACAAAAAGGCAGATGCAATCGTTGTACATTCAGAGGGGAATCGAGATTACTTGAAAGCAAGGGGGGTGCCGATAAGTAAGCTGTCTGTGGCACACAACTGGGCAGACATCAAAAGAATTACTCCTGGCTCCAGGAACAACAGATTTCGGCAAGAATATCAACTGGATAATGCTTTTGTAGTTTCCTATGCTGGTACGATGGGCTGGGCTCAGGATTTGGGTACTGTTATTGATGCTGCTGCACACTTGAAGAAGTACAGTGATGTAGTTTTTCTACTTGTAGGCGATGGCCCAAGGAGGTCAGAACTTGAAGAGAAATCGAAGCGGTTGGGGCTCTCAAACGTACGTTTTTTACCCCTGCAGCCCCGAGATAAGTTTCCTCTCTTGTTGCAAGCCTCAGATTTGTGCCTGATAAGTCTTAACTTTGGTCTTTCGACGCCTGTGGTTCCGGGCAAATTAATGGACATCATGGCCGCGGGTCGTCCTGTGGCTGGGTGTGTTCCACTCAACGGGGATGCCCCTAGTATTGTGCAAAAAGCCCAATGTGGGCTGTGTGTTGAGGCAGGTGATGCAAAAGGTCTGGCTGAGCTTATCCTGAGGTTTTATGAGAATCGTGATTTGGCAGAATTACTGGGGCGCAACGGAAGAAGCTATGTTCAGAAACACTTTTCGCGCGCTGTATGTACGAAGAGGTTTGAGAAGGCATTGAAAAGGGTAACACAGGTGCGGATAAGGAGGGGTGCAGGGGCGTAAGGTGTGCACTTATTATTCGAGGAGCTTAAAATGTACAAAGACTATTATCTAGACAAAAGGGTTTTGGTTACGGGAGGGGCAGGCGCCATTGGCAGTAATCTGACCCGTACCCTGGCCGAAATAGGTGCAAAAGAGGTTATTGTTCTGGACGATCTTTCCTCAGCGGAACGCTGGAACGTACCCGAGCACCCTAATGTCAAGTTCGTCCAAGGGAGTGTGTTGGATGATGAAGTTTCAAAATTAGTCTTCTTCCAGGGACCGCAGATTGTCTATCATCTGGCTGCGCTTTTTGCTAATCAGAACTCCATCGATCATCCGCAACAGGATCTGTTGGTCAATGGCTTGGGGACTTTGAAAGTGCTGCAATACAGCAAGCTGATTGGGGTTGAAAAATTTATCTACGCCTCCTCTGGTTGCTCCGTTTACGGCAAGTCTCCTGTTCCGTTAAAAGAAGAATATCTGTCGATGGACTTGGATACGCCTTATCAGATTACAAAGATGTTAGGGGAGCTGTATTGTATCTTCTTCCGAAATTATTATGACTTTCCCACTGTGCGCACTCGGTTTTTTAATTCTTTTGGGCCAGGAGAAATTCCTGGAAAGTACAGAAACGTCATTCCCAACTTCATCTACTGGGCGATGAAAGGTCTGCCCTTGCCCATCATGGATAACGGACAGCAAACTCGTGATTGGACTTATGTGGAGGATATTGTGGATGGCTTACTCAAGGCCGGTGCCTTACCTCAGGCAGTGGGTGAAGCCATGAATTTAGCTTCTGGCAAAGAGACCAAAGTCATCGACATGGCTAAGTGGGTGAACGAGCTAGTGGGCAATGCGGGGGGACTGGAATATATTGAGCGCCGCAAATGGGACACGAAGGATCGACTGTTGGCCTCAGTGGAAAAGGCCCGAAAGATTATTGGATATGAACCCAAAACCGAATTTAGATCGGGATTGGAAAAAACCATAGATTGGTTCAAGGAAAATTGGGATAAGATTGAAGCTTCTGCTAGATTCTAATTTCTGATATGAAGAGAATTCTTTCTATATTTGGCACAAGACCTGAAGCCATTAAAATGGCTCCGGTGGTGAAAGAGCTTGAGAAATATCCAGATCGAATCGAATCCCTTGTTTGTGTCACTGCACAGCATCGGCAAATGTTAGATCAGGTTTTGAACTTATTTGCAATTATACCCGATATTGATCTTAATCTCATGGAGGAAAATCAGAGCCCAGATTCACTTACCTCACAGGCGATGACTTCAATCACCGAGTTTCTTGAGGGAGTTAAACCTGATCTGGTTTTAGTACAGGGTGACACAACCACAGCAATGGTGGCGGCTCTGGCGGCTTTTTACCAGCATATTCCAGTTGGTCATATAGAGGCAGGGTTGAGGACGGGTAATCGCTATAGCCCTTTTCCAGAAGAGATTAACCGACATCTGATTGGTGTTTTAGCCACCTATCATTTCGCGCCGACACAGACGGCTGCGCATGCCTTGCATCGAGAAGGTGTGCCGAAGCAAACTATCTTTGTCACTGGCAACACCGTTATCGATGCTTTGCTAATGACTGTCCGCAAGGAATACTATGCGGACTTTGAATTCCCCCTTGATGGCCGTAAAGTGATTTTGGTTACGGCCCACCGCAGAGAAAACTTTGGGCAGCCGCTTAAAAACATCTGTCATGCTCTAAGTGAGATTGCCCATCGAAACTCAGACGTGGAGATTGTTTACCCGGTTCATTTGAATCCTAATGTACGTGAGCCCGTCTACACAATGCTCGCCAATCAGCAGCGGGTGCATCTTTTAGAACCTATGTGGTATTTGCCTTTTGCTCAGATCATGAAAAGGGCTTATCTTGTTCTTACCGATTCTGGTGGAATTCAGGAGGAGGCTCCGGCGTTGGGTAAACCTGTGCTCGTCATGAGGAGCGAGACTGAACGGCCAGAGGCAGTAGAAGCGGGAACGGTAAAGATAGTTGGAACTGATACAGAACTTATTGTTGCTGAAACAGAAAGGTTGCTTCGGAATGAAAGGGCTTATACTGTGATGGCCAATGCTGTTTCCCCATATGGTGACGGTCATGCGGCGGAGCGGATTGTGGCGGTTATTTTGCATTTTCAAAAATAATCTTTTGTTTAGGGGCTATGAGTCTTTACTACGAAAAAAAAAGAGAATTTTTGACATTTTACTCTCTGCGGCGGCAATTGTCTTGCTTTGCCCTATATGGCTGCTTATCATATTTGCGATTAAGATTGATTCCAAGGGGCCTGTGTTTCACAAAGCCAAGAGATTAGGTAAACAAGGCAATTTTTTCATCAAATATAAGCTCCGCACCATGGTTCCCAATGGAGAAGAGGTTTTGCAGAAGCTGTTGCAGAGCAATCCGGCATTAAAAGAAAAGTATGAAAACAACTACAAAATTAAGAATGATCCGAGGGTAACAAGGGTTGGCAGTTTTTTAAGAAAGACCAGTTTGGATGAGCTACCGCAATTTTTTAATATTTTAAAGGGAGAAATGAGTATTGTCGGGCCCCGAGATATTATCCGTCCAGAGCTAGAGCAGCACTATGGTCAATGCAAAGAGAAGTTCCTTAGTGTAAAGCCTGGGCTAACCGGTCTTTGGCAAGTGAGCGGCAGGTCGCGGTTGCCCTATAAAGAAAGGGTTAGGCTTGACCTTTATTACATCGATAATCGTTCTCTCAAGCTGGATCTTAAGATATTACTAAAGACAATTCCGGCAGTTTAAAGGGATATGGGGCGATATAAGGTAGCAGGGGAGCTGAGGAGCGGGGGATGATAGTAGGCAGTAGGCAGTAAGGAGTATGGAGTAAAAGTGGGACTAAACCTAACGACGATTGCACGGAGGAAAGGGGTGCAATTGGTCTGAAGGAGGGTAATGAGATGAAAATAAAATACAATGTGTTGGTGTTTAAGGAGGGCGATACCTACGTTGCTTATACTCCTCAACTTGACCTTTCCAGTTGTGGCGCTACTCCTCATGAAGCTTGAAAAATGCTTGATTAAGCCCTGGGACTTTTTCTGAAAGAAGCTGTGAGGATGGGAACATTATAGGATGTTCTGCAAGAGAGCGGTTATGATAGAGATAAAGATATGTGGGTTCCTCCAACCCTTGTAGAGATCGCAACAGCGGAAGGCCTCTGATGTTCGGGATAACCCCTATCCATTATAAAAGGCTGATTAGGGTCTTCGAAGAAGCTGGTTTTCACGTGACTCATACTATAAGAATAACCTGCGATCTGCTGATTTAACGAGGGAACAATATTTTGAGTTTCTTGCGAAAGTTTGAACGCATTTCAATGAAGGGGTGAAGCTTTAGGCAGGATTTTCCTCCTTGGCTGATCCTTTGGATAAGATATTGTTGAAGACAATACCGGCGGTGCTTAAAGGAACTGGAGTATAAGTAAAGAAGTAAAAGCAAGAAAAGGAGCAAGACTGGAAGGATGGAATGCAGAGTACGGAGGACAGAAGACAGAGGGCAGAATCGGGCTTCTTATTTCTGACATCTAACATTGTTTGATAAAGATTTTTTAAAAAACAATTTGACTGTTCAACTCATTGGCAAAATACGAAGGATTAGCATTCAACAGAAATATGAATTCATACGAAAATTATTACAAAATGAAACTGTATCCTTTACAGGATGGAGTGCTGAAAACCGTAATAAATTTAAGGCTTCCCTTTTATCTAACCGGTGGTACAGCGCTTAACAGATATTATTATAATCACCGCTATTCCGATGATTTAGATCTTTTTAAGTAGGATATTGGAATGAATAAGATCTCATTAAATTTACAGATATATGATGATTGGTTGGCTCAATATTTCGAAGAAATAGTGGCTAAATATTCAAAAAGGAGTATTGCTGTAGTAAATGACGAAATTGTTGCTGTTGGCGATACTGAAAAAGAGGTGGCGCAATCAGCTCGAGAAAAATATCCGGATGCAATTACCTTTGTTTTTACTGTGCCCGCCGAGGAGGATTTGGTTTTTCTATTATAAAGTTTGCTTTGATGAGCAAGGATATCTGGTTACTTTTGAAAAGCACTGATAAAATGGTACATTTTTAATTTTGATGGAATAGTGTCATAATTTATATACCTGAATTGCGAGTAAATTAAATGAAGGTTTTGGTTACAGGCGGAGCTGGCTATATTGGAAGTATTGTTGTTGAAGAATTGCTTAGGCGTGGCATCTCTGTGATTGCCATTGATAATCTTCAAGAAGGCAATAGAAAGGCTGTATTGCCTGAGGCAAAGTTTTATAAAGGAAATTTGGGGGATAAGCATCTTTTAAATGAAATTTTTACTAATCATAAAATAGATGCTGTATTGCATTTTGCAGCGGAGACGACCATTGAGTTTTCTATGACTAATCCAAGAATCTATTTTGAGAACAATGTGGTTAATGGCATAACACTGCTCAATGTAATGCATGAGCACAAATGCAATCGGTTTATCTTTTCTTCTACGGCCGCCACATTTGGCGAACCCCAGTATACACCTATAGATGAAAAACATCCACAAGTTCCTATTAATGCTTATGGAGAATCTAAACTCATGTTTGAGCATATTCTGGATTGGTATAATAAGGCATATGGTTTAAAATTCAATGTTTTTCGGTATTTCAATGCGGCAGGTGCAAGTGAAAGGCTAGGTGAGGCGCATAGGCATGAAAGCCATCTGATACCAGTAATTTTACATGTGGCTTTAGGGCAGCGGAAAAAATTGCAGATCTTCGGAAATGATTATCAGACGAAAGATGGCACCTGTATTAGGGATTACATCCATGTCAGAGATCTTGCTCAGGCACATATTCAGGCTTTAAAAAATCTCGATAATCATCCTAATCGAAAATATAACTTAGGAAACGGCAAAGGATTTTCAAATTTTGAAGTATTGAAGATGTCGGAGAAAGTGACTGGGAAGGTGATTCCCTTTGAATTTGTACCTCGCAGGACAGGTGATCCAGCTATTCTAGTGGCGTCGTCTGAACTTGCTAAAGTAGAACTGGGCTGGGAACCGCAATATTCCGAACTTGAGGAAATGATATCTTCTGCATGGAGATGGCACAGGGAAAATCCAGAAGGATATTTGGGGAAAATTTAAGGGGGGAGATGGGAATGAAACAGGCTGTAATAAGTAAAACCAATGGCAAAAGAGCTTCTGAATATGCAAGCTCTGTTAATATTGTAGAAAAAGAGGAGCTTAGCTGGAAAAAACGGATTCTTAAGCTTATATGGCTTTTATTGAATAAAGGCCGAAGATATCAATTAGTCTCATTATTTATGGATATTTTTGCCTGTTTTGGAGGAATTCTAGGTGGCTGGGCTCTAGTTGTCTGGGGGTTGGGCATAAAGAACAACCGGGAAATTATCTCGCTTCTTTATTTATCTTGGTCTTTGGACTGGTTTCGTCGTTTTTGAATATGAAAGGTTATAGTGCTACTTATTTACGGAGACCGGAAAGGGAACTGGAAATAATTGTAAAAAGTTTAACATATAGTTATCTGTTTATTTTTACTTTTAATTTTATTGTGTTTAAAAATGCAGGCTTTTCCCGTTATTTATACGGATTTTGTTATATTTTTATCCTGTTTTTTCTAATGCTTGTTCGTTTTGGGCTAAAGCGATTATTCCGAAAATTCTGGCACTTTGGAATAGGACAAGAAAGGGCATTTATTATTGGCTCTAGTACCCAAGAAATGCAAAAACTTAAAGATCAATTTCATATTCAGAAATATTCGCGTTTTAATTTTGTCGGCTACATTGAAAGGGATAAAAGCAGATTTGTCTGCAATGGAAAAGAGCATGTATTAACTATTGATATGGATATTAAAAATTTACTTAAGAAGCACAGAATAAGTACCGTATTCATAGCTCTTAAAGATTATTCAGAAAAAACCCACAAATTTTTTCTTAAGTTGGTTGACACCTGCAAAGGGAATAATATTCAGGTATTTGTCCTCTCAGAGGTCTTTAGAACCGCACAATGTGTATTCGAGCCGGATGACTTTGTTGGTTTTATGAAGACTCACTGGAACAAGCCGGTGTTGGAAAGAAAATTACCTTTATTGATTAAGCGTACTTTAGATATTATTGGCTCTATTTTACTTTGCATTATTTCAAGTCCTTTATTGATTATTGCCACATTAGCTATAAAGCTGCAGGATCGAGGGCCGGTATTATATAAACGGCGTGTGAGCGGACTAAGAGGGGAAACCTTTGATGCATTGAAATTTCGTACTATGGTTGTTGATGCTGATAAAGTTCTTATGAAGGATAAAGCATTGAAAGCAATCTTTGAGAAGAATTATAAATTGAAGAATGATTCCCGGATTACACGTTTAGGAAAAATTCTTCGTAAACTCAGTATTGATGAATTACCGCAGCTTTATAATGTAATCGTAGGTCAGATGAGCCTCGTGGGGCCACGAATAGTTACGCAAGAAGAGTTGGAATTGTATGGAGATTTCAAGAAAGAACGGATAAAAGTTCGCCCTGGAATATCAGGATATTGGCAAGTATCTGGGCGTCAGGAAGTTGATTACGAGGAAAGGATTCAGATGGATCGGTTTTATATGTATCGATGGAATATTTGGATGGATTTGTGGATTATATTAAAGACTGTGCAGAAGGTGTTGAAGATGGAGGGGGCGTATTAGTAATTTGTTTTTAATAAAGCTTGAGAGAATATAAACAGCATCTTGAAGAGCAGGTTGATATTGAGGATGTATTGGAGTATCAACAGAAGAGGATGAGGGAGCTCAATGTTGTACGTAAAAGCAAAGCTTAGGATTAGGGAATAAATGGGGATTATGGATTAGGAGATATGGATTAGGGGGGAGAGATTAGGATATAGGAAGAAAGGGGATAGGGTCCTTCGGGGACAGTCCCTATTTTTAATATCGGGGGATTGAATGATTATTTCGAAGACGCCGTTGAGGATTAGTTTTGTAGGTGGGGGGACAGATTTGCCTTCTTTTTATGAAAAGGATTTTGGGGCTGTTTTAAGTTGCACGATAGATAAATATATTTATGTGATTATTAAAGTAAGATTTGATGATTTGATTGTTTTAAATTGGGCAAAAAAGGAAATTGTAAATTGTATTGATGAAATTGAACATGAATTGATTAGAGAAGCTATGAGAAAAACAGGGATAGATAAAGCTGTGGAAATAACCACAATAGCGGATATTCCCTCAGAAGGTTCCGGGCTTGGGTCTTCGAGTTCGTTGACTGTGGGACTGCTGAATGCTTTTTATGCCTACATGGGGATACAGGTTCCTCCAGAGAGACTGGCTAGAGAAGCATGTGAGATAGAAATCGATATAACTGGAAAACCAATTGGTAAGCAAGATCATTATGCGGCAGCATATGGGGGGCTTAATGAAATTATTTTTTTTAAATATGGGGATGTGAAAGTCAAAAAAATTAATATATCAAATGGCAAATTAAGAATTTTAGGCTCAAACCTATTGTTATTCTATACAGATATAATCCGGAAGGCTGACAAAATCCTAAAAAAGCAAAATGAAAAAACTGATGTTATTTTTGATCAGTTATCAAAGATGAGAGACCAGGTGCTTGTTTTGAGAAATCATCTTGAGAATGAAAACCTTGACCCCCTCGGCCTAATATTGAAAAAGGGATGGGAAATGAAGAAATCGCTTCTTCCCGAGATTTCAAATGGAAGGATAGATAATATGTATAAATGGGCGTTAGATGCAGGGGCTATCGGAGGGAAGATTTGTGGTGCAGGAGGGGGAGGCTTTTTACTTTTATATGTGCCGAGGGAGAAACAGGTTGATGTTAGAAAAGCTTTAAAAAAATACAGGGAATTTCCTTTTATGCTGGAGAGGTATGGGAGTCGGATAATTTTTAATCAGAGGGCAGATTATTGGAGATAGATTAGGGGGTAGGTGACGAATATCATAACATTGTGGAGTATTCTTAATAACATAAAATATCACTACATCGTAAAGTCTATAGTTTTCTATTTTACAAATATAAAGCTGTTTGGTGCCAATAAAATCTCTCTCCTTGCCTGTAATAGTAGCATATGGAAAATTTTTCTCATTGTATCGATTTATAACATTGTTTATTCAATTTCTGCATCAACTCCACGATGTTATGATATTTGTCAGGTAGGGATTAGGGATTATGTAATGAATACACAGACATCGTAGACCCATGTTAATGTTATTAAAGTCTATAGACATCGTAGACCCTGGTATTCGATCATTAACAAATCGAATAAGGTTACTATCCACTAATATATCTATTTTAGCCTGGAATAGTGATATATGAGTAATTTTTTTCCATTAATTGATTCTTTATTATACCTAGCCAGTATTGTTCTGAGTCTACGATGTGTGTGGATTTTTGGGTCTACGATGTCTATAGATTTATCAATTATGGATTAAGGGAGGATAAGAATAGAATTGGGATTAAAGGATTAGAGGATTGTGGATTAAAGTGGGGAAAATGAGAGAGTTCTTCTTAGAATATTTTCGGGATTTAAAGAATGTGTTGGATAAGATTAATTTAGATAATTTCAATGAGATAAACAAGCTTTTATTCAGTGCTTTGGAGAATAGGAAACAGGTTTTTACGATGGGTAATGGGGGAAG
>Ga0209986_10005148_pt1 | contig 10893 bp, 7 predicted proteins | sample BlataG_FD_183168 | JGI IMG/M metagenome (GOLD analysis project Ga0209986, IMG submission 183168) | Deep subsurface microbial communities from Black Sea to uncover new lineages of life (NeLLi) - Black_00105 metaG (SPAdes) (version 2) | ecosystem: Environmental > Aquatic > Marine > Oceanic >...
CTTCAACCAAGGGTCGGGGCACGCGAGTGGCGGTCACCATTCCGTTGACTATTGAGGCTGCCGAGCGATCGCACCAATCCGGGTTCGGGGACTGAACTAATTATTAGTCCCATATCCATCTTTTACCACCTTCCGAACCATTATCATCCGATGACACAGGTAAATTTAACCATGCTCGTTCTTGGGGTGAGCTTTTATTCTCTAAACCCGAAGGGTCTTTATAGAATACGTAGAGACCCTTCGGATTTTGGAGGCTAGTTTGGATATCAATATTTATCCGCTGAACTTCAGCAGTATCTCCCTATCGAGCTTATAGAGTCTAGCTTGGAGATCCGGTTAACTTCTAAGTGACGCACGAACTTACCGACCGAGATTTTTATTGAGGTAGTGTTTGTTGCTCGTAGGAGCTTGGCAGGTTTGTTGCAACCCAATGCGTAGGGGTGTGAAGTAGATCTGGAGGAGGCTAAGACCCGGCGAGTCGCTTTGCGAGGGATCTGAACCTGACGAGATTATCCCCACCATGGTGACAGCAGACAGCCGACAGTAGCCCTCAAACGATGATTGGGCAGGTGATTGTGGAAACGACCCAAGTGATCCGAACAAGATCTGTTGCTACAAGGCGTCCAGTGAGGCGTGGAAAGCCAAGGCTGTTGAAGGCTGCCTTTGGGATAAGCGCCGGGTTGGTGGTCTTGGCAATGCTACCAGTATTTATTGTGTTGTGTGTGTATGCTTATTTCCAAATCTTTGGGATCATCCTGCCAGGGGTGCAGGTTGGTGGGGTACAGGTACAGGGCCTGACCGTCCACGAGGCGGTCGCCAAGTTAGACCGGGTGTGGAATGTGGATTACCGCATCACGGCCGTCGATACTACCGAGCTTGCTCGCTCGTGGGTCGTGATGCCGTCCGAGTTCGGTCTACGGGTTGACGCCTTAGCCAGCGCTGAGCAGGCTTATAGTATTGGTCGCAACCAGGGGATTATTGCCGGGGTGACCCATATGATCAATACCTGGATGTACGGCGGGGAGGCCACCCCGTGGGTCATCCTTGACCCAATTGCCGCCCGTGCTGGGTTGGAAGCATGGAGGGCACGGGTTGATATGCCGTCAGTGGAGAGCACCCTGGTTTTAGAGGGTGGTGAGGTTGTTCCGACCATCGGCCAGGTTGGAAAAACCTTAGACCTTGAGGCCAGCTTGAGGTTGCTCTCTGCCGACCCGGCTGCCGTGATGTTGGATTATCGCTTCGTACCACTGATGATGGAACCGGTTGTGCCATCCATCATCGAGGTCTCGGCGAGTGCCACCGAAGCCGAGAACTTACTTGGTTCGGGGATGACGATTGGTGCTTACGACCCCGTGACTGGCGAACGGTTCAAATGGGTGCCAACTCGGCAGGAGATCGCCTCTTGGCTGCGCGTCGAACGCGGCATGGATGAATTCCATGTCGCATTGGATGAAGGCTTGTTATCAGCATATCTGACAAATCTGGAAGCCAGCTTGGGCGCGGAGCGCTTCTTCGACGGTGAGCAGGCATTGGTTGCAGCGAAGAAGAGCTTAGATGGCGAGGACACAGAAACCCTGCAGATTACCTATCGACCTACAACCTACGTCGTCCTACCCACCGACACGATGGCGACGATCAGCTTCCATTTCGGGATGCCGTATTGGAAAATCTTTGAGTTCAACCCGACGGTAGCCGCCAGGGGATTGGTTGTAGGAGAGACGATAACCATACCACCAGCGGACAGCATGCTGACCCTGCCACCGGTGGTGAACAAGCGCATTGTCATCAGCATCAGCCAACAGCGCATGTGGGTATATCAGGATGGGGGATTATTCCGGGAACATGTTATCAGCACGGGGATGTCTAGTTCACCTACGTTGCCCGGCATTTTCCAAGTCCAATGGCGCTTTGTGAATGCGTATGGCTCACGGTGGGATCTGTGGATGCCACACTTCCTGGGTATTTATGAAGCGTCACCGGGTTTCATAAATGGGATCCATGGTCTGCCACTGCTTTCAAATGGTGTTCGATTGTGGGGAAATGTTCTGGGCCGACCAGCCTCTTACGGTTGTATCATTCTAGATCTAGATGCGGCTGAAGAACTCTATTATTGGGCTGAGGATGGGGTGGTGGTCGAGATTCAGCCATGATTGAATCGAAATAAATTCATCCTCCCCAATGTATTCATAATCTTGGGAACCGGCAACAATTTTATATCGTCTATTGATTGTAATGTTGGTAACCCACCAACATGGCACTCGGTCGGGTTTTATCTGCCAGTCGGCGATCGCAGTGAGTCTCAAGCCACATTGCCAGTTGGGTCAGCGTCACCCAAAATGCAGGTGAATAAAAGGAGTATTAGACGATGAGGATTCCTATATATAAACGTATTTCAATGGTTATGTTCCTGGCAACGATAATGGCTCTGCCCTTGGTTAGCTGTACCCAACCGTCGGCAGAGGCTATGGTGGCGCATTCCGATGTTGAACGAGTCGTTTCACCACGTGTGGGTAGTGCCGATCTCAAAGAGTTGGTCGAGGGAAACACTGCTTTTGCGCTCGACCTATATCAGATCCTGCGTGGGGAAGAAGGAAACCTGATTTTTTCGCCATACAGCATTTCGTTAGCGTTGGCGATGACCTATGCCGGATCTCGCGGTGAGACGGAACAGCAGATGGCGGATACACTGCACTTCACCTTATCTCAAAGCCGTCTGCATCCGGCTTTCAATTTGGTCGATCTTGAACTTGCCAGTCTTGGTGAAGACGTTGATGAGCAATTAGGGGAAGCTTTCCGCTTGAACATCGCCAATTCCATCTGGGGTCAGCGTGGATACGACTTCCTACCAGAGTTTCTTGATGTACTAGCATTGAACTATGGCGCTGGTTTGCGTCTGGTTGATTATATGGAGACACCGGAAGAGGCGCGGCTGATTATCAACCAATGGGTCAGCGACCAGACAGAAGAGAGGATCAAGGACCTGATCCCGCAAGGTGCTATTGATCAATTGACCAGGCTGGTCCTGGCGAATGCAATTTACTTCAATGCTGGATGGTTCTATCCTTTCGAAGAGGGGCAGACACGCGATGGCGATTTCAACCTGTTGGGGGGAGGACAGGTTAGCGTGCCGATGATGTCGCAGTCGAAGATGCTAGGATATGCCGATGGTGAGGGATATCAGGCTGTCGGGTTACCCTATGTTGGCGGTGAGATGGCTATGGTTGTCCTGCTTCCAAGGGTTGACTACTTTGAGGAATTTGAAGACTCCCTAAGCAGTGAGTTTTTGTCAGACATCTTGCAGAGCCTTGAGATGCGAGACGTAGCGCTCACGATGCCCAAATATGAATTTGAATCGAGCTTCCAGTTGAGTGATAAGCTCATCGAGATGGGCATGCCGAACGCCTTCGGTGACGCGGATTTCTCAGGGATGACCGGCACACGAGAGCTTTTTATCAGCGAGGTTGTGCATAAAGCATTTATCTCAGTGGACGAAGAAGGAACTGAGGCGGCTGCCGCAACCGCGGTGATTATGACCTTATCAGCAGCTCCGTCCCCTGCGGTCGAGGTGAAAATCGATCGACCCTTCATCTACATGATCCGTGATCTCCAGACCGGCACGATCCTGTTTGTGGGCCGGGTCCTTAATCCGGCCGAATAGTTGTTGCCGGATTTACCATCCGCGTCAGTTCTTTGCATATGTCTGATAGAATCTAAACCCGACGGGTCTTTGAAAAGCTAACCTCATTCAGGGGAATTGGTCGAGACCCAACGGGTTTAATTTTCTCTGGGTCTCTTTATACTATGTTATGTATAGAGGGTCATTGCATCTGATTATGCTTTGGTAGTGAAGGAGATCTTCAATGAGAATCGATAGATCGTGGTTGTACATCAGTTTTGCGTTGACAGCCGTTCTATTGGTAGCAGCTTGCACAACACAACAACCCTCGCTGAGCCCGACTCTCACCCATGCTTCACCCCTACAGCCGACCGGAGTACCGGCCCAAGAAATTCCCACCAGTGCGATAAGCGTTCAACCCACACCTTCCTTCACCTCCAAGCCGAGTGCAATACCGACGGGCACAATCACCATAACCTCACCTACCCAAGGGTCTGGCCCAACCCTGAGGTCATCAACAACACCAACAATTGACTTGTGCAATCAGGCGGAATTCTTGGGTGACGTCGCCATCCCTGATGGTACTGTGTTAAGTCCTGGTGAAATTTTCTTTAAGATCTGGCGTTTGGAGAATACCGGTACCTGTCCCTGGCTGAGCTATGAATATGATTTGGTTTTTTCATATGGCGACCAAATGAGTGGACCAGATTCAGTTGTGGCACTGTTTTTCCCTCTGGGATTATCGCCCCAACCCATCTTGGGAGATAGCTTATGGGCAAATCCGATGTGGCAGGTGGAACAGGGGGATGTTGTTGATATTCCGCTCTTCCTTAAAGCTCCTGACGAACCAGGCACATTTCTAGGTCATTGGAAGTTGCTTGATTCATCAGGAGTAGTCGTGAGCCGATTGTGGGTTCTGATCATGGTCGAGGATGAGGTCACCCGTGGTGCAGATGACTGGAGTGGGGAATGGTTGTTACAGGATCCAACTATACAAGGGGCTGAGAAAATTGTATCGATGGGTCTTGCTCAATCATCGGAGGGGAATATCTTCGGATTTCTATACAATCATAAAGGATATTTGATGTTGGTCGATGGCGCCGTACGCGAAGATGGGAAAGGTGTGATCGGAACCTTTGGGGAACCATGGGATGATGGTATTTCGTTTGAATGGAAGATGTTGGACAACCTGAACCAGTTCCAAGGGATTTATCGGGACAGCGGATATTCAGCCGGTGTCTGGTGTGGCGGCCGAGGATATTACCTTCCGCCTTTTGACAATTGTGTGCTAACGGAGCCGTGAAGGACGTCCTTCCTGGTTTTCCTTTCCGCGTAAAGCCCCTAATAGCCTTTGACGGGTGAGGCTGGCGTTGGATAGAAGCGTGTCGGCACGGAAGAAACGCGCGGCAAGAGAAATAAAGAAGAATGTCGTTCCCGCTAACCCGACCAACCCTACAATTGGCTGCCAGGCAGGAACCGCATCGCTTGCCAATCGGGTTACCATTGAAGTAGGCGCTGATAGAGGGAACAGGCTCAAGAAAGTTGCCAAGGCCCCATGGGGGGATTCGACAAAGATGGTGTTTAGTACTAGCGGGATGAATAGTGGCAGCATGACTAAGAACGAAAATTGTGCTCCTTCTCGAGCTGTAGGTGCCAGTGAACCCAGCGCACCCAGGATAGATGCGTACAGGAGGTAACCGAACGTGAGGTAGGCGAGAGCCCATAGAACGAAGCTCGGTGTGAGGGCAGCAAGGGAGGATCTCAATACCTGCCCACCACCGCCTTGTGCCAGAAGGCCCCCGCCAAGCCAGATACTCATCTGGAGGAGCGCTACTATCCCCAATCCGAGTAGCTTGCCCGCCATTAACTCTCGCGGACGGAGGCTGAGAAGCAATACCTCCATTGTGCGATTCTCTTTTTCTTTGGTAACGCTGGTGAGCATCATATTACCAGTCATGGAAATGAGCATGAAGAACAGCATCATCGTGGTGTAGGGGACGAGGAAAGATGTCACCCCGTTGTCGTCCTCAGCCTGAACATCTACAGCTTGAGGGTAGAAGACTTCATTTGGCGTCGGGTCGATCATGAGGCGAGCTAGAGCATCGTCTCCGATGAGGTTAGCGTCGATGATGTACTCGAAGAGGGTATTCGAAGTCAGGTTGGTAAGGGGAGAATAGTCGCTGACCACGAGGATCACCTCTCCTGTCTGACGAAAGTCCTCCGGGATGAGGTAATACCGGTCCAATTCATTCGCCTCTAACGCAATCTGCGCTGATACTTGATTGGGGAATGTCTGCAGCAATTTGGCCGGTACATCTGGAGGAAGGTGGAGTATCAATCCCGCTTCGTCCACGAGACCTGTTATTCCAGCCGCTTCAGATCGGAGAACCCCTGCTTCTTCTTCGTTAGCGAAGGATTTCTCCGCCAGTAACTGCGATCCGAAGGAGAGCGCAACTATCAGAACCGGAAATATAAAGGTCATTATCCAGAAAGAACGTTTCCCAATAGTAGTTCGAATTTCGTGTTTTATTACCAGTAGGATGTTGCGCATCTTAGCTGACCTCCGATGGACGCCCCCCGGATTTGATCCAGGAACGGCGATTGCGAAGAGCCCCCAGGGCTGTGCGTAGACTGAACTGCTTACCATAGCGCAGCATTCCCAGACGAAATATCCTGGCAGAACCCCAGAGGCTGAAGCCAGCCGAAGCAACCAGCAGCAGCCAACTCACAACAAGCTGCCAAGCTGGTATCGCGGTTATACTCCACCGCATGGCTGTAGTTAGGAAAGCCGAGAAAGGAATCATTGTAAGGATCACTAGGACCGGATGGTCCGGATTGGTAAAGATCAGGGCACTGAGGAACCAGGGTGCCATGAAAGCCAAATTTATCACCCCGGCGATCTGATTTCCCTGTTTTGCCTCGGTCACCATTACACCGATGGCAGTCATGATCCCGGCGATGAGCACAAAGGTGGGTAGGAGGTACAGCGCTACCACTAAAAGGAAGGACCATGGTACGCTGAGGGTCGGGAACGATTCCAACATCGTCGCCGCGGTGATGATGGCGATGGCGATGGTTATTATCCAGACCGTGAGTTGGGTCAGCACCACAGCCAGTAAGCCGGCGGTTTTACCACCAATCAACTGCTCCGGCGTCAACGAAGTCACCATGACCTCTATCGTCCGGTTTTCCTTTTCGTCAGCTACAGCCTGAAGCAGGTACCCCCCGGATGTCATCACGGATAGGTAGAAGATGAAGCTGGCAATGAAGGGGAGAATCAGATTCAATATTCCAATACCAGCGGTGACCTGGCGACGACCATCGACTGATCGAACGGTCCATTCCGGCTCTTCCAGGACGCGTTGTCGCCTGTCCTCGGGCAAACCCACCAGCAGGTTGACCCGCAGGAAATCATTAAAAGCCTCCCAGGCATCATCGCTGGGCTTATCCTCCCAGTAGTACACCGCCACCTGTTGGGACCGCCGGTAATCTTCTGGCAGGACGAAGTAAGCCTGAATATCGCCGGACTCCAGGTCAATCTGAGCTACACTTACATCCTGATAGACACGTATTTCGACCGTCTCGTCAATTTCGTCCAGCGAAGGGACGATGGCTGGATCGAGCACCCCGGAATTATCCACGTAGCCAACAGGTCGCTTCTCCGCACTCTGGATGGCGATAAACACGCCCACGGCTATCAGGGCGGCGAATCCCAGGGGTACGGCAAATGTGGTCACCAGAAACGTACGGCGACTGACCCGCAACAGAAATTCACGCTTGGCAACCAGCCAGAACTTACCCATTATCAACCCCTTCTACTTCGTCATCGCCCTTCACCACCGAAATAAAAATGTCGTCCAGGGAGGGTTCGGCAATCTCGAAACGTTCGATCTTGATTCCCTCCCGGGCAGCCAGGGCGCGGAACACATCCTGGGGGTTAGTGCCAGGTTGGAGGGCGAGGTGCCAATCGCTGTTTTCGCGTCGCGTCTGAAGCACCCCCGGCAGATCGCTGAAATCACCCTGCCCCTCGATCACCACCGCGTTGCCGGCGAAATCGCGCTTGATCTGCTCAACCTCGCCGTAGAGCACGGTCCGCCCATGGTTTACAAGGACAATCCGGTTACACAACGCCTCGACTTGGTACATCTGATGGGTGGACATGATGATCGTTCGGCCAGCAAAGCGTTGTTCTTCAATGATTTCTTTGATCAATCGGGTGTTCACCGGGTCCAGGCCTAAGAAGGGCTCGTCTACTATAATCAAATCCGGTTCATGCAGCAGTGTGGCGATGATCTGTGCCTTCTGTTGCATGCCCCGACTCAATTCTTGGACCTTCTTATGACGGTGCTGGTAGAGGTCAAACCGATGCAGCCATTCCCCGAGCCTCTGGTTAGCGGCACTCATCTCCATCCCCTTAAGTGTGCCTAGGTAGAGCAGCACTGTCTCCAGCTTCTGGTCCTTGTATAATCCGCGTTCCTCAGGCAGATAGCCAATGCGATTCTTCTTGGTCTCATCTAATGATCCATCAAGGACGGATACCTGCCCGCTGTCGGGTTTGAAGATGTCGAGTATTATTCGAATGGTGGTGGTTTTGCCGGCGCCGTTTGGCCCGAGGAGCCCGAATATCTCACCCTTTTCAACCCTGAAAGATACATCGTCTACAGCTCGCGTGGAGCCAAACGACTTGCTTATATGAGAGATTTCAACCGTAGGCATTTTCCAACCTTTCTCAGAGAGTAATACTGCGTGTAAAGTTTAACTAGTGAGCCAATTAATTTGCATCCCACCAAAATGGATTTTCTCATGTTTAGCATCCGAAGGTGAGCCATTCGATTGACAGGAGGCTGACTTTCGACATCGGTTAGTTGTCAGTTGTCAATAAAGACGGCTGAAGCGGTAGAGATCCAGATCGAATAGGTCTCAGGAGATGTTGAACAGAAACGTCAACTGGACTAAAATAATTATCAAGAACTGCTTACGGACCCGACTGCGCGAAGATTTGTGAGCCACCTCCATTAGGTGGAGGGGAGTACTGTAAAACCGATGAACGTGGTTGTCTACACCACCACTCACCGTATCACTGGCCAGGTCATTCCTGGTGCACCAGGCCTGTTCAGCTATCTGAATCGACCCACTGAATCGTATGTCGAGATCGAAGATGGTGAAATGAACCCGCTCCACCAGATAACGAAGCAAGCGGAGAGCATTGGTCAGTTGTGGTTGGTGAAGGACGAGATTGCGGCGGTGATCGTCGAGAGCCGTACCGGGCTGGGTCCGTCGAGCGCTGCCCGGGCTGGCTACACTAAGCCATTTCCACATTGGGTTCACATTCTGGTAGGCGGTTATGAGCTGCGTGGGCTGATCGAAAGCGGGGCGAGGTTTGACTTCGCCGCGCTAATGTTTGAGGGGGATAGTAAGTTCCTGCCCATGTACAATGCTAAACTAACCGCAATCCTTTTTCCCCGAGTACAGGCGGATGCGCCGGCGATGGTTTTTAATCGCGCGATGGTTCACGCCCTGAACTTGATACCACGCGAAGAAATCCCTAAACGCGGGTAAGTAACGTACCAAAGCATCGATTTGCCCCAAAGCTCAGACCATGCCCTTCCCCTCCTTCCACCGCTTATTCCCGGCAGGATACTGAAAAGATATTGACACTATACCCGCAAGTCTGTGTCCCGGTGCTTGACTTTCCATTTATTATCACTACAATACCAATCTCAAGGCGGGGATTTCAGGTTTGCACCGCTTGGCACCCTGCCCCAGGCGCCGGAACCATCGCCAAAACGGTCCGGCGCCTTACTTTTTTAAATCCATCAGGTTGACCCAACTGCCAGATTGATACGGGGGCTTCCACGATACTGGTGGAGTTGGCGAAAGCCAATGACCGGTGGAGTGGCGTCAGCATAACCCCAGGATGCAAATAAAATTATTAATTATTCACCTTCAACCAGTCCGAGATTGCTTGTGAGGTGGTACGAAGATATCCAGTCAGCAGTAGGATTACCATTGGCTAGAAAAGGATTGGCAGGGCCATGGCGGAGATCTGGGGTGAGTCAGTTGGAGCAATTTACTTCTGTGATCCATTAGGTAAGGAGGTGGTAGTAGGTAGATAGCGCGGTTCAACGACTCGAAATCGTAGTATGCCAAGGCCAGCGACGGCGAAGACAAGGGAAATCCCGAGCATTACTGGATAGCTCGTCAACTGTAGGATAGCGCCACCCACCAGGGGTGCCAGGAATAATACCGGCCCGGTCACTGTACGGGCTAGACCGATATATGTTGGTCGTTCGACCTCAGGCCCGAATTCCATGGCGATGTTCAGGTCGCCCAATACGCCGCCAGCGCTGCTAAAACCCATCAAGGCAAAGACCGCATAGAAGACTTCTGCTGACTGCGCCAGTAGTGCCACCAGCAAAGCGGCAAGCCGGAAGACGCCGGTCAGTTCTAATACCTGCTTGTGTCCCAGGCGGTCGCCGATCGGGCCCCATAAAGCGTAACCAGCTACTCCGCTTCCAAACAAGATGGCAGTGAATACCGCTGCCTGTGCGTCGGGTAGTCCGAAATGTTGCACACCATAGACGGCCATGAAACCGTAAAACATACCACCGAAGTAGGTAAACCCTCGGCTGAGTAGGTAGGTCCGGAAGTTGGCATTTCCTCGTAGAATGCTGCTCAATCGCTGAAGGTAGTGCTGGTGGTTGTTTTGTGGGACTGCCGCTTGGGTTGTTTGCGGCTCGATGTTCAACATGAGGAACACATAGGACAGAGTTATGCCTAAGAAGCCGATGAAAAAACTCAAGGCGAAGTTCCGAGGATATGGTAAACGCGCCAGGATTATCGCTGCCATGAATGCTCCCGCCACACCCAACAACTGACCAGCCAGGTGCGAGATCCCGAAGAACCGACCGCGGTGAGAAACGGGGATGACCGTAGCAATTAACTCCTGCCAGGGCATGGCGACCAGACCGCTGGCTAGAGATTTCCAGGCAATTATAACCAGGAAGATCACTACCGCTATCGGACGGGGAAGGGTATTTAGCCACAGGACAGCCAGGGCTAGAACCAGATAAGGCACCCGCTCCAGTGCTCCCAGCCAGGTGATCGTCGGCAGTTTGCGCGTTAGCCGTTCCACGTATGGGGCCATGAACAATTGCGGGAGGAACCAGCCGGCGTCGCTAAGTGCGGGGATCAGACCGATGACAAGGGGAGAATCTGTCAGTTTGGTAGCATAGACTGGCAGGATGGTGGTCACCGACACGAAGCTCGCACCAAAT
>Ga0209986_10005149_pt1 | contig 10892 bp, 13 predicted proteins | sample BlataG_FD_183168 | JGI IMG/M metagenome (GOLD analysis project Ga0209986, IMG submission 183168) | Deep subsurface microbial communities from Black Sea to uncover new lineages of life (NeLLi) - Black_00105 metaG (SPAdes) (version 2) | ecosystem: Environmental > Aquatic > Marine > Oceanic >...
CGATCATGAAGCGGCAGTGTATATGTCAGAAAGGATTGTAGAAAAAGAAACGGCGATAGAAAAGGTGCATAGGGTAACAGTAGAAGCGATTGAAATTCATGGATAGCAACGAAAAAAAAAAGCCCCAGCCATTCCACCAACGCAATAAATTGCGGGGCATCCAGGGCCTGTTTATTGTTATCCTCAATAATTAATATCAATATTATGAATTTTGCATATTTGATCCACTGCGCAAGGTTGAAAAGCACCCTTTTCTGTTATTAGCATCGTAATTTTTTCAGGAGGAACAATGTCTTCACGAGGATTGTATTGCTTGAAATCATCTAAATTTACTGACAGGTCAGTGGTAAGCCATTTAACTTTTCTTGGAAGCTCAGGACTCTTTTTTATCTTTTTTATTATTTTCATTGTCTCTGCAATAACATACACAGGAATATTGTATGTCTTTGCCATATCAGCCATGGCTAAATGACCTAATCCATGAGATATTTCACCATTTTCTCCTATACCATTTGCACCAAACAATACCTTTGATATTTTACCCCTTGAAAGGAGATTAGATGCACTTGAATCTGCAACTAAACAAATCTTCTCGAAACCCGCATTTTTAATTTCGCTGGCATAATGAATTCCATCGCAATAAATAAGTCGATTATCATAGCCGTACCTATTTTTGGTCTTACATTCGCAGATATACACTTTCATATCCTTTTTAATATTGGGAGGAAGGTTTTTGAGGGCTGTGACAACGGAGCTGCTATATCCGTAAAGAAGAACAGGACCACCATCTATAAAGAACGGTTTGGACATATCAGAAAAAGCTCCAAATGCCTTTTTTCTTTCATCTTGCCACTGGTCAATTTTATCACTAATCAATCTGATTATTCGATCACGTTCGGCATCATCTAAATTGTTGGGATCCGGGATATTTTTAAGGTTTTCCTCCAGCATCTTTTTGATCTTTGTCAAATAGGCATGACATGGCTTCTCATCTAAAAAAGGATCGAGGATCATTTTTTTATAATTAAGCAACTCTTTAATAACTCGCGCCTTATTTAATTTTAGAATGAGCTGGATATTATTTAAGACGCTATTTATAGCCATGCTTGCACTGGTGCTGAATATTGTTTCAATTTGACCTAAAACCCACCTAAGATTCTCTATTTCATCAGGCAAAAAAGGAACAGCTATAGTTTCATAATTTACCTTTTGATAAAAAGCTAATTCACCCTGCCTAAGTGTGTCCATTGAAGAATCAAGTTCTTCTTGAATTTCCTCACACAAAAATTTTCCTAATGGCTCAATATTTTCGTCCGAGTTCCTAGGTCTTTTAAGAAAAATAGTGATTGTGTATCGTTCTTCTGCAAGAGATGTACCTTGTGCATATTTAGATTTAAGCCAATGGAAAGTTGATTCAGGGCCCATCCCCATTATCAAGTTGGTTCTAAATTCCTTCTCAGGTACTCCGCTCAGATCAGCTATTCGAAGAGCATCAGCAATTCTAAGATAAGCAGCCAACAAACGAGTCCGAATTTGCCCACCTGGAATTGGAATCTTCTCGTTGCATTTCCTTAAATCCTCTGCTTTTCTGTGGTACCGACAGATAATTCCTAAAGACGTCGTCTCATCTGGTCTTAAACCAAGAACTGGCCAAACAGCAGTGCTATTAATATATCTCTCCGATCTCTCATGATGTGTTTCTCGCACTTCAATCTCTGTGAGTCTCTTATCCTCTTCCCCAAAAAGATCAGGTATCATGCCGATGTCGTGAAGCCACGCTGAAGCAAGAAGTAAGAACCGCTCTTCAGGTGTTAATTTTGTGAATTGCTCCTCTGGAAGAAGCTCATAGAGTTCCCCTTCTACCCTTTCGCTATGCCTGTGGTCATGCAGAGTGTAATATTTGAGCTCTGGAGCAACCGACCATTTGTCTCTTACATGGTCGCAGATTCTTTCTAACCTTGCTGGGTCGTCTCCCTCTAAAATAGCACTCCTTTTATTTAACAAGTTTTTATAGTTTCCATCTATTTCCCTCATTGCATCATCCTCTTTTATCTAAAAATTAAAGCCCCAACCTCTCCACACTCGGAATAAATTCCGAGGCATCCTTGGCGGTTGTTTTGGCTTTCTTCATCTCATACTATTCTTATAGATATTCACTCTAATCTAATCGCTGGTATCCAATCGGTGTATGTTTTTCCATTCGCATCTATGAATTCTAAGCAGGTTATAAATCCCGCTGAAGTTGTAAGATTATCAGTGTGGTGAATCTGAGGATAAGAGCCTGTGCGAATGGTGTAGTTGTATGTTTCGTTTCCTAATAGAACAACAGTCTTATCAAAAGAGATGTTATGCCAATCGCCTACATATCCTTCCCAAGTTGCGGTTGCGTTCCATGTTGCATTCCAGATTTCTGCATATTCAGTATGACCGCCAGTTCCTGTACATGGATATGTGTATAGTTTGGTTGCAATAACGGTATGATTGGGTTTGATTGTGCCTGTATGATTTCCCATAATGCTTGGGTATGGATTGGCAGGTGAGCCCGTGTCAAAGATAGCTGTTGGTGGAAAGACTGTTATTATTTTGGAAGTTGAATTCGTTGCTCCATCATTGTCTGTTACTGTTAAACTCACATCGTAATCGTCTGCTAAAGAGTAGAAGTGAGTTATGATAGGTTCCGCTGTGCTTGTGGTATTTCCATCTCCGAAATCCCATGCATAGTTTGTAATGATTCCATCAGGATCATAAGAAGAAGAGGCATTAAAGGTTATTGTTTCATTTACAACAGGATTCTCTGGCGAATATGTGAATCTTGCTGTTGGCGGTTGGTTCATTTCAGTTGGTGTTGCACTCACTTCGTTGGAATACCAACTCTCATCACCTGTTGTATCATAAGCCGTAATAGCAACATAGTATTTGACGCCATTTATCAATCCAGATAGCTGATAACTTGTAACATTGCCAACATCTATCCATGAACTCCCCTCGTTTGCTCCTGTCCCAACGTATGGATAACCAGAATCTGTATCGTAATAAACCTTGTAGCCCGCAAGATCAGTTTCTGGATTTGCAGACCAACTTAAGTTAATAACAGAATCTCCAGCAGTAGCATTTAAATCTGTTGGCGGTGATATTGGAGCAGTGATGTCAGGCGTGAAAAGGTAGGGAGTGTAATCTACAATACCAAAATTTATATCATCATAGTAGTCAAAAATTTTAGCAGCAATCTCTTCCGTGTTTGTTGTACCCCAGTAGTTATTGGTAGCTGTTATGTCCTTGGAGGCTAGATTTTCTATGTTATAAATAGCGTTATCAAAAATATTGTTATTCTGAACTGTAACAACATTGGCATTGGTTATTTGAATCCCTATCGAATTTCGGGTTATTATAGAGTTACTTATAGATACACTCCCTCCGATGTTGTAGCCATAATAGCCAGTTATCTTTACAGCAACGCCTTCAGTGTTACCTATTACCTGTGAATATTCAATAAGACCATTACCAAAGGTTAAGCCATTTGAACCACTATAACTCACTATGCTATTCGAAACCTCTACGGTTGCTGCTGGCAGATTGACGGGAGTATTAATTAACTCACTACCAGTTATCTCAAGGGGCCCTACAACAGGACTACCACCACCTTGTTGGATACTTGATTCAAGTACTATTGATGATCGTATGTGGATGTTTGCACCACAACAACCGATTGTAAACTGGCTGTTGTTGACACTGGAATTTTCTATAGTAATGCCATAATTATAAGAATCAGAATTAATATTGCAGTTGGATATTGTAGCATTTTGGATGATAATCTCCTCACTGCGTGGATAAGTCCCCTTGATGGTAGAAGAATTGATTACAGCATCAGATAATAATAGTCTTGCCCCTGTATCATATCCATCAGTTATAACATCCGCTTCATTAATCGTTACATGAGATACCGTCAGCGTTCCCTCGTTCTTACCGCCCTGGTTATGCTCTGTCTCTTCACCTATCTGAATTGCTCTCCAAGCATATTCCATTTTAATGTAGCTTAACTGCGAATTATCCAAAATTGTACCTTCGAACTTTAGTTGGCGTGCACCTGATGATGTACCGGGCTCAAAGCTTGTGAAAACAATACTGTCAGCCTCTGTGCCATCGGCAATAATAGTCCCTTTTACCAAAATCTCATAGGCACCTGTATATTGAATCTCTACACCGGGTTCAATCATCAAGGTAACACCAGAAGGAATTTGGACATCCCCTATTACAATATAAGGGCTATTTGCCAGTGTCCAGGTAGTATCGGACCATATAATTCCACTAACATAGGTTGGACCACCAGCACTTGCAATTCCAATCGCAAGCCCTGCAAACGCCAATGTCACTATTAATGCCATGAAGACCATCACTGTAATCCTAATTTTTGTTTTGTCTGTTTTCTTCATTTTTTATCCCCTCTTTTGTTTGTTTTAACTATATATTAAAAGCCCCAACCGCTCCACACCCGATTGAAATCGGGTGCATCCCTCTTGAATCTTTCCCCTGCCCAGATTGTTTTCGGATTGCTTGCTGCTTCTTCAAGCCTGCACTTTCGGTCCTTTATCTCCATGTAAAACCCTCCTCGATTAATCCCTATAATCATCTACGTAAAAGGTCTATCAAACCTTTTTTCAAATGCGTTGTTCTCTTTCAACTGCCTATCCCAGTAAATATTTGCCATTCCGGTTAACCTTGAAAATTTATAAAATACTCTTCTCCATGCTGGTAAATGTTCAGGTTTGGCAAGTCTTTTAAGCAATTCTTCATCAAATTTCCCTGACTTTCCGTAATTTTTTCCTAATTCATAAAAGTAGTTGAATATTCTTTTGGTCATAAACTGAGGCATCATCTGAGTACCTTCAATACCACCTTTTACAATGCAGCCGAGATATTGACAGTTCAGTCTTTTGGCGAGTTTCTCAAGATAGCGTTCCACAAACCTGCTTTGATAAGCTTCCGGAAATCCCCCTTGCACCATAAAACCAACACTTGAATTGTCTTGCTTTCCGCACAAAGGTTTAAGGCTTTCAACAAAGGACTTTACTATCGCTGGCATACAACCAGTATAAAGCGGAAACGCCAGTATTACATTATTAGCATCCTTAAACATTTCAACAAGTTCCCCAACATCTTTATTATTAACTATATATTCAAGTTCATAGCTATTGCCTTCCGTTTCCATAAAACCCTTTAAAAAATGCCCTAAAAGAATAGCGGTATTATTTTTCTTTCCCCTTAGTGAACCATTAAATACGGTTAATTTCATCTGATACCTCCTGTACTGGAATGTCAGTCTGCATTACAAAACGTGAAGATGTCCTAAAGTCAATAGCAAAACGAACAAAAATATCGCTCACTATTCCAATATCCTCGCTATCAGTGTCATCTCCCTTTTCAATTAATAGCCCAATCAAAGGATATTCTTTGTCATATCTCTTCTCATGGTGACACTCCTTATTATCAGCCAGCTCAATATAGGGAAGGAGAAGCGGGATAAGCTTATCCCTAGCAATTTTTAAAACAGCGCTGGGAAATCACATAACAAGGGGCGCAGCAAACAGCACAAAATCAGAATTTATAACCTCTCTGCAAATATCGTGTGAATCATCTTTGTAAATACACGGACCGGGTGTTTTTAGCCAACAACCAAAACATCCACGACAATGCCGTATTTTCATTTCCCTGAGTTTAAAATGAGCAACACTGTTATCAGATAATTCCAGCAATTTTACCAGATTATTCAGGTAGTCATTAAACTTTTGATTATCTGGATCGGGATTCCCGTTTAAAATTGTCATTTTCATAAGCCTACTTCCTTTTTCCAATCACCTTCCAATTTTTGACTAACATGATTAAACTATGTATTCCAATTACAAGCATAATCGAGTCCTCATAAACACCAAAACGAGGAATTTGGGCAAACATCGGCAAAGGAACCGCCCAAAACAGAAGCAATATATAGACTTTCTTGTCAACTTTTGGTATCGCTGCTGCGAGTAATGTAAGAGCAAATGCCGTTGTTGGGCAGGGGAACGTTCCTAATATAACCATTTTAGGGTAATAATGCCCAGGTAACATTCCAATTAAGGGATAAAAAAACGTGCATAGGATTAAAATGATCGTTAAATATTTTTGCCATCCCGTTTTGGGAATCCGGAATTCAATTCTTTTCGCAGATATGTCTACGACAAATAAAATTGCTATGATTATGAATAAAGATGCCCAAAAATAATTGCCCGTCAGTCCTTTACCTAATATCAAATAGAATACTATGCCAATCCAGGCAAAAGTAAAGGATAAATATGCTTTTATGAAACTGTTTGTCTTAGTTCCGGGCTTGGTAAACAAAAAGTATGTTAATATAGCCGCTACGATTATTGTAATTATCTGCATAGGGAAAATCGCAGTATTGTATGCTCCAAGTATGCTCCACCATTCTTCTGCGGTTATCATACTAAATCCTCCTAAAAATTATATTTTTTATCATGTTGATGTTGAGGTCATATTCTTGATTATTTGGATTCCAATGGGTACCCTACTTCCGTAATAGCCATCTCTGACAAGCACATCCACGTTTTCGATTTCGTCTGTCGGTATTTGCATTTCCACCAAATTTTTACCATTCATTTTTTCCACATCACCCTTTTTTTTTCATCGCCCCTTTTATCTCAAGGTTCGCCTTTTTTTAAACGAACCCGTTTATAAATATACGGGTGTCCCTATTTAAGGTTTTCGGTTTTTTGAAAAACCGAAAAACATAAAGTTATGTAGCACTAAATATAAATGTACTCGACTATTTATCGCTAAGCTTTAAATGAACAAAATCGAAAAGATATTTGGAAGGAACGCGCAGCTTATTGTCTTAGAGTATTTAATAAGAAATCGCGGTACGACAACGTATTTATCAGGTATCGCGGAAGAGGCCGGGCTCTCTCACTCCAGCGTTGCACGCGTAATCGAGCCGCTTTTAGAAATGAATATCGTAAAAGAAGGCAAAATGGGCAAACAAATAAGAACGTTCACGTTGAACGAGGATAGCGAGGTGACAAAGTTATTGATACGGTTTTATGATGATTTAGCGAAAATTTTGGGTGAATGATTATGACTCAAGGGTATATATTAAAGAAGAGAGAAACAAAATAATAAGGTGTTGAAAATGGAGAAACTTGTATCGGTTAGGTGTCCAAAGGAGTTAGAACCGATATTTCTTAGGGCGGAGAAACAGGTTAAGGAGTTTTTTGCAAACCAAGAGCATGATCCAACAAAGGCTGTTAGAACAATTAGTGGCGATAGATACATGCTGGTTAGAGCTGAGGTGCTGGGCTACTGGATCAGGAAAGTTGCAGAAAAGATCTATGGCACAGAAGGAACTGATGTACTTGTGTATGAATTTGGGAAGGCTATCGGCAGGTCCGATGCGAAAGGATTTCATGAGAAGTTTGGACTTAAACATCCTGATGAAAGACTTGGACCCGGTCCAATACATTTCAATTACTCTGGCTTCGCTTTCGTGGAATTACTTCCAGAAAGTCATCCTTCACCAGACGATAACTACCTTTTAGTATATAATCATCCGCATTCATTCGAAGCAGAAATGCAGCTTAAGATGGAGGGCAAGTCAAAGATTTGCGTTTGCAATCTGACTGCCGGGTACTCGGCAGGATGGTGCGAGGAGAGCTATGGTATCAAACTTGACGCAGAAGAAATAGCCTGCATCGCTAAAGGCGATAAGAATTGCCAATTTGTCATGGCTCCTCCTGATAAGCTGCGAGATTATGTGAAAAAATATTCCAATTGAGTAATTGCAGATAATCTATATCTCGATTCCTCTAACCTTGATTCTCCTTATCACCAAGTGGCTTATCATTGTGGCTCCCAGGATTAAGTACACGGGCGTATAGAAGAGGTAATCTAAATCCAGGAAGTAGAGGAGCGGGAACAGAACTCCGCTAATGCTGATTGGAATCCCTATAAAAAGGTTCTTGCTCTTCATTATGTCAAATCTTGCGAGCCTGAGGATCCCTGCTAAAAGGAAGAAGGCGAGAGAGAAAATCGTTAGGAGGCTCAACGGCAGTATCATGACCCCAAATATGACAGGGGCTATACCGAAGGAAACTAAATCAGACATCGAGTCGAGGTACATGCCGAATTCACCCTTCCTCTTAATCCGCCTCGCCATGTAACCGTCAAAGAGATCGAAGGTAAAAGCTAAGGGCAGCAATAGCATGGCAATTGTGAAGCTCCGGTAGAGGATGAAAACTATTGCTAAAAAACCACAGAATGCATTTGCCAGCGTGAGGATGTCGGGCAGTTTTATTATGTCCCTGAAGTGGTAGCCTGGTTCTTTCTCCTTTTTCATCATTACACCCCCTCTTATCGAATTCATCACTCTCTATATTCATTAATACTTTCCGTATCTAAAGTTCAGGTAGATTAGTGAAACATACCCAAAGCCAAGGGAGAATATGTAGAATATGAACCTATCCAACAGGGCAACAGATGCGGCTATCGTAGAGGAGATTCCAAAGGAGATGTACAGCGAGATCATCAGCAGCTCTGTAACCCCGGCTCCACCTGGCATGAAGAGGAAGTAACTCAGGAATATAGACAGGGAAATTACGATCATTATAGCAAAGAAAGAGACGTGATGACCGAGGGCAAAGAAAAGCACGTAAGTGCTCGCAAAAATCAGTATCCAGCCGACAAAAGCCAGAATAACGTTCACGCCGACCTTATTCTTGTCGTGCGACAGCTTCGAGAATGTTTGGGCAAACTCCCTCAGCTTCAGAGAGATGTAATCGTCAAAGGTTTGCAAGGTCTTGAACCTCTTTCTGAGGAAGGAAAACGGACCGAAGTAGTAGATTCTTGAGATGATAACTTTTCCCTTGAAGCTCTCCCCTTTGTACTTCTCCTTCAGGATATAACCCATGATGGGCACACCAATGATAAGAACCAACACGAACTCCAGTAGCATCTTCACTATCAGGGATACGTTCTGGATGAATATAAGGACGAAGAGCATTGAACCTATCCCAAAGAATGCCAGAGCGCCTACCCCGGTAATCCTCTCTACCAAAACCGTAGAGAGGCAGGTAGTCTTGTTCACCTTTATCTTCTTCGACAGGAAGTACGCTTTTAGTGGACCTCCTCCGACCTGCGGTCCGGGTGTGGAGGTATCCATAAAGCTTCCGGCAAGTAACATAGACAATAGGGAAAAGAAGGGCACTTTTTTTATGCCGTTGACGAATATCTGCCACTTTAAGTTCCGCACCAGGATGGAAGAAGCTTGAAGCACCACAGCTAATATAAGGTAGCTCGGATTTGCACTCACTATTGCGCGGTACAGGTTTGAGAACCCGATGTTGTGTATTACCAGGATTAGAAGTAGTAAAGTTACGGGAAGCAGCAGAAACTTAAGATTTTTCTTGTTTTTCATTTTTTTATACCATTGGCAGAAAGGACAAGTATCCCAAGGAAATTATGTAAGTGAGGATTTGGGCGTTAAACCCTGAGAATAACGGAATTAAAAGGTTATCATCTATCTTATTGACCACGGTCTCGACTATTGTCGCCGTCCCTGCCATCACCAGTATTATCAGCCATGGGTATGAGTGCAGGAAGACGAACCCTATGAGCAGGTCCACGGCAAACTCCGCCGTGCAACCTTCTACCGCCCTGTCCTTCAGCTTTGGTATCCATGTCCTGCCGAATCTCTTGCCGAATATTGCTGCGGAGGCGTCCCCTATCGTTGCCATCAGTATAGCGGCTATGGCTATCTCCTTGGAAAAGACGCTAATAGCTATTATAGCCCCCATGAGGAAGAAGACGTTGCCGCTTAATCTATCCTTCTCGTTCTCTCTGTAAAGTTTGTGAAAGAAGGGTAATTTTAGCCTGAGGTCAAGCCTGATAAACTCTACCTCCAGGAATAGTATCAAGAACAGGGTCAGTGGTAGCAATATTGCCTCTTTTGGCATAAAGTAGTAAAATATAACTATCAGCACGGAGGTTACGTGTACCGCCTTTCTCTGGAGTTCCCTTTTCAGACTGAATTCTTGAGTTGCCATGTGTTTTAATGCCTTCTTCCTCTATGCATGTGGTCTGTTTGACAATAAAAGGATATTTAGTAGAAGATTGGAGGAGGGAAAATGATTAATTCAAGAATAAAAGATAGAAGGAAGAGCGGCAGAGTCTTCTTCAAGCCTCTCAACCCCCTTTCTTGTATCTATTTGACGTCATAGCCTTACGCTGGCAGATATCAAGCGTCCAAACTGCGTTGGCACAGTGGATAACTCATCCTAAGATGTGTCGCTCCACGCCTTATTATATCTCTGATTGCGTCACTTCTACTTCCGTAATAGCCATCTCTGACAAGCTCATCCACGTTTTCGATTTCGCCTGCAGGTATTTGCATTTCTACCAAACTTTTACCATTCATTTTTCCACATCACCCCTTTTTTTTCATCGCCCCTTTTATCTCAAGGTTCGCCTTTTTTAAAACGAACCCGGTTATTAATATGCAGGTATCCCTATTTAAGGTTTTCGGTTTTTTGAAAAACCGAAAAACATAAAATAGGGTAACACCAAATATTAACACATTTGGCTATTTATCGCTAAGCTTTAAATGAACGAAATCGAAAAGATATTTGGAAGGAACGCGCAGCTTATTGTCTTAGAGTATTTAATAAGAAATCGCGGTACGACAACGTATTTATCAGGTATCGCGGAAGAGACAGAGCTTTCACACTCCAGCGTTGCACGCGTAATCGAGCCGCTTTTAGAAATGAATATCGTAAAAGAAGGCAAAATGGGCAAACAAATAAGAACGTTCACGTTGAACGAGGATAGCGAGGTGACAAAGTTATTGATAC
>Ga0209986_10005150_pt1 | contig 10891 bp, 13 predicted proteins | sample BlataG_FD_183168 | JGI IMG/M metagenome (GOLD analysis project Ga0209986, IMG submission 183168) | Deep subsurface microbial communities from Black Sea to uncover new lineages of life (NeLLi) - Black_00105 metaG (SPAdes) (version 2) | ecosystem: Environmental > Aquatic > Marine > Oceanic >...
GCTAATTTAGCCGCTGCGGAAGCTGCGGGGTATAACGGCGGTTTTCTTTTAACTGATAATCTTGGAAATAAAGTTTCTCTCAACTCTTTAATTAACGCCACACCTGAAGAAGCGTTGAAGGGCGGTGGGCTGCTGCCCAACTCTGGCTTCTCTGGAAACTTAGAGGGCACTGCTGAAGCGGGCGGTATTTTGGGTAGCGGCGCGGATGTTTATCAGGCGGGCGGTGGTTTGGTGCCGGATTCTGGAGCAGTTGGCGGTATTTTGCCAAATGTAGTTAAAGATCCGAACCCAATCAATTATTATATGGGTCGCCCGACGAATATGACGACCGATGCTGAGATTGCAAACTTCGAGGCGGTTAATAACCCTAACCCAATGGGTGTGGGTCCGGGTGCTCTTATGGTTCCTGATGCGATTGCTTTGGGCCTCAGCAATCAACCGGGCGGTGGTGAGATGCAAACTAAGCCCGTTGCTTCAACAGGAACTCCTCCGGTCGGGATACCGGACCCAGATATGACGCAACGTCCTATGCCGTTTAGCGGATTAGCGAGTTTAACTAAGCTGCCGATGTTTCAGGAGTTTGCAACGAAGTTGGAATCGGAGCATCCGGAGGCGAGTCAGTTATTCAGTCAGATGTTTATGGGGTCTTCTCAGCGTCCTATGCCGTTTCAGAATCCGTTTATGGGAATGGGCATGGGTTCGTTTTACCCTATGATGGGCGGAATGGGCATGGGTATGGGCGGCTACAATCCTATGATGGGCATGGGTGGCGGTTTTAATCCAATGATGGGCGGAATGGGCATGGGTGGTTACAGCCCGTTTATGGGAATGAGTCCTTTTATGGGTATGGGCGGTGGTTTTAATCCTATGATGGGCATGAGTGGTGGTGGACTAGGTTCCTTTTATCCGCAGCCTTCGACATATGGTCCGCCGCAATCGATGCCATCGATGGGTGGTTATCCGACGCCTCCGCAGAGCAGTCCGTTTGGTGGTGCGATGCGCGGTTATTATGCTTAGAGTTGAAGGAGAACTCGAATGAAGAAGTTTCAAGGTGGTGGCGGAGTTCCTCGTCAGACGACGATTGGTGGTCAGCGGCATGATTTGGCGTATATAAATCCGTTTGAGGCGGATTTATTGCGGTCATATGGTGGGAGTGGTGAGCCGGGACCGGGCGGTGTTCCTGCATATTACAGTTATTCGATGAGCAGAAACCGCGATGGTAGTTATAGTATGCCTTCGTCTTCGCAGCAACGGGCGCAACGCGCAGCGGCGGGGGCACCGAGTGTTTCGTCTTCTAGGTCTAGTTCTTCTGCCCCTACAAGTAGTCCTCGCCCGCCTGCAAGACCAACGACTTCGACGCCATCTAGTAGGTCTAGTTCGACTCCTTCTAGTCCGTCTGGCGGTCCCGGCGGCGGCGGTTCTGGCGTTGGACAGACTTATGTTGCTCCTGTTTCAACTCCGCCAAAAAAAGAATCTAAGTTTTCTCAGATTCGGAGCACTGGTGGTGCATATACAGTTCCGAAATCAGACCAGCAAGATGAAGATTACGCGGAGCGTATTGCCAACCTACAACGACAGTTAGATGCGCGGGATCAGAAAGCTAAAGAAAACGAAGCCAAGGCCAAAGCGGCGGAAGATGCGAGGATAGCGGAGGCGGCGGCGGCAGCGCGGCGGCAGCGGACGATTGGTATTGCTCAGAGTGTTCCAGACCCGATGCGGGGTGGTCTTGGTGGTCTTACTGATTTATTGGGCATGATTCCGGGCGTACCTATGTTGATTGACGCGGCTAAGGGTGCTGCGGGGGACATACAAATGTCGTATTACGCGGGTGGTCCTTTGCGTTCTCGTGAAGAGCAACGCAGGAATCTTCAAGAGGCGCGGAACCCGGACGGTTCTAGGATGTACTCTGATTTTGAGATCGATGAATATTTCTTAATAACGGACGAAACAGCCGAGCGAGCGAGACAACAGGCTGGTGTTCGGCCCGGTGGAGACGACTCGACGCCGTACACGTTGCCCGCTGCTGCGGATCCTTGTCCGGAGGGGTATCGGATGGATACGGTGACGAACATGTGTGTTCCAGCGGATGATGTTACTGGCGGAACGCCTCCTGTGGTTCCGGGGTTTCCGGATTTAACACGCCCTGATCCGGTTGCGGTTCCGACGGTTGTTGGCTCTTCGGATTATACGCAGATGCCTGTTACGGGTGGGTTTCCACCGTTGTTGCCGGGGGTTGTGCCGATGCCTGAAATTGCAGGTCCTGTGAATCGAGGATTTATGCCAAGTGAATACGGGGGACTTTTGGGCATCGCAGGTCCTGACGCTAGATTTACCACGGGTATGCCAACGGATATAGATCCGTTTAGGTAATGAATTTACAGGCATTACCTGAAGAAGCGTTAAAGGAGATCTTAGCCTTAACTGAGGCTAAGAAAACTTTGGATTTGAGGGAAAAGGCGCATGATCAGTTCATGCCGTTTGCTCATCATGTGTATGAGAACTTTATTGAGGGTCGTCATCACCGGGTTATTGCGGAAAAGTTGGAGCGGGTAGCGAGGGGCGAGTTAAAGCGGTTAATTATTAATATGCCGCCTCGTCATTCGAAGTCGGAGTTTGCCAGTTATTTGATGCCTGCGTGGTTTTTGGGGCGGAATCCGAAGTTAAAGATCATTCAGGCTACGCACAACACTGAGTTGGCGGTACGATTTGGTCGTAAGGTGCGGGATTTGATTGATGATCCTGCGTATAAGGCTATTTTTCCGGACACGAATTTGAAGGAAGACAACAAGGGTGCGGGTCGTTGGCAGACTGACAGGGGCGGTGAGTATTTTGCGGCTGGTGTTGGTGCTGCGGTAACGGGTCGTGGTGCGGATTTGTTTGTGATTGACGATCCGCATTCGGAGCAGGACGCTATGAGCGACAGTGCGTTCGACAATGCGTATGAGTGGTACACTTCTGGTCCTCGTCAGCGTCTTCAACCGGGTGGTTCGATCATAATTGTTATGACTCGGTGGGGAAAAAAGGACTTGACAGGTCGTTTGATTGCCGCGCAGGGCGGGGATGTGATGGCGGACAAGTGGGAGGTTGTGGAATTTCCTGCGATTATGCCTTCTGACAAGCCTTTATGGCCTGAATTCTGGGAAAAAGACGCATTATTGGGGATTAAGGCGTCACTTCCGGTAGGAAAGTGGAATGCGCAGTGGCAGCAGCAGCCTACGGCGTCGGAATCTGCGATTATTAAGCGTGAGTGGTGGAAGGATTGGGATAAAGAGAAGATTCCACGGCTGGATTACATTTTGCAGGCGTATGACACGGCGTTTTCGAAGAAAGAAACTGCGGATTACAGCGCGATTACGACTTGGGGGGTATTTAAGCCCGAGGAGGGTGGCCCTGATCACATTATTTTGTTGGATGCCCGTCGAGGGCGGTGGAATTTTCCGGAACTAAAGGAGATTGCGTATGAAGAGCACGAATACTGGGAGCCAGACATGGTGTTGGTCGAAGCGAAAGCGACGGGTACACCACTTATTGACGAGTTGCGGCTTCGTGGTATTCCGGCATTGGGCTTCTCACCGGGCAAAGGGAATGATAAGATAACGAGAATGCACATGGTTGCGCCTTTGTTTGAGGCTGAGATGGTTTGGGCTCCGATGCACGAAAAGTTTGCTGACGAGGTCGTTGAGGAGGTAGTTTCATTTCCTAATGGCGATCATGATGACTTTTGTGATAGTATGACCTTGGCACTGATGCGTTTTCGTCAAGGCGGGTTTATTTCGTTGAGTGGCGAAGACGAGGATAGTTTAGAATGGAGGCCCCGTAAGCGGGAGTATTATTAATGGCTTTACCACCTAACATGGTTGTGCCGGGGTTGGACCTCGATGACACAGCGGGACTTCCAGACGTAGAGATTCCTATTGATGTACCGATGGAGTTTCCGGATGGTGCGGAGATTATTGAGGATGGCGAGGGCGGCGCGATTGTGCAGGCTATTCGTGAGGGGGAGATGGAGATCCCTGACGAGGCTATACCTTTTGACGCTAATTTAGCGGAGGTTTTGGACGATGGCACGTTGGGAGAGTTATCTTCTGAGTTGCGGGCTTCGTATAACGAGGATTTGGATTCTCGTGACGAGTGGGAAGAGACGTATGTTAAGGGTCTTGATCTGCTTGGTTTGAAGACTGAGGAGCGCACGACTCCGTTTGAGGGTGCGAGTGGTATTACGCATCCGATGATTAGCGAGAGTGTTACGCAGTTTCAGGCTCAGGCGTATAAGGAGTTGTTGCCAGCGGGTGGTCCGGTTCGCACGAATGTTTTGGGATTGCAGAACGCGGAGCGAGAAGAGCAGGCCAATCGTGTAAAAGACTTCATGAACTATCAGATTACTGAGGTTATGGAAGAATATGATCCGGACATGGATCAGATGTTGTTTTATTTACCCTTGAGCGGTTCGACATTTAAGAAGGTATATTTTGATCAAACGCGGCAGCGGGCTGTTGCGAAGTTTATTCCTGCGCAGGATTTGGTTGTACCGTATTCTGCTTCTGATTTAGCAACATCGACGCGAGTTACGCATGTATTGCGGATGGATGAGAATGACGTTCGTAAGATGCAGGTTGCTCAGGTTTATCGTGATGTAGATTTGCAAACGTCTTCGGATACGGAAGAGGACCCTGTTAAGCAGAAGGTTAATGAGCTTGAGGGGATATCTAAGAACTACAGCGATGATGTTCTGACGATCTTGGAGATGCACGTTGAGTTGGATCTGGAGCGGTTTGAGGATTTAGATCCTGAGACTGGCGAGCCCACGGGTATTCGTCTTCCTTATGTTGTTACGATTGACGAGTCTTCGGGCAAGGTTTTAGCGATTCGTCGGAACTACGACATGACGGATCCGTTGAAGCGGAAGCGTCAGTATTTTGTGCATTATAAGTTTATGCCGGGTCTGGGTTTTTACGGCTTTGGTTTGGTACACATGATTGGTGGTTTGGGCCGCGCTGCGACGAGCCTGTTGAGACAGTTGATAGACGCTGGGACGTTAGCCAACCTTCCTGCTGGATTTAAGGCCCGTGGAGTGCGTGTACGCAACTCTGATGAGCCATTACAGCCCGGAGAGTTTAGGGACATTGACGCGCCCGGAGGCAGCATCAGGGACGCTATTGTTCCGTTGCCGTACAAAGAGCCTTCTGCGACATTGGCTCAGTTGTTGGGTGGATTGGTTAACGACGGGCGTAGGTTTGTTGCTTTAGCTGATCAGCAGATGTCGGACATGAATCAGGAAACTCCAGTGGGGACTACGGTTGCCATGTTGGAGCGTGGCATGAAGGTTATGTCTGCGATTCACAAACGTATGCACTACGCCCAGAAGACGGAGTTCCGTTTGTTGGCGCGTATCTTTGCGGAAAACCTTCCTCCGATGTACCCCTACGAAGTAGCGGGTGCGCCACAACAGGTTAAGATGCAAGACTTTGATGCTAGGATCGACGTTCTCCCCGTCTCTGATCCGAACATTTTCTCTATGTCTCAGAGGGTAACGCTGGCTCAAACTCAACTTCAGCTAGCGCAATCTAACCCCCAGATGCACAACCTTCATGCGGCGTATAGAAGGATGTATCAAGCATTAGAGGTGCAGAATATAGACGAGATCTTGCCACCGCCACCGCCACCTCCGCAGCCGCAAGATCCTGCGATAGAAAATGGGTTGTTGATTGGTGGGCAGACTCCGCAAGCGTTTGCGCAGCAGGATCATGACGCGCATTTGACGGCACATATTGCATTGTTGGAGATCCCGATGTTGCAGAATGCGCCACCTGTATTGTCCGCATTGTTTACCCATACGTTGCAGCACGTTAGCTTTAAGGCTCGTGAACAGGTGGATAAAGAATTGGAACAGATTAGTGTGCAGCCGCAGCAGCAAATGCAGCAGTTGCAGTTAATGGCGCAAGCGGGAGCGATAGATCCTATGGTTGCCCAGCAGCAGATGGCGGCGTTACAACAGCAAGGTCCTACGCAGTTTACGCCTGAGCAGATTGAATCTCGTGTGGCTCAGGTTGAAGAAGAGATGATTAAGGATTTAATGCTTAAACTTTCGTATTCACCAGAGGGTGATCAAGAAGATCCGCTGGTTAAGATACGGATGCAGGAGCTTTCGATTAAGCAGATGGAAGCTCAACACAAGGCCGCGATGGATCAAGCGAATCTTGAACTTGAGGGGGCTCGATTGGAGCAACGTGCTGTTACGGATGCTGCTAGACTGGATTTACAGGAAGAGGTTGCGGACAATCGCAATGCTGTAAACCAAGAGCGCATCGATGTGCAGCGAGAAGCCATGTTACGGAGGACCTGATGCCTCTTAAAGAAGGCAAATCAAAAGGTGTTATCAGCCAGAACATCAAGACAGAAATGGCTGCTGGAAAACCGCAAAATCAAGCGGTTGCTATTGCTTTAAGCAAAGCGGGTAAAAGTAAATATTCTTCTGGCGGTATGGTGAACAGGCGGTTTAGTCCGATAGCCCGACCACAGAGGTTTGTTGGAGAGTTCTAGTGTTGTGCGCTCTCACCGCTGTGCTGGTAGGGATGCATGGCGGCGATATGTACAAGGCGTGTGTGTATCGTTGTCCTAGAGACGTTTCGTATTTTTACTATCATTACCCGAGAATAATACGGATACCGTATGACTTTCGGTGTCCTCCTGTAGCCAAGGTGGGTGAGAAGGTATGATAGATCCGGTAACAGCTATTGCGGGGGCTACTCAGGCATTTAATCTTGTTCGTAAAATGGTTTACGCGGGCCGGGAACTAGAAGATGTGGCTGGTCAGCTTGGCAAGTGGTATGGTTTTGCTGCGGATCTTGGCAGGGCAGAGCAACAACGCAAGAACCCGCCAATTTTCACTAAACTGTTTGCTTCTGGATCAGTAGAGCAAGAAGCCTTACAGATTATTATTCATCAAAAGAAGCTGGCAGAGCAGGAAAAAGCCTTGCAGCAAATGCTGAACAATCGTTTTGGCTATGGCACATGGCGCGAGATGGTGGAGCTACGGCGTAAGATAAAAAAGGAGCGGGAGGAAACTCTGTATCGACAGCAAGAGCGCAAGGCGGCATTCTTTGAAATTCTTCTGTTGATATTACTGTTTTCTATGATGGCGGCTATTTTAGTCGGCGGCACATGGCTGACTGGTTTAGGCGCAGGATGGTGGTAAAATGGCTGATGGTATTCAGGGCGCAAGCCAGCACATGCCCTTTAATGTCGGTTCTGACATACATGAGCAAACCAGAACGCGTGAGCGCATAGAAACGCATCTGGTAGAGCAGAGGGTAGAAAAAGAACACAGGGCCAACCACAGCCATTTAGAGGCTCTTGTAAAGCAACGATTGGACTTACAAGAAAGTTATGATAGGTTTGGGCGCAAGACTAATGCGGATAGACCGCAGGGAACGAAGTTAAACATAGAGGTTTGACATGGAAAAAATACTTGCTTGGAAGATCATGCCGCGTTTTATGATGCTGGTGATGTCGGTAATGTACATTCGCGTTTTGGAGTGGGGAATGAGCCTTGACGATTTGTCAACGCAGCAATCCGCAATGATTAGCGTTTGCTCTGGAGCCATGACGGGCGCGTTTGCTGTTTGGTTAGGTAGCGAAAAGTGACTCAGATATTTTTACAATCCTTTTTAGGCACCGTAACGTGCGCGTTAATTTTGGTGCTTATAATTGAATGGATGAAGGGTCAGTGATGATACAATCCTTTTTAGGACCGATAGCCAATCTTGCGGGATCGTGGCTACAGGGTAAGGCTGATAAGAACGCTGCCGCTGCGGAGCTAAAGCTAACTGAGGCAAAAGCTAAAGCTCAGATACTTTTGTCTGAGAAGACCAGCGTTGCCGACTGGGAGCGCATCATGGCAGAAGGTGCCAAGTCTAGTTGGAAGGACGAATGGTTCGTAATTGTCCTGTCTATACCTTTAATTTTGGCCTTCGTTCCGGGCGCTGAGGGTTGGGTAGATCGCGGGTTTGAACAGCTTTCAAAAGCTCCCGACTGGTATTTTTACAGCCTTGGAATTGCAATTTCAGCCAGTTTTGGTGTGAGGGGGGCGCAAGCTTTTTTTAAAAGGAAATGATATGAGTAATTTTAAATTAAGCCAGCGTAGTCTGGACCGCATCGAAGGTATTGATGAAGAGTTATACACTTTGGTTCGCACTGCCATTCATAATACGCCGTATGACTTTGGCATTCCCCATCTTGGCGGGTTGAGAACGATAGAGGAGCAGCGTTCCCTTGTGGATTCTGGGGCTTCAAAAACTATGAAAAGCAAGCATTTGGATGGAATGGCTTTTGATTTCATGGTGTTTTTGGGTCCGAAAGTTTGTTGGGAGTTAAAGTTTTATGATGATGTTGGCGATGCTATTGTAAAAACGGCTAAGGATATGGGCATTAAGCAGCTTAAATGGGGAGGTGCTTGGCACATTGACAACATCCTAGAGTGGGATGGTACAATGCTGGACGCATACAACGATTATGTAGACCTTCGGCGTAGTCAAAAACGGACGCCCTTTGTCGATATGCCCCACTTTCAAAAAGGATAACAGATTATTATGGCAAGTTTTACACGCGAACAACTAGACCGATTTTTAAAGGGGGCTACAGGAGACGAAGCGATGGGCGGTTCAAAGAGCCCCGGCGCGGGAGGCCAGACTGCGGTAGCTCAAGAGGTGGAAAAACTTCTTCGCAAAAACCCTGAGATGTTTGAAAAGATGTTGGATAAGAAGCCCAAGAAGTTCTCGCTCGGGGGGAGAGCGGGTGATGTTCGAGACAATTCTAACCGTGGGAAAACATTCTAATGCCTAGTATTATGATTAGCATTATACCGGACGGTATTCCGGTAGATAAAATGCAGGACGGTGACGATGGAGGTCCAAGCTGTCCTATAGCCACCAAAGATGCTGAAGCAAACATGGAAGCCAAAGAGGTTGCGGTAGAAGAAGCAAATTACCGAGATCCCTCTATGGACGGGGGCTTTAAGCTGACCGAGGTTTGTGGAAACTGCGGAGCGTACAATCAAACGGAAGACATATTGGAATGTATTGGCGATGATTCTGGTGATCTGGGTTACTGCCAGATGTACAAATTCATGTGTTCGTCCGACCATGTTTGCAATGACTGGGTAAAGGGTGGTCCAATTAAATCTATAGCCGAGGGTTCGGAAAGGGACATTCTTTAATGGACGCTGTTGCTTTCGCTACATATATGTATAAGATCCTGAAGGAACGAGAGCAGGACATTGCAAATGCTCTCGCACATGATACTGCTAAAGACTGGGAGCAGTATAAGCTCATGGTGGGTGAAGTACGGGGCATTGCCTACGCTCGTGAGGAAATCAAAGCCCTGCTGGAGAACCACGCTGACGATGTCGAAGACCTTATATCTTCCTGATCATGTCGCGCAGAAAATTAACAAAGAGAAAGCAGGGAACACCGCTGCTTCTTCTGACGTTGGTAGCGCGTATATTGATACCACCGAGAAGGTTTTAGACCCTTCTCTTTTAGAAAAACCCCTTCTTGAAAGACTACCGCAGCCTACGGGCTGGCGTGTTTTAGTTATGCCTTATCAAGGTGCTAGCAAAACACAGGGCGGTTTACACATACCGGATGAAGTTCGGGATCGTGAAGCTGTAGCAACGGTTGTTGCGTATGTTTTAAAGGTTGGTCCTATTGCTTACAAAGACCCTGATAAGTTTGGCCCAGACGCTGCACCTTGGTGTGCGGAGGGACAATGGGTTTGTATCGGTCGATACTCGGGGTCGAGATTTAAGATCGATGGGGGCGAAGTTCGTATAATCAATGACGATGAGGTTATTGCTACGATCTTAGAGCCCGACGATATTAAGCAGGTTTAGGAGAAACTGATGGCGGAAGAACAAGAAGTCCTCGAAGACGAGGGTGTAGAAATAGAGGTTGAGGCAACGGAAGAACCGACGGGTCAAGAGGTTGTTGAAGAACCGGAAGCGCAAGAGCCTGCTGCGGAATCTGGCGATGATGAGCTAGATAGTTACAGTAACAAGGTTCAGGCTCGGATAAAAAAGTTAACCGAGAGATATCGCAAGGAAGAACGGGACCGTGAAGAGGCTGTTCGTCTAGCACAGCAGTTGTTGCAGGAGAATGAGAATCTAAAAAGCCGGGTTCAAAACTTGGACAAGGGTTATTTGTCTGAGTACGGCACTCGAATAGATGCTCAGGTAGAAACAGCGAAGCGGTTGTACAAAGAAGCGTATGACGCTGGTGATACGGACAAGATGTTTGAGGCGCAGGAAGCGTTATCAAAAATGTCTATTGAGCAAGAGCGTTTACGGATTGCCAAGCAGCGGTCTGAGCAAGTTCCGGTTGCACAACAGCATGCTCCGGTACAGCAGCCCGTTGCTCCTCCTGCTCCAAAGCCTGATCCAAAGGCGCAGTCGTGGGCGGAGAAAAACGATTGGTTTGGGTCTGACGAAGTCATGACTTATGCTGCTTTTGGAATACATAGGAAGCTCGTTGAAGAAGAGGGGTTTGACCCAGCCAGCGAAGAATACTATACTGAAGTTGATCGTCGAATGCGTTCGGAGTTTCCGAATAAGTTTCAGGCGAAGAAATCGAGTGGAGCACAGGTCGCCTCGGCTGGCGCTTCAGCATCTCGCAGTACGGCAAAAACGGGGCGCAGGTCGGTTAAACTATCACCGTCACAAATAGCGATGGCGAAACGTCTAAATGTACCGCTTGAAGAATATGCAAAATTTGTGAAGGATTGATAGAATGGCTGATAGAAAACCTCGCGCAAGCGAAACACGCGAATCAGAAACGCGCAGAAAACCATGGGCTCCGCCCAGTCACCTTGCAGCACCTGATGCCCCAGAGGGCTTTGT
>Ga0209986_10005151_pt1 | contig 10891 bp, 9 predicted proteins | sample BlataG_FD_183168 | JGI IMG/M metagenome (GOLD analysis project Ga0209986, IMG submission 183168) | Deep subsurface microbial communities from Black Sea to uncover new lineages of life (NeLLi) - Black_00105 metaG (SPAdes) (version 2) | ecosystem: Environmental > Aquatic > Marine > Oceanic >...
GGCCACCACTTCGCTATCAGTTTCATAAATGTCAATTGCCGGCTGCCAGGTCTTGGGCGAAAACCGCACCGCGGGAGGTTTACGGTTGACAACTTCGTCCATCAGTCGCCCCATCTCTCTGTATGTTGAAGGCTGCTTCGGACCAGTCTCTTCTTAACTCGATCATCTCTTGCCTCCTTGCGTTTGCCAGCTACGGAAACACTATTGAGGGTGCTGCTTCTGTTCAACCAGGACTCCAGCCCTGTGCTTGCCTTGCTTACAATGATACAACAGGTTCTAACCTGTTTGAACACCGGACATCTCATCACGGCAGCGCTCAACCCGCAATTGCCAGGACACCCTGGCGGATCATCTTCACAACAATAGCAGCCAGAAGCAACATGATTATCTTCGATATGGCGCTCACGCCGGTATTGCCCAGGAACTTCACAATTCGATCGGCCTGCTTGAAAAGAAGCCACTGTATCAGCAGATTGAGGACGAAGGAAAGAATCACGACGACCACAAGATACTGATCGATAAGCAAAAGCAGGGTAGTGAACACCGCTGGTCCGACAACCACCGGGGTGCCTATAGGTACAACGCCTACCATCCCGGAGGCCGATGAGTCCTGAGCGTCCATGGCCTTACCGGTGACTAGATCCTTGATAGCCAGAATCAGCAGGATAATGCCGCCAGCCACTAGGAAATCAGCTACCTCAATGCCTAGAAGTAGGAAGATGGCTTTTCCGATAGCAGCAAATCCCGACCCTATGCCAAGGGCGGTGAGTGTTGCCAAATGTACCGCGCGCCCGCGATGTCTGGGTGCTATCCCTTCGTCAAAGTGAGGAAGATAGGCAGATTACCCACCGCATCCATAGCGACAAAGAGTGGGACAAAGGTCAAGCCTAGCTCTTGGAGAAGACCCACCTTTACTCTGCTCAGGGGACTTCGTCCTGGCGGAAGACCCAGGTGGCTGAAACCACGCTATCATCTTCGGCCAGGCCCATTAGCCTGGCTCCTCGGCCACCCCTGCCCTGAATCGAGACCTGCTCCATGGGAATGTTCACCAGTTTGCCCCTGGCTGATAACATCGCCAGTGAGCCTTGAGGCAAAACAAGCTTGGCCAAAGCCAGATTGCCCGTTATCGGGCTAACCCGATAAGCCCTCACTCCCTTGCCTCCCCTATTGTGAACAGGATAATTCCTTGCCGGGGTCAGCTTGCCCAACCCCTTCTCGGTTACTGTGAGCACATGAGCATCGGGACGGACAACGCCCATGCCGACAACGCAGCTGTCAACAAGACGAATACCTCGTACGCCACCGCTGGTTCGGGATGCCGTCCTCAGGTTCTTGACCTGAAATCTAATAGCCTGGCCATTTCGACTCACCAGGATGACCTCATCTTCGTCGGCAACAACTCCAGCTGAGACCAACTCATCTTCGTTCCTTAGCCCCATAGCAATAAGGCCGTTTCTCCTTATCGCCGAGAACTCACTTAGGGGAGTCTTCTTTATCGCGCCACCCTTCGTAGCCATCAATAAGAACTTATCTGAGGGAAAGCTTGCTAGGGCTAGCACTACATTTACCTCATCCTTCAGGTCAATGGGCAGTAGATTAACCAGGGCAATGCCCCTCGCTATGCGAGAGGAATCCTCGGGAACCTCGTGACACTTAAGACAGTAAACCTTGCCAGCGCTGGTGAAGAAAAGGAGATTATCATGGGTATCGGCTACCAGGATGTGGCTTACCGTATCGCCCCCCCGCGTTACCATGCCCATAACGCCCTTTCCGCCACGGCGTTGCAGCCGATAAGTGCTGGCAGAAATCCTCTTGATGAACGTCTTGTTAGTCAGGGTAACCACCATTGTCTCGTGAGGAACAAGATCTTCCGTACGGAATTCCTCGATTTCCTCTGCCTTCACCACAGTTCGTCGCGCATCACCGTACTTGGACTTAAGCTCCGCAGCATCCTGGGCAATAAGCGAAAATACCTTCCGAGGGTTAGCTAACACATCCTCGAGATAGGATATGTTCTTTATCACGGCTGCATATTCCTCGGTTATCTTGTCCTGCTCTAGTCTGGTCAACCTGCGAAGCGGCATATCGAGGATAGTCTGTGCTTGAATCTGTGACAGAGTTAGAGCCGACATTAACTCGGCACGGGCGGCCTCCACGGTCTGAGACTGCCGGATGATCTTGATCACCTGGTCCAGATTGTTCAGGGCAATTCTCAGGCCCTCTAGGATATGAGCCCTGTCTTTTGCCTTATCAAGTTCAAACTGAGACCTCCTGGTGATGACCTGAAACCGGAAGTCAATGTACGAGGTGAGTGCCTCTTTCAGATTGATCACTCTGGGCTGTCCATTAAGCAGGGCAACCATGTTGATGTAGAAGGCAGATTGCATCGCTGTATACTTGTAGAGGTTATTGAGTACTTGCTGGGTTTGGGCCTCCTTCTTGAGCTCCATGACAATGCGCATGCCCTCTCTATCCGATTCATCACGCACCTCCGCTATCCCCGAAATCCTCTTCGCTTTGACCAGTGCAGCTATTCTTTCTACCAGGGTTGCTTTGTTCACCTGATAGGGAAGCTGAGTGACAACTATTTGTCTCTTGCCCCCCTTACCCGTCACTTCGTCGGCTTTGGCTCGAAGCACGATTTTCCCCTGCCCGGTACTATAGGCGTTGTCTATGCCCCCTTTCCCCCAGATTATTCCGGCAGTAGGAAAATCGGGGCCTTTGACCAACGCCATTAGTTCCTCTATAGTAGCTTCAGGATTATCGATGAGATAGGTGATGGCATCACATATTTCGCCTAGGTTGTGGGGCGGAATATTGGTTGTCATTCCCACAGCGATGCCTGAGGAACCACCAACCAACAGGTTGGGCAACCGGGCGGGCAAGACCGAAGGTTCCTGCAGAGAGCCATCGAAGTTGGGAAGAAAATCGATGGTATTCTTGTCGATGTCAATCAGCATTTCCTCGGCGATTTGCGAAATGCGAGCTTCGGTGTACCTCATTGCCGCCGGCGGATCATTGTCAATGCTGCCGAAATTGCCCTGCCCGTCAACCAGGGGATACCTCAGAGAAAAATCTTGAGCCATGCGCACCATAGCCTCATATATGGGGGCATCCCCATGAGGGTGGTACTTACCCATGACTTCACCAACAATGCGGGCACTCTTCTTGTATGCGCTGTTGTGTCGCAACCCCAGGCCGTCCATAGCGTACAAGACCCGTCGCTGCACCGGCTTCAGACCATCACGGGCATCAGGCAAGGCTCGCGAGACGATGACGCTCATCGCATAGTCCAGGTAGGAGCTTTTCATCTCTTGTTCAATATCAACAGGCTTGACTATCGTGGCTTCTATCATATCTCGGTTCCTCTCTCACCATCTTCGCTGACGACGGTGAAGCCCTCAGGCAAAGGCTCCTCTTCGGGGCTCGAGTAATCTTCTTCCTCAGGATCCGCAAGCTCCGACAAGGCATCGCTGTCATCACCGGCGATTCCTCGTCTTAGAAGACCTTCTCTGATACGCGTACGCAGTTGCTCTGCAGCTCTAACGGGAAAGGAGGGGCATCCCACCTGGCTGGGATGCTGATACACTTCCTTGATGATCACCTGCACTCTGTCTTCTCCTGCACTGAGCATTGCTGCGTCGTATTTGTTCCCACCTCGCATTAGTCTAATGAGGCGCAAGCCCTGTCGTGGCTCCACTTCGCCCAGATACTCGCCGCCCTCGCTTTTCACAATCAGGTGTTGACCTCTTATCTCTGAGTTCACCTGGTCACCAAACCCTATCTTAGCTAGCAGGTTGCGCGCAGCCACATTATGCAGATCAACCGCCCCAGCCTTCCCCATCTCCGTTATGAAGAGATCAAGGGTAACTCTCCGAGGTTGAACTCTACCAGTTGACGCTTCCCGAGGGTTGCCACTTAAGGCTGCCATAGACTCCGACAGGCTTGTCAAACGGGCGAGATTTCTCTTGGCAATAGCATTCTCAGGGGCAAGCTCCACGGCCCTAGAATAGGCTTCCTTAGCTCGCTCGAAATCCCCTAGCTCTGTCAGCGCCCGGCCAAGCCGATTATGAGCCTCGGCATCAGTGGGAAATCTCTCAATAATGTCCCTGTTCAGCGCTTCGGCCTCCTCCCACCTGCCCTGAATCGCCAAGCTGACGGCGTCATTACTCAGTCGTTGTCTTAACTGAGCTTTTCCTTCTTCTTGCTCTTGGTAGAAGACTGTATGCATTTCCATAAACTTATGATGTTAAGCCAGGGTTGTCAAGTCTCTTGCTCCAGTTCAAGAACCTGATGCACTGCTTGAACAATTCCCCTGATACTCTCTTAATGGCGCTGCATGCTACGTTCCTATTATCATCGGCATCAACCACCGTCTGCTGTCGTACCCCGAGCTATCAGCGCCATCTGTCGGCCTTGGTTCGCTCTATCAGCTTGCCCATAATACTATGGCCTTCATCGATGAGAATGCCTGTGCCTTTAGCCTCTGCTTCGGTAAACCTCTTCGCTCCATTGGCTGTGAATCCTATCCCCCAGAGCAAGAATGGAACGGGGTCAGCAACATGAGTCTGAATCTCGACCGGCGTGGAGTGATCGGGCAAAATCAGCACCCGCAGGCTGTCCTTGTGCCAGGAGCGAAGCCGACCCACAATCTCCTGGTCTACCCTCTGAATAGCCTCTATTTTCTCTTTAGCCAGGCCGGCATGTGCTGCCTCATCCGTTGCTTCCACGTGTATGACTGCCATATCATATTTACCCAGTGCTTCCAGCGCACCACCGGCCTGGGCGGCGTAATCGTTGTCCAGGTCGCTGGTCACACCGGGAATGTCCAGCGTCTGTATACCTGTCATTCGGGCCAAACCCCTCATGACGTCGACTCCGGATGTTATGGCAGCATCGAGGTCGTGTACATCCTTAAAGGCCGGTATATCAGATAGCTTCGCACTACCCCAGAAAAGCCAGACCGTGGTGGCGGGGATATCGCCGCGAGTCCTTCGCTCTACGTTCACAGAATGGTCACGGAGTATGGGCTCAGAGCGCGCCATAAGATCCCTTAGCAGTTGGCTTCCCGGCCCCTTGGGAAGAAATCCGTCAATAGCTTTGTCGTGTATATCATGCGGAGGAGTGCAGTTGGCGAGGATGGCGTCTTCCGCCCCCTTTATCTTGCATATATGCCTATAGCTCACACCAGGGTAAAAATGCACTGTATCATTGCCAAGCTGTTCGTTCAAAGTGGCAATAAGAGGCCGGGCTTCGTCGGTACTGATAGGGCCGCAGTTGTAGCTCCACATCCGCCCATCGCGAACAGCTACCAGATTGCAGCGGAAGACGACCTCTCCCTCGTCAACGGGTATGCCCATGCCACGAGCCTCAATGGCACTCCGACCCCGGTAATGCTCGTGAGGGTCATAACCTAACACCGACATGCAGGCAATGGCGCTGCTGGGTTCCATCCCCGGAGGTACGGTGCGAACCAGCCCAACTACGCCCTCCTTGGCCATAGCGTCCATGTTCGGAGTGTGCGCCAACTCCAGGCAAGTCCTCCCGCCATGAGCAGCCAATGGCCAATCTGATGCTCCATCGATTATTATGACGCAATACTTCATGCAAATGTCCAACTACCCGGCGTAACCCTTGGCGATGCGAAGAACCCCGAAGATTCTTCAGTCGCAGAGCCTGCACTGGGGTAGGACGAATTGCTTCTTCTGTATGAGACTGCGGTGAACGGCCATACTTGTCTCAATGATCGAAGCATCATATAATAGCACACACAGACGGGGCGTGGCGCAGCGGTAGCGCGCAGCGTTCGGGACGCTGAGGTCGGAGGTTCAAATCCTCTCGCCCCGATTTGCCAATTGGGGGCAAGTTTACCATCTCTTTCTATGCTCTCGCCATCCAGATTGCCTCAGCTGGCTTTACTAACCTGTCAAAGTAAGCGACGAAAGTGCCTTGCCTGTCTGCACAGATAAACGATCACCATTGACGTTGCAGAATGAATAGGATAACAACCGTCCACAAGAGCTTGCTCTATATCTCTTTCGCATTCGCCGTGATTTATGTCCTCTCCCTGATAGTCGCCCCTTATCCCGGTCATTTTGCGGTTAAGGCGATGCCGGCAATAGCTCTCTCCATCCTGATGCTGATAGCAGTGAGCGGACTCGTGGGCAAGCTCTTGTTTGTAGCTCTCCTCTTCTGCGCGGCTGGCGATATAGCCTTGGCTTTGGAGGGTGAAAGGTTTTTCGTCATCGGCCTCGTGTTCTTCTTGATTGCCCAGGTTTTCTTCATAGTGGCCTTCTCCCGTGACTTGAAGAAGCGGAAATCCAGACTCCCCATTGTCGCCATCCTCATTGTCTATGCGGCGATCATGGCTGTTATTCTGAAGCCTGCACTGGGTGAACTGATGATACCGGTCTTCCTCTACATCGCAGTGATAACGATGATGGGTGTCTTTGCAGCACTGCGGGCTTCAGAGAGCAAGCTCGTCCTCTATGGAGCTCTATCTTTCATCGTCTCCGACTCGCTGATCGCCATAAACGAATTTGCCATGCCGATACCGGCGTCAGCGTACATTATTATGGCTACTTACTACTCGGCCCTGTTCCTGATCGTTATTGAGTATGTGAAGAACGACCGCAGATAGAATGCCGCCGCGCAAGAGTACCCTAAACTGAACGGGAGGTCGGAGTTGGGCCAGCCAATCATTGCATAGGGGGTGCCTCATGGCCAAAGTAGAGACTGAATGCAAGGGTCGCTCGGTCATAGTAACCATCAATCGTCCGGAGGTCCATAATTGCGTCGACGGTGAAACGGCGCAGTTGCTCTTTGAGGCTCTGGAATCGTTCCGCGAAGCCCGGGAACTGGATGTGCTTATCCTGACCGGCGCCGGCGACGTCTCCTTCTGTTCAGGAGCAGACCTCAAGAACGCTGCGAGCCTCATAGGCCGTCCGGGCTCTGCTGAATCGGGGCCGATGGGCATCAGCCGTATTGGCGACCTGGAGAAGACCGCCATAGCTGCTGTGAACGGATACTGTTTGGCCGGTGGGCTGGAGCTTGCCTGCTGGTGTGATTTCCGCATAGCCTCTCGTAACGCAAGTTTTGGCAACCCTGCGCGTCGCTGGGGCGTTCCACTCATCGATGGCGGTACGCAGCGCTTGCCCAGAATCATCGGCCTGGGCAACGCACTTTATCTCATAGAGACGGGCGTGGTGATTGATGCCGACCGCGCTTGCCGGATGGGGCTTGTACAAGAGGTCGTCCCTGACGGACAAGCTCTGCTGCGGGCTTTGGAGCTGGCTGAAGCCATGTCGAAGTATCCCCAAGTCAGCCTGAGAAACGACCGGCGAGCCGCTTATGAAGGGCTGTCGCTGCCGCTATGGGAAGGAATCAAGCTGGAGGCCGCGATTCACGAGAGCAGCCTTGCCCAACCTGAGATGGCGGAGGGGCTTCGCCAGTATGCTGCCGGTCAACGCCCGCCCTGCCCTCGCCCGCGAGACTACAGCCAGACTCGACGAGCTGTTGACAGGAGGCGTGCCCGATGATATAGTTCAGCGACAGCTGCAGATTGAATGCTCGTTCAATCATCTGGTTGAGAATTGTCTGAAGAGGGTGAGCTTGGTATTGATGATCATAAGCTGATGGCCCATGGTATAGTCGTTCTTGGGCATGCATTGACGCTCAGGCGCTGGCACTTGGAGAAAACGCTGGCCTCGCAAAGCACATGTAATGAAACGCACTGATATTGTGTTGAGGGCGGTTATGGTTAACAGGAGCACTGGTGTTGTCAAGAGACAGAGAAGAGAAAGGAGTCATGTAGATGATTGTTCTGAAGGAAGGTAATCTGCGCATTCCGAAATGGAACAGAAAGGTATTTGCCGTTGCCGGGGGCGTGACAGAATACAAGAAGTTCTGCCCGGAAATGAAGCTAGAAGAGCAAGTGATGGTGGCATTCCGGCAGATGTTGGAGAACAACGATTTGAAGCTCTCTCCGGTAGAGATCAAGGGATTAATCAACTTTCTTGCCTGTGGTGAATTCGCCGACCATTTTCAGGACCAACTCCTGTGCGAAGCCAAGGTCACTGACTATCTCGGTCTTGATCCCATGTATGATATAGGTATTAAGACTGGTGGGGCTACTGGTGGCTCCACAGTGCTAACAGCGGCTATGGCGATAGCCAGCGGATACGCTGATGTGGCTCTGGCAGTAGGCTGGGAGCGCATGTCCGAAGTGGATACGCGAACCGGCAACTACTACATTGCCAATGCAGCCTGCAAAGACTTCGAGACCAGGCTTTCCCGCATCTATGCTGCCTACTACGCTCCTATGGCCGTCCGTTTTGCCTGGGCCTACAATCTCTCGGAGGAGACTAGAGCCAAGGTGGCTGTCAAGAATCACCTCTACGCCTATTACTCTCCATATTCCCAGCAGCCGGGCAAATATACGATTCAGGATGTCCTCAACAGCCCGATGTCAACCTACCCGTTACGTTTCTTGGAATGCTGTGCCATGACAGATGGTGCCGCCTGCATGCTACTGTGCGACGAAGAGACTGCGTACAAGTTGACTGATAAACCTTGCGAGCTTTCTATCGCCGGTGGGAGCCATACCTTGAGGGTAGCGGATCGCCGCGATATGGAGATTCCATTGCTGCCACATGAGACGCCGGATATGTATAAGGGCCTGCGCAAGAAGGAGGGGCAGCGCTGGCCGGGATTTGAGAGCTTCGCTGCGGCACGATTTGCCGCCTATTTTGCCTACGGAATGGCTGGCATCACTGACCCGCTTGAAGAGCTTGACCTAGTGGAGCTGCATGATGCATTTACCATAAGTGATATTCAGACCTACGGAGACATTGGACTCCGTCCCTATGGACAGGAACCTGATTATATTGAATCTGGAGACGCCTATTTCGGCGGTAAATGCCCGGCCAATCTGTCCGGAGGGTTGATAGGCACCATGCATGCTGTAGGGGCAACTGGCATCTTTCAGGGAGTCGAGTGCCTCTGGCAAATACAGGGCAAATATGATAAGTTCCATGGCGACCCTAGGATTTGGAAGTCCTTTGGCAAGAAAAAGCCCGAAGATTGGAGGAGCCTTCAGGTATCTGATGCTAAACAAGCACTCTGGGTATCTCACGCTGGCGTGGGGTCACATGTAACAGTAGGCATTCTCAAGAAGGCTTTTTGAAGGAGAGAACTATGACTGCAGGAGAGAAGATAACCAAATACATTGGCAAACCGGCAAAGGTGCTTCAGTCTGAACCAGCCAAGGTAATAGAGTGGCCAAGGAGCTTGATCCACAGGCATACATATGGAAAACTCTCGCCGTTCTTTACAGGTTTGACGGAGGGCAGACTGCTGGCCACCAGATGTATTAATCCTGAATGTGGGGAGGACAGGCTATGGCTTCCGCCGCGGGCTGACTGTCCTGACTGCAACCAGCCCATGACTTGGGAGGAACTGCCCCAGCCTATCGTTGGTACGGTGCATACCTACGCGCGTGTCGAATATGCTGGCACCGGCATAGAAATAACTACCCCTTATTTCCAGATTGACGTTGAGTTGCCCGGCGTGTGCACCATATTCAAGGGCTATCTGCAATACGGAACACCAGAGATAGGCATGAGGGTGAAGGCTTGTTTTCGTACCGAAGATTCCACCAACACGATTCTTGATATATACTGGATTCCTTACGAAGGGTGATCGTTAAGTCCTCAGAACGTAGAGACGGGCATACTGAGCGAGGACAAAGGGGAGCTTCTAGGCTGGCCCGGTCCAGACAAGGCCTGCCCATGGGTGCCTGAGAACAAGTCAAGCACACCGGTTCAACGCTGGCCGTAGACTATGCCAGACCAATGCAGAGGTCAAGGATAGCATGAGATTGCCTCTCTGGGAGCCGTCGAAGGAACGCAAAAGGAATTCCAATATGACCAGGTTTATCGACCTGGTCACGAGACGATACGGCACGAACTGCACTTCTTACCATGAGCTCTATGCCTGGTCCGTAAACAACCCCTCCGACTTCTGGGCACGGGTATGGGATTTTGCTGAGATCAGGGCATCCAAAGGTTACGATTCTGTAATCGATGACGTAAGCAAAATGCCCGGTGCCAAATGGTTTGCCGGAGCGCGGCTAAACTTCGCGGAGAATCTGCTCAGGTACAGAGATAATCGTACCGCTCTTGTCTTCAGGGGAGAAACGCAGAGAAGAGCCAGCATCAGTTATGCGGAGCTCTACGATGGCGTGGCACGCCTGGTGAAGTCCCTTCGTCAGGCAGGAGTCCGTCCGGGTGACAGGGTGGCAGCCTACATGCCCAATATGATGGAGACAATCATCGGCATGCTTGCCGCTACCAGTATTGGTGCTACCTGGGCCTCCTGTGCTACGGATATCGGGCTGGAGGCAGCAGTCGACCGCCTTGGGCAGATAGCACCGAAGGTCTTGTTCACCGTTGATGGCTATTTCTACAAGGGGAAGCCTTTCGATTCTCTGTCCAATGCCGCGGGCATCGCCAAGGCAATCCCTGCCGTTGAAAAGGTCGTAGTAGCCTCATACACAGGACAGAAAGCCAACATCAGCCATGTTCCTAACTCCGTGCATTATGCCGACTTCCTGGCTGCAGAAACGGGGCTTGAGGTCCAGTTTGAACAGCTGCCTTTCGACCATCCTTTATATGTCATGTTCTCCTCCGGAACGACCGGCAAGCCCAAGTGCATGGTTCAGGGAGCCGGAGGAATCCTGATCAACCAGTTGAAGGAGCTTATGCTCCACACGGACCTCAAACGAGAAGATGTTCTGTTCTACATTACAACCTGTAGCTGGATGATGTGGAACTGGATGGTAAGCTCTTTGGCCGTAGGAAACACCCTGGTCTTGTATGACGGCAATCCCAAT
>Ga0209986_10005152_pt1 | contig 10889 bp, 10 predicted proteins | sample BlataG_FD_183168 | JGI IMG/M metagenome (GOLD analysis project Ga0209986, IMG submission 183168) | Deep subsurface microbial communities from Black Sea to uncover new lineages of life (NeLLi) - Black_00105 metaG (SPAdes) (version 2) | ecosystem: Environmental > Aquatic > Marine > Oceanic >...
TCGCCCCAGAGAATACTGTGGCTTATAGACAGATTACTTGAGTCGTAGCAGTAGATGGCTCCTGCTGAATTGGAGGCAACATTTCCACTAATAGTGCAATTGACAATAAGCGGATTGCCAGGGACGTGGCTGTAAATTGCACCGCCTTCTGGTGCGACATTTCCACTGATAATGCAATTTTTTATTGTGGGACTGCTGCCATTTAGGTAGAATCCGCCGCCGCCGAATGATGCTGAGTTTGCTATGATTTGGCAGTTAGTAATCACAGGATAACTATTGCCGTTTGTACATGCGATACCGCCACCCCGGACTGCTGAGTTATTCTTAACGACACAGTTGGTAATCAAGGGGCTGCTATTGTTGTAGGAGTAAATCGCGCCACCTACCAGACCATACCCATTGGTAATGGTGAGTCCGGCTACTTTCGAATCAGCGTTTTCGCCCATGTAGAAAATAAAGCCGCGATCCTTGCCCTCACAGTCGATGACCGTGCTGTTTACGATCTGTGGGTCGGTGGGGTCAGTGCTGCGGACCGTAATCGCTTTGCCATTGAACTTTACGCCGCGATTGCCCGGGCCGGAATGTATTCCAGCAGCGATGACCACCGTGTCAAAGTCCTGGCAAGCGTCGATGGCAGACTGAATGGTGGTATATTCTTCAGTAGGCACATGGTAAACGGCTGCCAGTGCCGAATTGGCGATTAAAACAGCAAGAAAACAAATTGTTATTTTTTTGTGTTTCATTTTTCCTTACCTAAACTTTCTTTTGAATGAAATTACTCACCATTAAAAACTTAAAGTACAATTTCAGAATAAGAGCTGGGAACGTAGAACAATATTATCTCGGGTCCGAAACCTGCCGGCATCTGGTCGGTACCTGAACGGTTGAAGAAAAGGTCGCTGTTGCCGCTTAAGGTCATAGGACTACCAGAATAATTAATTACTGAGCCATCAATTGTTCCACCTGCATTGCCGAAGAATTCAATACCATTGGCAGCAATGGCACCATTCAGAGTTTCGAAGTTTCCGCCGAAGGATACACTAAAGCCGGGAGCCATAAGGAACGTGCCGGTTTCATTGCGGAGTTCCTCAAATTGCGGGTCGTCTTCGGGCAGGTCAGTGACTGGGTAACTGACGATGGTGCCCAGAAAATCTATCCGATTTGTTCCGGAGTTATCGTTCAAATCGCCATTACCGACAATGATACCGGTTATTGTAGTATTTCCGGTAAAGGTGACAACGTTAGGGGCCTCGATGAAGACGATGCCTCTGAATGTTACATTGCCGAAAGTAATGGGGTCGGTTCCGGCGGGTATTATTACGTTTTCATATTCTGCCAATACATTGTTGGGGTCGTAAGTATTCTGAACATAGTGCCTGAAATAGTTGGGCTCCGGGACCGGGAATTCCGTTGGCGGAACGCCTTTGAAAACGTGGTCGTAGGCTTCGGGAGCAGTTTCGCCGCCTATGGTGGCCTGTCCTCCCTGTAAGTTAACAGTGGCGTCGGGATTTGTGATGTGGACGTCGCCGGCGATTGACGAGTTGCCGATGATTTCAAGGGCGCTAGCATCTTCGCTTTCGATATAGACACCTGCATCGAGCTCGACATTTGCGCCGCTCATTTCGATGTTACCGTGCAAATTCAAGGCCCCTTTGGTTGCAACACCATAATCAAAGACGGTATGTGCTCTTGTTCCGAAATTGTAATTGACCCTTATAGTTCGTTGCACCGCTCCGGCAGAACCGGTTATGTCCATTTGTAGTATATCGATGTCGCCCGTTGTCTGAATTTCCGCGGAGAAATATTGTGCCGGCGAAGAGTATAGCACAACATCCCCGATGGCAATGGTCGAGTTATCCATGTCATATGATGTCGTGATGTTTGAAATGCCGTTTTCTGCCAAATCAGTCTGCAGAAAGTTCGCCAGACAGCTAAATCTGTCTTCTGGCTGTGTTATGCCCGGAATATAAATGCGCCCGAACCAGAAGCGAAGAATGTCAAGGCCGGATTCGGCACACGCCCTTGCACAATCAACTCTGCGCTGGTTCTCGGCGAGCTGTAGATTCGTGCCGGACATCGTCGCCATTGAGACAGCCAGGGCGGAGAATATGAGTACGAATATCATTGATATGATAAGCGCAGCGCCCCTCCGACAGACTATTTTTTTTATGATTTTCATTTTTCCCCCCACCGGAAAACGCCCAATCAGGCAGCATTTTAGCAACTTCTATTATGCCAATTAAACTATAAAATAATGTTTAGATAAAGCAAAGAAGTCGGCCAAAATAATGCCAAAAATATGTGGTCCACCTTTTATTGTCCGATAATACCAATTTGAAACGGCGAAGAATGTTATTATAAGGTGTTTTCTTGTTCCGCGAAATATGAGCTGCGGGCAAACGGTGCGGAGATGACCCACGAAAAGCCAAGGTCAATTGCCCTTTGTTTCCACCAGTTGAATTTTGCAGGGGGAACATACTCGACAACTTCCAGCGAATTTTTTGATGGTTTCAGATATTGGCCGATTGTGATTCTATCACAGCCCACGTTTCGCAAATCTATTAAGACCTGCTCGACCTCGGCGTCGGTTTCTCCCAATCCGAGCATAATTGAGGATTTGGTAACTATCTCAAAACTGTCACCCTGAGTGGAGCGAAAGGTCTCTTTGGCCATTTCAAGCAGGTTCAAGGACCGTTGATAGTTTCCGCCGGCTCTGGCAACCGGGTACAGAGAGGGAACCGTTTCGACATTGTGAGCGAATACGAAAGGTAAGGCATCGCGGAGAATTTTCAGGGCCCGGGTTTGGCAGTTATGGAAGTCGGGCGTCAGTATTTCAAATTTTACCCCGTTAGAAATCTTCTCCCTTCTCGCCGTATTCTTATCGGTTTGTGAATTTCTAACGGGGTGAATATCCGGGCACCGCTGCCTTACTTCGTTAATGCAATCGCGAAAATGAGCGGCGCCGCCATCGGACAAATCATCGCGGTTGACGCTGGTAATTACCAGGTATTTGAGGCCCATTTGCTTTGCCATTTCAGCTATCCGGGCCGGCTCGGTCGGGTCCGGCGGGGCGGGCTTGCCCGTCTCTACCGAGCAAAATTTGCAATTTCGCGTGCAGATATTGCCCAAAATCAAGACCGTTGCCGTGCCTCTTGACCAGCATTCGCCGCGATTGGGACAGTTGGCGTTAGTGCATATTGTCTGCAGGCCCAGAGAGCTTAATACATTATCGACTGCGTTGTAGGTCCGGCCGGCCGGTAAAGGCCTGTGCAGCCAGGGCGGTAGTTTTCGTCGCTCGCCGCTCGTCGCTCGTCTCTCGTTCTTCGTGTTTAGCTTCACCAGAAGTGCCTTATGAGTAATTGGGACAATTTTTCCTTTACCGAACTCATTGAGTATTGCGTGCCGGTCTCTTTCAATACCGATGTTATTTCTACGCCGTCCAGGCCGCACGGTACGATAAAATCGAAAATGCTCAGGTCATTTTGAATGTTTATTGCCATACCGTGACAGGTTACAAATTTCGATACGCGCGCGCCGATGGATGCAATCTTTCTATCGCCGACCCATAGTCCGGGAAAGCCCTTTCGTCTCCGGCTGCTGACGCCTAATTGCTGCAGCAGCTCTGCGCCTATCGCTTCGAGCTCTCTGATGTATTCGCTGATGCCGAGGCCAAGCTCCTGCAAGTGCAAAATGGGATAAAAAACCAACTGGCCTGGATTGTGGGCTGTTGCGCCGCCACCTCTGCGGCTCTCAACTACATCGATTTGCTTCTGTGCCAAATCTTCTCGGCTGGACAGTAGTTTGTTGGCGCTTTGGCGGGCACCGAGAGTAATGACTGCCGGGTGCTCGGCGATTAGAACGGTATCCGGTATTTCGCCCCGGCGTCTTTTTTCACGCAATTCGTGCTGTTGCTGCAGAACCTCTCGATAATCGGCAAGGCCGCAATCATAAACGCGAAGGGGACAGTTTGTAGTTTTTTGAGCCACAGCTTTCACTGATTTTAGTTCGTAGTTCATAGTTCGTAGTTCGTAGTATCTGGTTCTTTCGACACAAATTCCAGGGAGTTTATTTTAACCGCGGATTGCACGGATGTCACGGATTTTTTCACAGATAAGCAAAACAGCTTTACACTCCCGTTCTTTTTCTGTATAATACAGCATTATGCAGAAGTTTCACATTTACATTGAAACAAGTGTTTGGAGTTTTGCTTTTGCAGAAGATGTGCCGGACTATAAAGCTGACACATTAACATTCTTTGAACTTTGTAAAAAACGAGCATTTGAACCCTATATTTCCAGAGCGGTTTTAAGTGAAATTCAGCATGCCGATGCGCCGTTACGAAAACGTTTGTAAGAGCTTGTTCGCGACGTAAAGCCGGTGTTGCTCTCTACATTATCGGAAGCGGAAAGTCTTTCGGAAGCATTCCTTCGCGAGAATGTTGTTCCTGTGGGCAAGCCGGAAGATGCCCGGCACGTCGCGATTGCTTTGGTTTACGGTCTGGATGTGCTCGTTTCGTGGAACTTCAGACATATTGTAAACATAAGACGCGAAGAACGTTTCAACGCTGTTGCTCTTCTCGAAGGCTACCATCACTATCTTCGCATTGTCAGTCCTAAGGAGTTAATTTATGACGATGAAATCTCGTGAAAGCGAAATGCTCGGCCGGGTGCGCCGCTGGCGGAAAAAGGCCTATCACGCGGATAAAACGAAGCCTTTGTCCGAACGGGCAAAGGAGGACGGAAAATTGGCCCGGGAATTTCGCCTGCCTCTGGTTCAGACGCACAAGACCGGCCCTGCCCACCGACAGTAAAGCTTGTGCCTGCGAAAGCAGGCATCAGTGGTTTATTTCGCAGGCAAAGAAAAAGGGTTTTACTCTTCCACCCTCTTTCGGTATAATGTATCCTTGAATGATTTAGGGAAATAGGGATGGTTATCTGCTTACCAACCGGTTTTAAGGGTATGAAGAAGTGAGTAGTAGAGTAAAAACTTCAGGTAAAGGTAGTCTCGGTTCCCTGGAAGAGAACCTGAAAAAGCTCAAGCCGATGCTCGGTCGCAAATTCAAAGTCAAACGTCTTGGGATTTTTGGTTCATATGTCAGGAGACAGGCTCGCAGGTCCAGTGATGTCGATGTTTTGGTGGAATTTTCCGGGAGCATAGACTTGCTGGATTTTGTCGCACTGGAAAGATATCTGGCAGAGCAGACGGGAGATAAAATTGATCTGGTTTCCCTAAAAGCGTTAAGACCGGAATTTAGAGGCACGATACTAAATGAGGTTATTTATATATGAAACGCGACTGCCGCGTTTATTTGAGAGATGTTCTTCAAGCCTTCCGTAATGCACAGGAATTTGTTGGAAGAATGTCTTATGAAAAGTTTATAACTGACAAAAAGACCGTAAGTGCCGTCGTAAGAGAGTTGGAGGTCGCAGGCGAGGCAAGCAAGCAACTGCCTGGCACAGTCCGGAGAAAATATCCGGATATTCCCTGGTCGGATATGGCAGGTATGCGGGATAAACTGATACACTTTTATTTCGGCGTTGATATGGAAATAGTCTGGGAAACTGTCAAAGTACGTATCCCGAAGCTTATACCGCTGATAGAAGAGGTTCTCGGCGATCTTGAACAATAGTGTCCCTGTGTATCCGACCGAGACCGCTCTTGCGCAGCGCTGGTAAAGTCTGTCGTTTATTTCGCAGGCAAAGAAAAAGGGCTGGATTGGCCAGCCCTTAATTTGCGAATTAAATTGACATGTCATTCCTGCGAAATCGTAGATCCGGCTTTAGACGGAGCAGGAATCCATACTTTCGTTTGCTTTTATTCACTATGTACGCTTGCTTCTCAAAGCCAGACCGCAGCCAAAAAAAGGCTGCCCCTCTTGCCGGATGGCAAAGGAGCACCAACTTTTGTGCGTTTTTGGGTTAGAAATTTAGCGATTTCGATAAGAGCACCTAAAGTTCAGTGCAAAACGCTATTTACTTGTCAAGAGCCGGGATAGGCCGGCTGCTGGTGTCCTAGTAATAGCGTCAGACAGACGACGAAACAAGGAAAAAAGTAAAAAATTGGCCACGAAGACACGAAGTAAACAAAGAATAATGAATATCGAACAAGGAATTTCGAATTATGAACGATACGGCATGAAGTGGATTGTCGCTCCCTGCTGGGAGTCGAGGACAAGTTTTTGCGGGAATAACGTAAAAAATGGAGCGGGGCACATGCAAGATAAGCGCTCCTGAAAACAGGATTATTATGCTTTAAGCATTTGTCCTGACGCCCCGGGACAATGATCTTGTAAACCCGGTACTTGGACTCGTACTCACCACTCCAGTTGGTATTTTACGGAAACATAGTTAGGTTGTCAAGCGATTTTTTTAAAAATTTGTGTAATCTGTGGCTATTCTTTTTATGCTTTTGGTGGATTGTGAAGACTCAGGGCGAAGGCGTCCTCGGCGGCTTCCTTGAGCACCTCCGAAACGGTCGGATGTGGAAAGCTTATGTCGATAATTTCCTCAGTTCTGCCTAAAAGCAGCCTCGCTGCGGCTATCAGCTCGGTTGCCATTGCCCCGACCATTGTAACACCGATGATTTTGTTCGTTGAGTTGTCTTTTACAACCCTTATCTGGCCGACGGTTTCATTGTGTGCTACACTTCGGCCGTTGGCTTTGAAAAACGATTTTCCTACGGAGACATCAAGTCCTTCGTTTTTGCAGGCCTGCTCGGTTTTGCCGACGGATGCGATTTCCGGGAATGTATAGACGGCACGTGGTATAAGCGAATAGTCGGCCATTTTTTCATCGCCGCCTGTGGCGTTGACCGCTGCCACTTCGGCCTCGGCAAAGGCGCCGTGAGCTAAAAAGGTTGTGCCAACGGCATCGCCGATTGCATAAACGCCGGGCACATTGGTTTGCATTTTTTCGTTGACTTTGATTGCGGTGCCGGACATTTCCAAATTAAGGGCTTCGATGGTTTCTTTGTCAACAACCGGCCTTCGGCCAACCGAGACGAGTGCCTTTTCGGCGTTGATTGCCTGGCCATCTTCGAGAACCACTTTTGCCATTCCAGCGGTTGTATCGACCGAATCGACTTTCCGGCTGGTCAGGGCATCAATGTCGAGTGTTTTGAATTCGCGCTCTATCAGTCGGCCGACCCATTCGTCCTCCATCGGAATCAATCGGGAAAGCGCTTCCACGATGGTTACTTTTGTTCCTGCGGCGGCATACACGCAGGCCAATTCGCAGCCGATTGCTCCACCGCCTACGATTACCATCGATTCGGGTATTTGCTCGAGTGCCAGTGCCTCTTTACTGCTGATAACGGTCCGGCCGTCAAACGGTATTGCCGGAATTTGAATCGGCTCTGATCCGGTAGCGAGGATTATATTGTCGGCCTGGATTTCCGTTGGTGAATTGTCTGTTTCAATTCTGATTTTATTTGGTGCGGTAACGACGGCCCGGCCTTGCACCATCTTTATGTTGTGGCTCTGGATTAATCCCGTCAGGCCTTTACGAAAGGCGGTTACTATGGTGTCCTTTCTGGTCTGGATTTTCGGCCAATTAGGGGTAGCTAAGGAAACGTCAACTCCCATCAGAACTGCATGCTTTGTCAGGAGCAAGGTATGTACCGATGCAAGCAGTGCCTTCGACGGGATGCATCCACAATTCAAGCAGGTGCCGCCGATAAACTCTTTTTCGATGACTGCTACTGAAGCGCCTCTTTGTGCACATCTGATAGAGGCGGCGTAACCGCCCGGACCGCTGCCGATTACTAAACAATCGAATTTTTCTGCCATAATTCAAACTCCTTTTTATCACTTTTTCGGTGCGAAAAGTTGAAACTCCCAGATGGTCGGGCCCTCGGTGGCGTCGAGTATGTTCAGCCGAACATAGCGGGTGGTTACGGGCGAGAATTGCAGCTTTAGTTTCTGTCCGATTTTCGTGCCTCGTGTAAACGTCCGCCATTGGTCACCGTCCTTGCGCTGCAGCTCGAATTGCTGCACGCGGTCGTAGGCCTCACTGATAATCGCGCGGTTGAACGTCACCGGTTTGCCGATGTCCACTTCCAACCAGGCCTTCTTCGTACCCCCGTCGGTGGCCCAGCGTGTGGAGGTGTCATCGTCCACGGCCTTGTCGGCGCCGTGTGCGGCCCTATTTTGGAAGACGTTCGAGGCATTGACCTTCTTCGCCGCTGCCAGTGAACCGGAGAGCAAAGCTCGCGGGGTAATTTTGTTTGCGGGGCCGTCGAGCTTGAGCACGATGATAGTATCGAGCTCCCGGCGATGGGCCTGCGGAACTGAAATCTCGATGGCTTCTTCGGTCTGTTTGACGGTGGCAGTTCCGCCGGTCAGCACCGAGCTGGCGATGACCTTTTTCGGGATTGGCGGCAGCGTGATGGTGTCGCTGTCCCAATTCAGGATGTGGACGTAAATGGCGTTGCCCTTGTGTGTGCTTGCGCCCCAGGAGCCGGTTTTGAATGGTCCGCCGCGTGTGCCGTAGATGCTCTGGCCGTATTTCTTTAGCCACTGGCCCATTTCGCGGAGCCGCTGAACCTGGCGCGGCTCGATTCGGCCGTCGGGCATTGGGCCGACGTTGAACAGGAGGTTGCCATCACCGCCGACGACCCAGACGAGTGTCTGGATGCACTGCTTGAGTGACTTCATCTGGTCATTTGGTTTCCAGGCCCACTGCCGACAAATTGTCATACAGGTCTCCCAGGCACGGTCGGCCTGGAATTTGCCGATTCTCTGCTCGGGTGTATCGTGGTCGGCAGCCAGGCCCGCCCGGTTGTTGATGATGATGTGAGGCTGAAGCCGGCGAATCATCCTGAAGAGGTTTTCCGAGTCCCAGTCCTTCGCGCTGCCGCCGAGGCCGTCGAACCACATAATGTCAAGGCGGCCGTAGTTGATGCACAGCTCGCGAATCTGGCCGTGGAGAAACTCGATGTAGCGGTGATGGTTCTCTGTGCGGTAGTCCGGGTGGTACCAATCGACGGGCGAGTAGTAGTAGCCAAGCTTAAGACCGGCCTTGTGGCTGGCGTCGGCCAGCTCCTTGACCACGTCGCGCTTGAACGGCGAGTTAGTGATTTTGTAGTCGGTCAGCCTGCTGTCGAACATTGAGAAGCCGTCGTGATGTTTTGAGGTGAACACCAGGTACTTCATACCGGCGTCTCTGGCAATCTGCACCCACTCGTCGGCGTTGAACTTGACGGGGTTGAACTGCTTGTAGAGATTGTCATATTCTTCGGCGGGGATGTTGCCTGTGCCGCCTCGGCCTCGCCGCTCGCCGCCGCGGGACCAGCCGATCTCTGTGCCCTTTAGACTCACCGGCCCCCAGTGGATGAACAGGCCGAATTTCATTTCGCGCCACCGCTCTATGTCCTGCTCGCCGGCGTGTAGATAATCTTTTGACTCTTTCGGGTTGCTAATCTTGACCTGCTTGGCAGAACAGGCAGTAAGTACGCATACCGCCACCAGGAAACAAACTGTAAGTGAGTACTTAATTCGTTCGTTTTTTACCATATTCTCATCCTTTCCATTTAGAATACGCATTCATTCTGAAACAATAATATAGCAGAAAAGTGCAACGAACGGAACTGAAGATTTGATTTTTATGCAAAATCAGAAAGAAATCTTATACAAAAAGCGTTTTCTTTCAGGGATTCCCAATACAATACTGGAGAAACGTCCACAGTTAGCTCAATGTATCTATTTTTCAAAATTTTATTGTGATGCGATATTTTTCTGACGGCCAGGATTGTGGCGAAGAAACCTTTTGAAGGAGTGTGCAAGATTCTTTAGGGGTGTATACTTGATAACGGCTTTAGGAGCAACATTCCTGAGTGAATTTAATATTTCTGACCTTATTCTTCATAAAGCCAGCTATTTGAGAAAATGGCAACATCGATGAAGTTGACAAATCCATTTCTGTCGAGGTCTTCAGGCAATAAATGCTTCTCAAGCCGCCAGCGACCAGCAAACAAAGCGAAATCTAGCAAGTTAACTATGTCGTTATTATTCAAATCAGCTATGTTGCCTGCGATTGATGAAGACATACTTGCTTCAGCGGTGCCGCCAAAAGCACCCATATTTATTTGTTTGCCATGTGGCCACAATTCTGCTGTCCAATCTGAATTTGGGTCACCTGTGTCGATGCACGGGCTATTCACATCATCCTGAACCCAACTTTGACTATTTGGGTGCCAGCGGCCAGTTCGGGATTTCAGGTGAAAGTCACCGCTGCCCGGGTCGGCAAATTGAGGGTCGTCATTGATATTTCCTTCGAGCCAGGTGACAGTCGAGTAACCGGAGACGGACATTTGGCTTTGGCCGCCTTCAATGTCGGAGTGAATGACGGTTACATGAGAACCACGATCCTCCTCATACGGACTGTTCGTCAGTTCAAACGTCGTCGGACAGTCCCATATGATACAGTTGACCACCGTAGCCTTGCCGCTGCCAGGCACGAGGCAATACGGAGGGCCCCACCTACCTGTGTGGTCAAAAAACCTGATGCCCCGCCCGCAATTGAAAATCGTGTTGTTGACCAGCAGCGCATCACACTGGTTTTGCACCGCGATGCCGGCGCTTGGACAGTTATAAATCAGATTATTGATCATGACGGGCGAGCATCGGTCGCGCAGCACCACGCCGTGATCGCTGCTTCCCGCGACCACGTTTCCGATAATGACCGCCGAGCACCGCGTTGGGTTTATCATATCATCGTGGGAGTTTATGAGCACGTTATTGAGGATGAGCGGGGGGGGCGTGCTCTCCCCATACAAATCGATGTCGTCGTTGTCGCCGTGGTGATCCGTGAAGAAGCAGTCCTCAACCAATACATAGGAGAATCTCGTATGCACCCCCTGTCCGATACTGAGGAACTCACAGTTCCGAATAT
>Ga0209986_10005153_pt1 | contig 10887 bp, 9 predicted proteins | sample BlataG_FD_183168 | JGI IMG/M metagenome (GOLD analysis project Ga0209986, IMG submission 183168) | Deep subsurface microbial communities from Black Sea to uncover new lineages of life (NeLLi) - Black_00105 metaG (SPAdes) (version 2) | ecosystem: Environmental > Aquatic > Marine > Oceanic >...
AGAGATTTAAATATGTGTCTCTATATTCTCCCTCAATAAGAGGTTTCTGACCAATTTTTTTTAAAGACTCACTTAAAGATTCTTTTGCTCTTTGTAAATAATATTTAATTTTAAATTTTGTATCATCGATATCTTTATATACTTGCTGAAGTTTATTCTGATACTGTAAATATTCCGTATCATTTTTTAATTGATTCGTTATTTCTATGAGTTTTTCGATTATATTTTGTTTTCTTATTAAATTTTCGAGTACATTCAAACGTTCCTCTAGGAATTGCTTTTCCTTTAATAAATCCTCGAGTTTTTGGGGTGAAATTTTTCCTTTTTTTTTCCATATTGATTTTAAAATATCTATCTGATTATCAGTAAGAGTTTTCTCATCAATTAAAGATTTTTCAGTAGCAATTAACTGGGTAATTGGATGATCTAAAATATCGAATAGATTTCTATTTCCATTCCACTCCACGAAAATTTCCTGATGTATTAATAAAATTTTAATTATTTTTGGAATAAGTCTATTAGCTTTTTTATTATCTTCTTGGTCTATAATTAAAACAAGATCAACATTAAGTCCAGGAATAGTAGTAATTTTTACGACATAATTCCCTAACTCAATATTCTTTAAATCTTTTGAGCCCTCTAATAACATTTCTTGAATAAAGCTTTTAATCGCCGAAAAAAACGACGAGAATAACTCCATTTTTCCATGACTTATCCTTTGAAAACTCTTATCAAACATCAATAATCCGGATTTTGTTTGATAAAGGAAAATACTATAAAGCATGCCTCTGTTGGAAATCTTCTAAGTATTAATAAATAATTAGTATATCATCCATATATAATTTAATTGTTTGAAATTTTTGGATCTTTAATTTTTTCAATCATTTTTGGTATAAATAATAATTTCTCTTTTATATCCTCATTCAATTTTAGCGATTCACAGATATTTTTAATCGTTTGAAAAGAATGTATTAGACTTTCAAAAAAATCAATCAAATCACCGCGATATATAATTATCTGAAACTCTTTTAATAGGTAATAGTAAATATCATCAATTGAATATTTCTTATCGATTCTTAATGAGAGAATCAGGTTTTGGAGATTATTCAGCCCGCAATCACAATATGGTGCATCTTTACATTCACAATTAAATAAGATTTTAATCCAATTTGTCAAGATATCTATTAAAAATTTTGGAAAACTTTTTCTCTTTTTATAATTTCTACTTTCCATAATTGAAAGTATTGTTCCGGAAAATAACTGATTAGAAACATATTTAGCATTTATGCTTTTTGATACCTCATTAACAATCTTATTGCTAACATATGCATTTTTTATCGGATTTATATTCAAAGCGACGGTTTCTAATGGAATTTTCTCAATAAATATTTGATCTTTGATTAATAATGCTTCATTAATTGTCAAAAAAGATGTAGAGATCGCAGTTCCTAATTTAGTAGTTTTATATAGAGAATCTTCTTTATTTATCAATTTCTTTTGTATAAGAACTTTCAAAAAATCATCTAACATATAATCACTATTAATTAAATTCTCTTGAAACTCACGGATCTCCTCATATTGTGAAGATTTTTTCATCGTAATAAATGATAAAAGTTCAGTAAGCATTCGATCTTCATCTGGTTCAACTTCAATTGGTTCAAGTTTACCATTTAATAAATGAAGTGCGACCTTTTCCTCGGTTTCTTTATTTCTTAAATTAAAAATTCGATTGGGTATAACTAAAAGATAAATCTTGCCGAGATCATGCTTTTTAAACCGTCCAGCTCTGCCATACATTTGCTCAAATTCTGATACTTTTAGCCAATTGATACCCATTGCAAGAGAATCAAATATAACTTGACTTGCAGGAAAATCTACACCAGCTGCAAGTGCGGCGGTAGTAACTACGGTAGATAATTTCTGTTTAAGGAATAAATCTTCAATTTCTTTTTTTTCCTTATATGTCAATCCTGCGTGATATGCTTCGATTTTAATTCCTTGATTTCTTAGATATTCGCTTAAGGTATGACAATTCTTTCTAGAATTAGTAAATACAATTGTTTGGCCCTTAAATCCGTAATTTGAAACTTTAGAAAATTCATGCTTTATAAGTTTAGACATATTTTTATTTTTTTCGTGTTCATTTAAACATAATAATAGATGTCGCTGCATGGGTACGGGCCGCTGACTATATCTTATTAACTTGGCATTCAATTCAGTTGCAATATCTTCTGGTTTTCCAACAGTTGCACTTAAATATAAATATTGACATTTATTAGGAAGAAATAATGATTTCAATCTAGAAATTAACCCATCAATGATGAATCCTCTTGCAGAATCCCCCAAATTTTGAATTTCATCAACAATAATTGTTTTAAATTCACCTAATTCCTGAGGATTTCCACTTCTAAGGAAAAAATCAAGCGCTTCATAAGTCCCCACAATAATTTGGGAATTTTTTATATCTCCAGAATCATATAAATAATCTTCTCCAATTATTGTCTTTCCAACTCTTATGGCAACGTTGATCCCTAATTTGCTATATCTTTCTTTAAATTCCTCATAACGTAAATTAGCTAAAGCCACAATCGGAACTAAATATAACATCTTATTTTCTTTATTCATTAATATCTTCTTTATACCAGCTAATTCGGCAATTAAAGTTTTCCCAGAAGAAGTCTGTGATACAATCATTAAATCAATATTTTTATTTACATCGAGTAATCCTGATTCTATAGATTTAATTTGAATTGGCAGCAATTCTCCATATCCTTCTTTTTTTAATAGTTCCTTAAACTCATCTGGAAGATCAATTTCATTAATAGTTAATTTATACTCTCTTCCTTCCTCTTTCCTTTTTTCTAATAAATCATATAAAGTTAAATCAGAATTTTTTACCGGATTGAAATTTGGGGTGAAAGTAGTTAATATTTTTTTGACATTCTTAAATTTTAAAATTAAATGTTTCAAGAAATCTTTTAATTTTGGTTTAATATCAATATCTCGCATTTTCAATTCATTAATAATAAGAGAAAGAGCGCAATTAGGACATATTAATTGATTCTTAAAAGAATGGATAATTTCTGATTTATCCAATAAGGTAAATTTATTATTGTTTAGGCATGAATTACAGAGCGTTAAACGTTCAATTCTATTAAATTGGAAGGATTTTAGCATTTTCATCAAAGATTTTAAATTCTTTATATCTGTTTGGTCTGAGATTGCCAGAAATTTATTTTTATTAGATTTTAAAAATTCTCTAAACAATCTCGGATCAACAGGTTTGGTTCCTCCTTTGAGATGTTTTTCAAACTTTACTGGGCGGATTTTATTTTTAAAATCTAATCCAAATATCAATTCCCCCTTAAAAAATGGCTGGCTAGAATAAATTAATTGCCTACCAGTTTTCTTTTTTAAATAGAATAAATAGACTGTAAATATTTCATTTTTTGTATGTAATGGATTTCTATCAAGAACAATAAAAAAATCTTTATTAATTGAAACCAATTTGCTGTCCCAAAATAATGGCTAAATCTATAACTATGAATTAATAAAATATTTATCAATAATAACCTTTTCTTGAAAAAGAGTGAATTTAGGAAAATAAGAACTAAAATTTGATTAGTTAAAATCCGAATATGGATTTAATTCGATTAAAAATATCGAGAATTTGTCTTAATTTAGGTTCATCACCAGAATTAAGGAAATGTTCAATCCATTGAGATAAACCCCCACTTTTTACCCACTCTAAAAAATATTCGACACTCTGCTTATCTACATCGGACATTATCTCATCATCCATTTTAAATATATAATTAATATGTTTTCAAACTTATTTAATTGTTAATTATTATTATTTATTACTTTTTTTATTGAGATATTTCTTATATAAATAAAGTATTTAATTATTAATTTCTACTTTAATATATTATATTTTTAAAAGAAAATTTTAAGCGAAATAAAATGCCTGATGTAAGAATTAAAAGCCCAAATATTGACGATATCTTCAATAAATGGAAACAAAAAGCATATAGACAGAAAAAGAAAGATTTGGAAAAACAATTTGGAACCAAAGGTGCAGTATTTTCACTCGATACAATATCAGCTGGTGAAACGGTAAAAAAAACCATGAAGGAAGCCGCGATCTACTTTTTAATCGAACAAAAAGTAGAAGCAGTCAAAGAACAGAAGGAAGAACGTGGTGATATAAAAGAATTAAGTAAAAATACTTTTTATTCATTAAAAGCTGCTAAAGTTGATAAAAAGAAGTGGAAGGGACCTGACATTGTGCCAATGTATGAGACAATCGAGCCCGTGCCTTGTAGTGATTGTAAAGGGAAAGGATACACCGAGACAAAATGTAAAGAATGCACTAATGGAAATAAAACAACCGATATGATAGTATTGACTGGCGCTGAAGCGAAAAAAGAGAAAAAACCGTTCAAGTATAATTGCAATGTTTGTTATAAAACTGGAGTGATTAGGAACAGATGTAAGACTTGTGATGGATACGGAACTACATATAAATGGAAATTATTACCAGTACCTTTCATATCCAAAATGGCAAATGTTCCCAAACTCTACTCAAGTGCTCCAACTAAATACGAAAAACAAATTGGTGAAGAGTTAGGAGAATTAATTGAATCTGTTGAAGGAATTAAATTTACTAATGTAAAGGATTTATCTGATAAAACTATTGAGCCAAACCTTGGTTATTATTCTAAAAATGTTTCCAAAGTAGTCAAAAGAGCTGCAAATGACTATCAAAAATTTGAAAAGGACAAAGATTATAAGATTAAAAGTCCGATTCATGTATTTCCATTGATACAGATATTTTGCGAAAGCAAAAAAGGGAAGAAATTCGAGATATATGCAGTAGGTAGCGAGCAGAAATTTATGACTTATAGCAATTTCTAAATTTAATTATTTTTTATTTTTTTAAACTTGTTAAAACCAATTTAAAGTAAATCTATATCAATTTTTTTAGATTTAACTTTCTTTTTCACATTTTCTAATTTTTCTTCAAGCAACTCGCTATAAATCTGTGCTAGATAAAAATTTTCCTTTAATTCCTCATCATAACCAGTTAATTTTTCAAATCTTTTATTTAAAGAATAATTGATAACTTTTTTTCTAAAGCCAATGAATAAAATAATTACAATTGAGGAAATAATTAAAAGTATCGCCATATACAGATTGTAATGAAATCCCTGAGTCTCACAAAACAAATGATAGAAGAAATAGGAAATAAGACCACCAATGTTCACAAATGCTATATCAAAAATTGCATTAAGACCTGAATCACGACGACCTTCGAATTTTAATCCAGCTTTAAATAGAATAACATTTTCAAATAATTCCCAAATTAGAGCACTAAATTGTAAAAATGAAAATGCATCAGGGGGTAAAAATAAATTTAATAATATTGGGAATCCTATTAATCCCATTAATATATGACCGAACGTGTAATAATCAATACCCGTAGTTCCTACTTGGATTAAAGTTTTTGCAAATATTGGCAAACTTTTATCGTCGTTTTTACTTGACTTCTTTTTTTCCATAATTTTTCACAATTTAAATGATTCCATTTTTACAATCGATTTTATCCATTAATTAATATAAAATCTGACTATTTTAGATTTATTGGTTTATATTAAAAATATAACTGATTTTATTTATGGACCAAGATTAATTTAAAAATCATTAAGTGAATTCGGAATATTTTTTTTAAGTTGATAATAAAATTTATATGTAAGTTTGAACTTATTATAAGTTGAAACTTATATATTTATTATATAATTCCCTATTTAGAAAAGGATATGAGTGAGTTAAAAGATTACACCAATAATGAAGAAATGCGCTCCTCAATCAAGATAGCCACGACAGCAATGATGACTGTTTTGGTATGTATTGTGACAATGATGTTCTCTGTTTTTTTACCATCAAGTAATGGATTTTTTAATGTTGGTGAAGCAATGGTTTATATTAGCGCAATATTATTTGGTCCATATGTTGGTGCTATTTCGGGCGGAGTGGGTTCAATGCTTGCGGACTTTTTATTAGGATTCCCCCATTATGCTCCCGGAACGTTAATTATTAAGGGAATTGAAGGATATATTGTAGGTTTTTTTTATTTTAAAATGAAAAAATTAGAATTATCTCAGAAAAATTGGTATCTTTTAACGATTTTAATTGGTTTTTTAATTAATTTAGCCGTAATTCTTATTGGGTTCATATATTACCAAGGTTTAGCTTATATTGGTGGATATATTGGAGGAACTCCTATTTGGGAAATTACTGCAGAATTTAATATGATATTATGGCTCATAATAGGTGTAATTGGATTCGTTTCTATCGTTGTTATTGGATATAAATATAGTCAAGATATTGGACTTAAAATTATTTCTATGTTATTAGGTGGGATTATTATTGTAATTGGCTATTTATTATATGCGACATTTGTTTTACAGTATGCAGGGGCCTTTACAGAAATTCCATTTAATTTTCTTCAATCTTTTATTGGAATATTAATCGCTGTTCCAACCATTTCTTCCTTAGAAAAATACAGCGGGGTTATTGCATTCACTAGATTTAAAAAATAAATCTTATTCACTTTTCTAATTTACAAATTTTCAAGGATAATGATTATATTTATAAATTAATTAAATCTGAACTATATATTATAATCATTATTTACTTACTATTTTTGAGTTAATTACAATGGGAAAAAATAAATATGGAAAAGGTTTTCAGAAAAAAAGTAAAAAACAAGGACAACCTTCAAAAGGGTCAAAAAAACAAGGTGGGGCTTCAATTCGTGGTGGGAAAATAAATGCAAGTCATATTTTAGTCGCAAAATTAAAAAAAGCACAAGAGATTTATGAGGATATACAAGTAGGAGAAAAATTTGAAGAGCTCGCTAGAAAATACTCTACATGTCCTAGTAAAAATAAGGGAGGAGATTTAGGAGAATTCGCCAAGGGGACTATGGTGTCCGCATTTTGGAATGCTTGCACTAAATTAAAAATAGGTGAAATCTCTCAACCTGTAAAAACTGAGCATGGTTTTCATATTATTAAACGCACGGGATAATAATTTGGTGGTTATTATATGAAACAATTAGAACTTATTTAAAAACTAAAATTTTCCTTTCTTTTTTTTGGTTATATCTTCTCTAGATTAGAATAAATCAACTAGAGTCTGGATTGCCTCCAAAACTTTCTTTCCTTTGGGAGTGATGTTATAATATATTCTTTTTTCTTGTTTTTTTTCTCTAGCGATAAGATCTCTTATTTCAAGTTCAGATAGATGCTGATAAACTGCAGGAAGTGAGATATCTCCTAAATTTTTTTGTATTTGAGTTCCATACATTAAATCAAGTTCAATTAATTGTAAAATTTTAAGTTTTGTACTTAGAAGAGCACCAATGCCAACTGTTTTTGATTTATGAGTCAATGCTTGCAATACATATGGAGCCTTCAAACCACTTCCAGTAATAAGACAACAAATTTTTTCATTTTTATCTATTATATTTTGGTCTTTTAATTGTTCAACGGAGGCAACGGTCAATGCAGAGGCAGGTTCAGCAAAAATTCCTTCAGATCTTGCTAAATTTTTCTCAGTTGATAATACTAAATTCTCATTAACGGCAATAACAGTACCATTTGATTGTTTTATAATTTTAACCGTTAGATCTTTATATATAGGATTCTTTACTAAAATGCCTAAAGTATGAGAAGTTTTTAAACTTGTCGTGATTGGTTTTTTAGAATAATATTTATCTACAATTGGAGACCATCCTGCAACTTGAACTCCAACCATTTTTGGTAATTTATTAATTACTCCAAATTTTTTTAATTCATCAAAACCTTTCCAAATACTTATTAGACATCCACCACTCCCCATAGGAACTATTAACCAATCTGGAACCCCCATTTCTCCAATAATTTCATATGCAATAGTTTTTTGAGCTTCAATTGTTAACGGATTTAATTCAGCAGTAGCTTGATAAAAATTTTCTTCTTTAGCCTTTTGTTCAGCATAGTCAATTAAATCATCAACGGTATCTCCTTTAATTTCAACTGTTGAATCATAAGCATACATCTGAGCCCTTTTTCCCTCATCAATTCTTTTAGGAATAATATTAAGACAACTTATTCCAGCATATGAAGAATATGCTGCTATAGAGGCACCTTGATTTCCCGGAGATGCACATATTATTTTTTCATAATTTTGACTGTGCGCATGAGAAACTAAAAGTGCCCCTACTCTATCTTTAAAAGAATTTGTTGGATTTTGAGTTTCATCTTTAAAAAATAAATTATTTAATCCAAAAGATTTTCCAAGGTTTTTGGATTTTATGCAATTTGTTCCACCTTCTCCAAGAGAGATTTGGTATTTTTTTTCAATTGGGGGGAAAAACTTATGATATTTCCAAAAATTTCCTTTTTCAATTTTTAATTCATTTATTTTTACAATTTCAGCTTTTTGGGGCTCAATAAGTAATAATCCTTTACATTTAGGGCATGTATACTCAATTTTTTCTGATTTTACTTGGTTAGAGCATTTTGAACATTTATATTCTAAGAAAATTTTAGTAAGCCTCACTAATTTTTTAATGAAATTTTTTTAATATAGGTTGTTTAAATAGAAATTTTTAAGAGCACTAACCTCTCCCACCTTTTTACTAACACTTATTAAAAGATCTCATCTACATTTATTTTTTATTTAAAATTTGATTTAAATTAAACCAGCAATCCTCATAATTAAATGTCCTATAAAAGTGAATATTTGTTCTACTTTTTCACCTGTTTTAGAAGAACATTCAATTGGTCCATATAATTTGCGAGAACTTGATATTTTTTTCACTTCTTCTAAGTAGACTGCTCGTTTTCGCTTAAGATCTAATTTTCCTCCAATCATAAGTATGGGGGGGTTTTTTCATTATCAATCGAGCCTTTGTAAAATACATCTAACCATTCATCTATATTATTTATACTAGTTCTTTTTGTAATATCATACATAAATATACCAGCAGAAGCCCCTGCCGCATAACCAGGCAAAATAAATCTGAATCGTTCCTCGCCAGCGAAGTCCCATATCTGAAGTAAAATTTTCTTACCTTTTATAATTAGACTTTTTAAAGCAATATCAAGTCCAATAGTCATTTTTGTATCTACTTCAAACATACCACTTAGATATCTTCGGACTAAAGTAGTTTTCCCAACACCACCATTTCCAAATATACATAATTTGTAGGTTGCGTCTCTGGATATCTTTAAAGCCTCATTTTTTTCCAAATTTTTTTTAATAAAAGATCTTTATAACTATTTTATAATTTATCCTATTAATAAGATTTTCAATTTTTTCAGAGAGATTTTAGAAAGAATTCACAAGGGATTAATTTCTCAAGCTTTCTAAAATTTAAAACTGCCTATACTATTTCTAGTTCATTTTTTTTATGATAAAGTATAACTTTTTTTATTATTTTATCTAGATAGACCCTTTGTTGAGATTCAATACATCTAATATAAACAATAGTTATTTTCCTTTTTAATTATGATCAAATCAAAAAGAGAAAATAATTTCTCATTTGCACTATAATTTAAGTACATTTTATCATTAATTACATTTATATGAGTCCGCATATAATTAGTTTAGGCGAATTATTAGTTGAAATAATGAGGATAAATATAGATGTGCCTCATGGTAAAGTTGGTGCAAATTACAGAGGTCCCTTTCCAAGTGGTGCACCCACTATTTTTATCGATTCAGCTTCAAGGATGAGTAAGCCTTTTTGTTTTACTACTGGTTTTATTGGAGTTATTGGAGATGACGAATTTGGCACTTGTATTGTTGAAAAATTAAAATTAGATGGTGTTGATACCTCTCAAATTAGAATTGAAAAGAAAAAAACAACTGGAATAGCATTTAATCAATATAATTCAGATGGTTCGAGAAAATTCATCTTCGCTGCTGGAGCTGCTGGAGAAATAACCCCTAATGATATTAAAGAAGATTATTTTAAAGGGATTAAAAGTTTGCACATAATGGGTAGTGCATTATCTATCAGTAAAAAATCTAGAGAAGCCTGTTATCAGGCAATAAAAATTGCACAGAAAAAAAATCCAGATGTTACAATATCATTCGATCCAAATTTACGCCCAGAAATGCTGGATATTAAAATTATTTTAAAAATTTGTCAGCCCGTATTAGATTCTTGTAAAATTCTCTTTCCAAGTGGTGCAGAAGCGGAAATGTTGGCAGGTTTAAAGGGAGAAATTGAGGCTTGCAAAAAATTGTTAACATTGGGTCCCGAAATAGTTGTTTTAAAACAAGGGAGTAAGGGTTGTACAATTTTTACCAAACAAGAAGAAATATATGTTCCAGGATTTAAAGTTGAAGAAATCGATCCAACTGGTGCTGGAGATTCATTTGGAGGTGCATTTATTGTAGGTTATTTAGCTGGTTGGGATCTAGAAAAAATTGCAAACTTTTCAAATGCAGTAGGTGCATTGAAAGTGCAACATTTTGGCCCTATGCCAGAAACTACCTACGAGGAAACCGAAAAATTCGTTTTTGAAAATAAATAAATAAAAATTAGTAATTAAAATTTATCTATGATATTTTCTTTAAAGACTCATCAATTGCAATTTTATTATTTTGGACCTTTTTTTATTCTTCTCTTTAAAAAAACAACAATTGCAAACGTAGATGCTAAAAGAATCAATATATTATAACCACTAATAACCATACCATTGCCATTTCCATCACCATTTCCATCACCATTTCCATCACCATTGCCGTTTCCTTCACCATCACCATATATTACAACCCACCAATCCCGATTACCATCAACATCATTATCATCCTGTGGTTTTGGACAAG
>Ga0209986_10005154_pt1 | contig 10886 bp, 9 predicted proteins | sample BlataG_FD_183168 | JGI IMG/M metagenome (GOLD analysis project Ga0209986, IMG submission 183168) | Deep subsurface microbial communities from Black Sea to uncover new lineages of life (NeLLi) - Black_00105 metaG (SPAdes) (version 2) | ecosystem: Environmental > Aquatic > Marine > Oceanic >...
TTCCATCCCTCACACTAATTCTCACTTTATTATTCTGATATATTTCCGCGAGTTTGTCCCTGTTCTTCACATCGAATGTCAAAATTCCACTTCTTTCATTTTCATTTAAAGGTGACACTATTTTTACATTCAATTTTTGAAGTTCTTCAATTAGATGATCAAGAAGGACGAAAACATGGGATTGTATCTTTTTTACTGTTATCTTATGGAAAAAATCAAGTATGGAATCTACGCTATATATGAGAGGCCAGGGGAGAGTTCCAGATTCAAATTTTTTAGCACTTGGGTGCAAATCTATCTCTGTGGGGAAACTCCACGGATCTATAGTACTCATCCACCCAATGTTGGTGGATGCTATTTCATCTTGGATATCTTTGTCACAATAAAAGAATCCGATGCCATCAGGCCCTAAGAGCCATTTATAGCAGCTTGTAGCCAACATGTCAATGTTATACTTTTTCACCTCCATTTCAATGACTCCTAGAGATTGTATAGCATCTACAATAAAATAAATCCCATTTTCTTTGCATATTTTCCCAATTTTTTCTAAATCACATTTAAATCCAGTTTTAAACTGAACACTACTTATCGAAATAGCTTCTGTATGTTCATCGATTAGTTTTTCGATATTTTCTACGGGTATCCTATCATTTTCTATCTTCACACATTTAATTTCTACACCTTTGTTTTTGAGGGTTAGCCACGGCAAATAGATTGATGGAAAGTCTAGCCTATTAGCTATGACATTATCTCCTTTCTTGAAATCAATACCATTTACTGCAATATTTATTGCTTGCGAAGTATTCATTACGTATGCAATCTCCTCTCCTTTTGCCTTGATAAATTTTCCAAATTTTTCTCGCGTTTTCTCTGCATTTTCTTCCCAAGTATGATAGTTTACTGATCCATTAGTGAGTTTATCTTCCCACCATTTATCCGTTGCTTTCTTGGCAAATCTAGGAGTTAGACCACAGGCTGCCGCATTTAGATATGTCCAATTATTTATAGCAGTTTCAAATTCATTTCTTATTTCTTTTATGTTAAAATTCATTCTTAAATCCCCTCAATTACTATATACAAAACCATGTAATTCCTCTCATAATAATAGTTTTTAAAAGAAGGAGAGAAATCCTCTCCTTGAATTCAAAAAATATTTCAGCTTTTGAGTAGATTATTTCGCTTTTCTCCATTTTACTTTTCCTTCTTTCAATGCCTTGAAGAATCGAGCTAGATTTGTTGCCCATGCTTCCATAATGGCATCTCCTAACTCTGGAGTAACACCTGAGGGATTGCCAAAGTTGCCGTAGGGAACACATTCATCGATAGTAAGAATTACCTGTATAGGATTCTTATATGGTCCATACTGTGGCGGCCATACACACCCCCACTTTGTAAGTTCATCTTCCGGTTTTGAATCATGGTATTCATCCTCTTTTACGTCTCCCGGTCTTAAATGGAGTATGTATGCTGTTTCAAGACAGCCATGTCCACAATAATCGGGAAGTTCTTCTGGGTACTCTATGCCAAATTCCTCCTCGTATCCTTCATGAAGTTCCCATGTTTTTATAGAAGCAACAAAAACATTTTCATTACCATACTTTATCCTCTCAGCTGCATTACTACACGGTGCGATATTACCTCCGTGTCCATTGGCGATAATAATTTTGTCGAATCCATTTTTTATAAGAGAATTGCCTATATCAACTATTACATTTTCTAATGTACTCGTCTGAAGCCATAAAGTACCTTTCTTTTCATGTGAAAAGTTTTGTCTGCAGTTCCCCACAGGAATCGTAGGGCCCACCACAACGTATTCTTTTTTAGCCGCTCGAACTACTGCTTCTTTCGTACATGCTGTATCTGTATCCAAAGTACCGTGAGGTCCATGCTGTTCAGTTGCACCCGCAATTATCACAGCTATCCCTTTCGATTGTTCTATCGCTTCATCTAATTCTGAATAACACATTCTTTCCAACTCAAATTTTTCCAAACTCATTTTATTCACCTCCAAATTTTGGTATTTTTTTCATGTTGTCTATTTCTTTTAAAGTTTCTAGAACTATATCTCCAGTTACCTTTAGATCGTTTGGATTTACTTTATCTGGGGTATCTGCTTTAGTATGAAAGTAAGGATCATCTGGCTTGTAGAACCAGGTAGCATGTATGTTCTTATCCAAGAAATGTCCTGTGTCTGCAAGTCCATAGTCGGATACAAGATTTGTATCCAAGTAATATCCTAATTTATCCGCTCTGTTAAGCAGAAGCGAATTTAACCATTTTGAAGTAAAAGTATATTTTTCTGCTTTAGATTTTCTTCCTTTCTCAACTAAATGCAATTGGCTACCTTCACCTACCATATCAAGGTTAATACATACAACATATTTTTTTGCCTCATTCGGATAACTACTCAAGTAGTCCTGGACTCCAAATCCTCCTCCTTCTTCTCCTGAGGAAAATATTAAAGCTAATGATCTCTGTAGATCTACACCATGAAAAGCTTTAGCGATCTCTAGAAGCACAGATACACCAGATCCGTTATCATTAGCACCCACAGTGGTATGAGTTGTCTCTCTATGAGCACAAAGAGCAACAATTTCATCCTCTTTTTTACCTTTCATGTACCCAATAATGTTTTTTCCTTCTCCTTCTTTTGCGGAAGCTTCTACTATCATTTCTGCTTTGATATTCTTTTTTTCTTTTAATATATTTCTCAAACGAATTCCATCTTCATAAGAAATTCCAATGACAGGGAGTGGCGCACCAAATCTGTGCAATCCCCAAGCTGCAATAATGCCACCAGGATGCCCATGTATCCATATACATCCTGCAGCTCCGTATTTCTTTGCAACGTCTGCTTTGGCTACAGGGTGGATCTTTCCTGTGTCTGCAAGACAAATTTTATCTTTTACGTCCCTTTTTTTTATTTCTTCTTCAGTACCATATCCTACATACTCTATAGGTGCATCTATTCCTCCTGAAGGTGTATTTCCTGATCTGTAGTGGGAAACACATTCCATCGGTATTTCTTTGTTGTTAAAATATATTTTTAGCTCTGATTTTTTTTCTTTGTAAATTGCTTCTTTAAAAGGTCTTTCTAAAATATCAAAATCATATTTTTTCAAAATTTTAGAAATATATTCAATAGACTTTAAGTCCCCTTCAGAATTTATATTTCTTGGACCATACTCGCATAAATTTTTTATATGTGAATACGCTTCCGTTGCCGTTATTCCTTTCATATTTAAATCACCTTATCAAACAAGATTTACCTTTTAATAATTCTTATTTTATTTATAATTACTTATAGCATATGCCAAAAAGTTTCTTTTAAAGAAATATTAGTAATATTTTTAGCCAAACCTTGTAAAAATAAGAATTCAAGTTTAATAGGATAAAAAAATAGAAAAAATTTATTTTTTTAAGTTTTTCATATTCTCTAATATTTTCCGGATAACATTCCATACTGTCTCTACACTTTTGATGTATACTAATTCATCGGGGGTATGAACATTTTTGATCTCTGGGCCTATAGAGGCTATTTGTAACTCAGGATTAAGACTTGAAAACAAACCGCATTCTAACCCTGCGTGGATCGCTTTTATAGAGACCTCCTTTTTTAAAACATCTTCATATAAACTTTTTACTAAAGCCAAAAAAGGTGAACTTGGAGTAGGTTTCCATCCTGGATATGCATTTCCCTGCTTCACATCTACATTGTATTTCTCACCAAGCATTTTCAACTTTTTTCGAAGTTCTTCTAATTCCTCATTTACCGAGCTTCTACTACTCAAGAAAACATCAATTTTATCTTCACTGCTCTTAACGACTGCAAAATTATTAGATGTCTGAACCAATCCTTCTATCTCTTTGCTAAAGGAGATTGGACCGTGAGGAACTTCATATAGAAGATTCAAAAGAGAATCTGTTTGTTCTTTTGTCAAGGCTTTTGTCTCATCTATCTCTGAGATACCTATTTTCATAGTTGGTTCGTTCTCTTTTTCTTTATCCAATGTTTTCATTTTCCATTCTTCTAAGATTGTGATCGCTTCATTCCTTTTGTTTTTTAGAACTAAGATATCGCATACAGCCTCCCGTGGGATCGCATTATGAACCGATCCACCGTTAATACTCCCAATGAGTAGATCCACTTTATTCTTCAAGTCCAGTATACCTTTAATAGCTACCTTAATAGCATTTAATCTCGGAAGATGGATATCAACCCCCGAATGACCTCCTTTGAGACCTTTTATCGATACTCTAATCGCCCCCCATTCTTTTTTTTCTTCACGAGTAACTGGTAGGGTATAGTGGGTATCTCCTCCACCTGCACTACTGATAGTTATCTCTCCTATCTCCTCACTATCAAGGTTCAACAAATACTTACCAGAGAAAAATCTTTTTTTCATTCCAAAAGCACCAGTCAATCCCGTTTCTTCATCTACAGTGAAAACAACTTCCAATGGGCCATGATCTTTTGAAAGCAAAGCAGCCATACCATAAGCCATACCTATCCCATTATCAGCTCCAAGGGTCGTTCCTTCAGCTGTAACATAATCGTTTACAACCTTGATTGTTAATGGATCATTTTCGAAATCGATCTCTACATCGGGATTTTTTTGGCAGACCATATCCATATGAGCCTGGAGAACTAAGGTAGGATAATCTTCACAGCCTAGTGTTGCTTTCTTAGTTAAAAGAATATTGCCTGTATCATCCTCTTTAAACGAAATATTGTGTTTTTTTGCCCAATCTTTGACCCACTGGCGGATCTTTTCTTCTTTTTTAGAAGGACGAGGAACTCTCGTTATATCCTCAAATATATCCCAGACAATTTTTGGCTCAAGTTCGTCCAAAACTCTTTTTTCCATTATCTGTCACCCAACATCCTTTTTACGTAACACTATATTTACCTAGTCCTTCTATTTTTTTCTTTCTGGGGATATGTCAGCTTGCTTTGTTTGATCCCCATGATCAAAAGACATTCCATAAATCTAAAGCACACTTCAGCTGGGTTTACAACTGGCACGTCATAGCCCTTTTCATTGAGCATTTTTTGCACTGTATCAGCAACTCCCATCATACCCGTACAGCCCAATACAAGTACTTCTGCATTATCTTTTTCTATAGTCTCAATCATCTGTTTAAATAACTCTTCTTTAAGTTTTTCTTTGACTTTTCCTAATTCCGCTACAGGAATTTCCACTGACCTAACAGAAACAATATCTTTCAAAGCCCCCATCTGTTTTGCCATTCTATAAATTCTTGGAATAAAAGTTTTTTTCATTGTTACTATTGAGATATTTTTACCTAATAATTGGGCAAATCGTATAGATGTTTCAAATGCTCCAGTAACTGGTATGTTCACGGCTTCTCTTGCGGGATGGTATCCTGCATCACAAAAACAGTCTATAACTACACCATCGTATCCTTCTCTTTCTGCTTTTTCTACTAAGGCTATAGATCCAGGTTCAGCCATTGCTCCATCATATTCAGATTCTATTGTAAAAGGTCCTTTTCCTTCTTCCAGTACCTCTACATCATACTCTAAATCCCTGAACATTGTCCCCTTTTCCTTAATGTAGTACTCATACTCTTTTTTTGCACTTTTTAAAAAGGTTTTTGCCGTAATGGGCACAATTATTTTAATTCTCATGGTATCACCACAATTTCTACGTTTCTATAGTTCTTATAATTTTTGTTGGCATATGCTATAGACAAATATTAAAGTATTAAAAATCTTAAATAATACGGGAACTTGATAGTGGTGATATGAAAAGAAGGAGGAAATAAAATGGTAAAAAATGGTAAAAAAGAAGGAGGAAATAAAATGGTAAAAGAAAGTGTTGATAAAATCGGAGATTACGCTGTTGTACCAGTGCCAGAGCATGAACAAAGAAGGTTTTTATCCAATGTTTGGATAACCTCTGGGTGGATAATATGTGTTTCTACGCTATTTACTGGTGCTGCAGTGGCTACTGGTCTTACTGTAAAAGGGATGATATTGGCCTCTATAGGAGGAATGGCATTAATTGCTTTCTATGTACTTACCATGGGAGCTATCTCAGGAAGATATCATGTCTCAGCTTCGGTGACACTAAGACAGGCCTTTGGTAGATATGGCTCGGTCTTGATGGGCACAATTATTGCGCTCGTTCTTGGAGTTGGATGGTACGCATGGCAAGCTTCGTTTTTTGGACTGACTATTAATGCCATAGCCCCAGATTATTGGTTTGGTAATGTACAAGTTGCAACTGTTTGGGGAGGTCTTTTGATGATGTGCACTGCCGTGATAGGATACAAAGGACTGGGAGTTCTTAGTTTTCTTGCAGTTCCTTTAGTAATGTTATTGGCGCTATTTGGACTTCATGCTTGTATAGTCGAAACAGGCAGTCTAGGTGCTATTTTTGAGATGATAGGACCTGGAGAACCAATATCAATGGGGTTGGCGATGTCAGCTATTGCAGGATCTGTTATGGCAGGAGCAATTGCTATAGGGGATATTACGAGATACTCAAAAAATACTCTCGAAGGAGGTCTTTCTGCAGCTATCGGTTACGGCCTCGGTGGAACCATTGCTTTGATAATTGGAGGTATGATTGCAGTTGTTACGCAAGTTGAGATGATTGGAACTACTCCACAGGTTCCTGGTGCAATGCTAGCTCTCGGACTGGGAGCTGGAGGTATTGTGATACTTATACTTGCACAATGGACAACAAATGATAACAATCTCTACAGTGGTGCATTGGGATTAGCAAATTTTATCCCCTTTAACAAGAGAACGCTTACGGCAATACTCGGCTTAATAGGGACAGGGATCGCTGCTATTGGTATCTTTGAACACTTTATAGGATGGCTTGGAAATTTAGGTATATGGTTGCCTCCCATTGGAGGAGTACTTATATGTGACTACTGGCTCATTCACAGAGGATTGCTGAAGAAAGAGTACATTGTGGGCGCAGGAAAGATAATTTCTAACTTAAATGTTGTTGCCCTACTAGCATTTATCGTTGGTGGCGTAGTGGCTTATAAGGTAGCTTGGGGAGTTCCAGCATTTAATGGACTTCTTACATCTTTCGTACTTTATGCTATAATTGCCATTGTCTGTGAAAAAGGGAATATAAAATACAAAGTAGGCGAACATACAGTAAGCGAGAGTGGATACTAAATGAGGTGACTTAAATGGGAAATACAGAATTGGATAATGTAAGAGTTTATGGAAAAAAAATGCTTTATATTGCTATCCTAGCCGGACTAATAAACTTTATACCCGGAGTCTTGATTTCTTCGACAAGAACTCCATACTTTAACTGGATGCTATTAGGTTTTTTTGCGATATTGGTGTCCTTACTCGCTTATCGAGGTATTACCGCTGGTAAAGAGTTAAAAGATCTCGGGGGATTACTGATTAACACAGGATGGCTGTTTGTTGCTATTGGCGTCGCCATATTTTGCTCAGCGTTTAGTGAATTTTACTTTGTGTCCTGGACTACTGGGATCTTCAATGCTATAGCCGCAATTATGCTAATATTCCCGTCAATATACTTTATGTCAGCTGCCATTAAAGAAACAAAGGTTTCAATTGTACCATAAACTTTTTCTTTTTTTATTTTATAGAGTAGTAAAAGTGAGTTAAATGTCTATTATAACGAGAAAAAAAAATTTTGATGAAATAATAAAAAAGATAGAAAATGCTAGGGGGGTTCTTATCTTGGGGTGTGAGGGCTGTGCTAAGGATAGCCATACAGGGGGACCAGAAGAAGTATATGAAATGGTAAAAAGACTTGAAGAGAGAGGCATCAAGGTCTTTACCCTAGAAAAACCTTGTGTTTATTATGTTTGCTGGGAAAAATCGCTAGAAGAACGGTTTAATGAAATTTCCTCATTAGCTGGAAATATAGACACTATACTTCTTTTGGCTTGTGGAACTGGGATTTCATGTCTAAATGTAGTTTTAGAGAGGTATGGAATGCAATTAGAGATCGTTACAGGAACAGATACACTAGGTATAGGTCATGTACCTATCTCAGGTCCTGAAAAAGTAACATGTTGGTTATGTGGTAAATGTGAGCTAATTAATAATGAATGTAAACTCTTGTCTTTTAAAAAAAATAAGAAAAATTAGAATAAAAAGATTATTTTAATTTTTCTAATATATGAATAAAAGTTTTCTTGCCATTTAAGAGTTCCCACTTTTTATGGGCTTTAATGCCAATTGTTACTACATTCATTCCTTCTTTTAAATCTGCGTTTGTCCACGTATTACCATTTTCTTCCATGACACAGATAAGATCTGGTACTTCCATAAGTATATGTCCCTTTGAATCTTTTGCCAACATATTTTCATTCTTGTAGTCTATAATAAGTTCTTTACCTGCATATTCTTTGTGGCCTTTTATTTTTGTCTTTCCGAAATCAAATCCTCCTATTGTTCTAGTAGATTTTTCAGTAATTTTGCCTCTGATAAAAATTTCACCTCCTGTTTTGTGGACAATAGCTTCTGCAGGATCTTTGTTTTTCTCTTTAGATTCTCTAATTGCACTTCCTACTTCTTTAGCATATTTGATAGTTCCAGGAATAACGCTCTCTTTCAGCTGGGTTCCTGTCATAAAGTATGTCGCAAATCCTGTAATTCCTCCTAACTCAGAAGTAATAGCTCTTGAAAGATTTTCTGCAGTAACGGCATCTTTAGTATATAATATTACCGAGTTGCCTACATCATCCGAAATTGTTAGGGGATTCATAGCTATACCAGATAAACTGTAAGTCGTTTGCTGCAATTCTGGAACCGCTCTACCACACCCATCTCCATTAATTATTGGAAGTCCTTTTTTCGCAGTAACTGTCATAGGAGTAATCGTGTTAAAACCTCCCAACTCAAAAGGTATAACGTAATCTATCTTTTCTTTTTTTGCCTTCTCTAATAGTTCAAGAGAGTTTACACATTCTAAACTAAATCCTTTCTTTAACAGGACTTCAGGAGATCCTTGTCCAGCGACTACTGCAACTTTACTATCATTAGATATTTCATCAGGGTCTATCATTTCTATTTTTTTATTTTTAAGCACCGTATTAAGAAGCATCTTTCCAGATTCACCTGAACCTCCGCCCCCGGCACCTAAAAATGTTGATCCTACTATTATGTCTTCAATATCTCTTTTCTCTAATTTCATCGTTTATACCTCCTTTGAATATCTTTATATTTTGTCGATACACGATTTTTTATAATTTTGTTTGGCATATGCTATAGAAACGTGTAATGTTTTGAGAATAAGAATGTGAATTGATTTACTTTCTTTACTTTAGATCTATCTCGATAATCGAATTAAAAAAATTTTTAAAGTTTTATAAACATACCTCCAAAATGAAAATTATTGTTATAATGCCGATAATTAAGTAAATTAAATTTTAAAACCTAAGATTGAATCAATAATTTTCTCAATGAAATATTCTTGATTCTACAGTTGGCATATGCCTACAAAAGTATTTTAAAAAATAAGAAAAAGATATGCAGCATGGATATTCAAAAAATTCGAGAAGATTTTCCTCCTTTATCCAGATTAAGAGGAGGAAAACCCCCTATATATTTTGATAACGCAGGAATGACGCTCAAGCCCAAGCCCGTGATTAATAGCATGAATGAATACTATACTAGATTTCCCAGTACAGGAGGCCACGGAAGAGGTGCTCATTGGTTTGCCAAAGAAACAATAGAGACAACAGAAAAAGCTCGTGAAAAAATATGTAACTTTATCAATGCAGAAACACCGAGTGAAATTATATGGACAAAAAACACAACGGAGGGGATAAATCTTCTAGTTAACTCTCTGAACCTAAAAAAAGGAGATGTTATTATAACTACAGACAAAGAACACAATTCGAATCTCGTTCCGTGGATACAATTGAAGAAAAAAAAGGGCATTGGGCACATTGCAATTAACTCAAAAGGAGATAATAGTTTTGACTTAGAACTTTTTGAGGAGAAGATGAATAAAAATGTAAAAGTTGTTAGTGTATATCACTCTTCAAACTTGGATGGATATACTATTCCAGCTAAAGAGATAATAAAAATTGCACATGATTATGGTGCTATAGTTATTCTCGATGGAGCTCAAAGTGTTCCCCACAAAAAAATAGATGTCAAAAAACTAGATATCGACTTTTTGTGTTTTTCTATACATAAAATGTGCGGACCCACTGGTATGGGAGTTCTTTATGGAAAGATGGAATGTTTAAGAGAACTTGATAAGTTTATTGTTGGTGGAGATACAGTAACAAACTCATTTTTAAACAGAGTAGAATGGACTGAAATTCCGTATTTATATGAGGCAGGTTTACAAAATTATGCTGGACAAATAGGAGCTGGAGCTGCTGCTAAATATTTACAAAATATAAGCATGAAAAAAATCGAACAATATGATTACAAACTGAATAAAATTTTAACAAAGGAAATTAAAAAGTATCCAGAAATAAGAATTATCGGCCCTAAAGACCCAAAAGAAAGATCAGGGATCCTAAGTTTTAGAATAGAGAAAGAGGGTAAACTCCTCATACAACCTCAAATTATTTCAGAGTTACTTGATAAGGAATCCAATATAATGACTAGAAGCGGGTGCTTATGTGTTCATTCATGGTTTAATAGTAGAAATATGGATATAGGTGTTACTAGAGTCTCTGTATATTTCTACAATACTAAAGATGAAATTAAGATATTCTTATCCACTTTGAAAAAAATAATGGAAAACATAGAAAAATATATAAAATAATTAGATAGGCAAGAAAAGGGATTTTATATGAAAACAATAGGACTCATTGGCGGTATGAGCTGGGAATCTTCAGCAGAGTACTATCGAATCATAAATGAAACAGTTAAAGAAAAATTAGGGGGT
>Ga0209986_10005155_pt1 | contig 10886 bp, 17 predicted proteins | sample BlataG_FD_183168 | JGI IMG/M metagenome (GOLD analysis project Ga0209986, IMG submission 183168) | Deep subsurface microbial communities from Black Sea to uncover new lineages of life (NeLLi) - Black_00105 metaG (SPAdes) (version 2) | ecosystem: Environmental > Aquatic > Marine > Oceanic >...
TATTCTCATTATCTCAGGTAGGCTATCTATTTTTTGTTGTCTTACTTTAATTTCATTCTGTAAACTATCAACAACCGTTTCATTGTTATTTATTTTTTTCTCTAGTTTTTTAATCTCAGTAGATTTACTACAAGACCTAAAAAAGAATATCGCCAAAAATCCAGCCAAAATATAAACCTTATATTTTTTAACCAATTCAATAAATTTTCTCATAATTTTTTATTTTAATTTTAATTCATTTATTTTAAAAGTGTATACTTGTCTTTTACTGTAAATATTTACCAACATCAAAAAACCCCATCATTTCTGATGGGGCTCTTATTTGTATTACCCAAATCTCTTCTTTTGGTTTGGGCGACCTACCCGTATTCTGACGAGGGGTACCTTTGTTTTTCTTTTATTATACAAATTATTTCTGAGTAAATTCAAATAAGTTGACACAATTGTTTTTTAACTTACGTAAAGATTTTTCTTTGATTTGTCTAATACGTTCCTTAGTTAAATCAAATTCATCACCAATTTGTTCAAGGGTCATAGGGTGACCATCGATACCAAAATACATGTTAATGATAGCTCTTTCTCTTTCTGATAAAACAGAAAGTGTTTTTTCTAGTTCTGATTTTAGAATTTCTTCACCATAAAAATCTTCATCAGGTCTAATAAACGTATCATCAGACACTAAATCGATCACTTCGTCACCATCCTCATTTATTTTATCATTTAAGGAGCCACAAGTCGGGTGTAATAAAACTGCTAAATCCATGTCATTGTCAGTTGCTTCACGTTCATTCTCTTGTTCGAATTGTGCCAACTCTTTTTTAACTTTCATTAATTGGTTTACAATGTTTACTGGTAATCTAACCGTTCTAGCATTATCTGATAAACACTGCAAGATTGATTGTTTTACCCACCAAACAGCGTAAGAGATAAATCTAAATCCTTTTGTGTGATCAAATTTTGTTGCAGCTTTAATTAAACCATAATTACCCTCTGAAATCAAATCAACCAAAGGAACCCCTTGTCCTTGATATTCTTTAGCCACTGAAATAACAAATCTAAGATTTGCGTTAACTAATTTGTCTAAAGCCTTTTTATCCCCTTGGGCTATTTTTTCTGCCAACACAACCTCTTCTTCGGGTGTTATTAAATCTAATTTTCTAACTTCTTTTAAGTAGTTAGAGATTGAGTCTTCAGACGTTTCAATGAATTTTTTGTTTGATACCATATATTAATTATTTATTGTTTCCGAAAATTAAATTGCCATTTTTAGTGCTTTTATTAGACGTTACTTTTTTTCTATTGGTTGGGTTTTTTCTTGTAATAACTTTTTTTTCTTTATTCTCCTCAAGTTCCTTATCTATCTTTTTTTTCTTAATCATGTATACATCATTATTTAATGTATATGGCATGTTACGGATATTGTTAATGAGTGAATCGATGTAAGCCTTTTTTTTATCTTTTGTCACACCTACATATTCTTCTAGTTCAGATTCTAATTTATTAACTTCGTGTATTAGATTATCTGAAGCGAATTTAACTAATGGTGTAATTAATTCCTCTGGGACTTCTACACCATACCACTCTATTCTAACGCCTTCTTTAAGTATTTTTTCGTATTTATTATTATTCACTATTAAAACTTTTTGTAAAGATAATAAATTATTGATTACTTTCCAAAATTTTTATCTCTTTTTCTGTTAAACATGACCTATTATAATTATTACGACTTAGTTTATCTAAAATATCATCAACATTGTCATATTCCTCAACCTCTTTTTTGTATTTAGGTTTTTTCTTGGTTACTAAATCAATATCTTGTTTTAGAATGTCTAAAGTTTCTTCAAATTCAGGGAATAAACCTTTAAAATATTTAGAAGGTAAATTTACTGAATAAGTATTGTTTTCTGTGATGTCAAAAATCATAAAAGCTTGGACATCTATTAAAAACTCAGTAATCTCATTGGTGGTGAATGGACTATAGAATGTACCGATAAAGATACCATTTCCATCTACATAATTAACCCCAAATTCAGGACTAGCTATATTATTTAAATTTTCTTCTATTTTATTTGAAGAACCTAAAACTATTATTAAAAACCTCGATTCCATTTCTCTTTATTTATAAATATGTTATACAAATATAATATTTTTTACTTTACCACCAAAGAAGATATATTATTTTTCTTGTTGATTGTGATTATTTTTGTTGCCCAATCTTTAACTAGTTGGTTATGTGTAATGATGAATATATTAGGAAACATTTCAGAACACTTTTGGAAAAAATTACCAACCAATTCTAAGTTTTCATTAGCTACTTTACCAAAAATTTCATCAAAGACAATAATATTGGGCTTTGGTAGACAACTTACTTTAGACATAACACATCTTAAAGCTAAGGCTGAAACAGTTTTTTCAAAACCACTACACTCATTAACAGGATATTTAATTAACTCACCTGAACTATTTTCTTTAGTGACCAAAAACTCAACTTCTTTTTTATCGTTAATATCTACCTCCAATTTAAATGCTGCTGTGTCGATTAATAATCTATCTAATTCAGAATTAATTAAAGGCATAACACTTCTCATAATCATCTTAAGGATTCCGTTCTTACCCACCATTCTTTGATAAATTTCAAATATAGATTTAATTTCTTCTTCTGATTTTATTGTTTTAATGTATTCATTGTTTTTATCAATTTGTGTTTTATGTTGGGTTATTTCGTTATCCAATCTTTCACCTAATTTGATTTTATTAGTTTTTTCTAATTCTAAATTATCTATTTTGGCGTTATAACCTAAAATTTGGCTATCTAATTCTTTATTTTTTTGGATGTTTTCTAAGTTGTCTTCGTATCTTTTCTTTAATTCTAATTTTTCTTTTCTTTCTATTCTTAGTTTTTCTAATTCTAGATCTAATTTATCTATTTTTAAAGAAGTTCTATCGTATTCAGAAACTGAAGCTTTTATTTTATCTTGTTCCTCAACTAATTCAGACTTAGAAACCAACTCCTTTTTTAAATCTTCTAACTCCTTTTTTAAATTATCTAATTTTTCTTTATTTTCTTTAATTTCATCTGAATGGTCAACGTCAGCCAATGGTTGTTTACAAAGTGAACAAAACTCACCTTCTTCAAGATTTTTAATTCTTTTTTCCGTTTCGTTAATTTTTGATTTTACTTTTTCAAGTTCCAAATTGAGCGTTCGTTCTTCTTTAACGAGTTCTTTATGTAGTTCTTCACTATAATCAGGCTCAACCATCTCTTCAAAGGACCTTTTAGCGGTTTCATATTCTTCTTTTTTATTTTTACCTTTTTCTGTTATTGCCTCCACTTCTCTATCTATGTCTTCAGGTCTAAGGTTTATCACCTCACCATCTATTTCTATTTTTTTAGATATTAACAATTCTTTTTTATCAGTAGAGGTTTTTATTGTAGAAACTAAAGATTTGATTTCAATTTCATTCTCAACAATAGTATTTTCTTTTTCTTTTATTGTTTCTTCTAAATCTTTTATTTCAATATTTAAATCAGTTATATTGTATGAATCAGATTTTAAACCTTTTGACCAAGCAGATTTCATTTCTTTAACAATGCCTTCTTTATCTTCAATCACTTCTAAACCAATAAACCTAGAAAGAATCCTGCCTTTTTCTGTTGGTTTGGTGTGAATTATGTTTTCTAGATTGTCAGCGTCAGCAATTATTGTTAATAAAAAATCATCTACAGACCCAATAGATTTTTTAATAAATTCTTCGGTTTCTCGTCTTTGTTCTCCTTCCAAGTTTTCGATGGTATTGTCAGGTAAGATTCGATAAAAAGAAAGGTCGGTTCGTGTATTATAATCAATCCCATTTCGTTTTAATTTTCTTGTTACTATTCGTTCAATAATATAATCAACACCATCAATAGATACTTTACCTTTAACAGACACTTCGTCTTTATCTCTAAAAAGGTTAAACATTTTAATTGCGGTGTTTCCTTTTGTTGTTGTGTTAAAAAAAAGAAATAATAATAAGTCTAAAGCTAAAGTTGTTTTCCCTCCCATATTCAAGGGATCTGAAGTAATAACAGTTAGACCTTCTAATTCTTTAAAAGAAATTTTATTACCATCACCATAAGAAAGAAAATTAGACCACTCCAACTCTTTTATATACCAATTTCGATATCTATAATCTGTATCTCTTTCTTGTGATAATTTTTCATTTACCTTATCGTCCAAACGTAAAAGACGATCCCAATCAACATCAACATTATTAATCGTTAACCATTCTTTAAATAATTTTCTCTGATAAGTTATGTCCATTACATTATCCGCAACAGTCATCTCAACCTCACCCTCTTCAGTCATAACCTTTTTAGGTTTGAATATTACTTGAACGTTTGGGTTGTTGTATTTTTCAGTAAAATATTTGGCCATTCTTTTTGACCTTTCTTGTGTATAATTTTCAGGGTTATCTTCCCAAATAACTCTAATTTTAGCTTTTTTTGGTATCGATACTTTTTGAATTAGTTTTTCCATTTTAATAATATTTATATAAGAGTAAAAAAATAATTTGATAAAATAAATGATTATAAAAAACAAATACCATGATAAAGATAAAATTACCAGATATGGTAAAAAAAGTTTCATCATTGGTAAAAAATCAACCAGTAACCCACTCTGTAGAAGGACTTAATCTTCTAACCATATCAACCCCTATTTGGGAATTTAAGTATACCTTAATTAAATATTTTGGATTTTGGATCTATGATTCGACAACTATTGTTGATTCTGATTCTGATCAAAAAAATAAAGAAATATATCAAAAGATAAAAGATGAGATATTAGATAGATATTGTATAATTTTCTAATTATTCACCGTAAAGATCTTTATCACCATTTCTTTCCGATTTAGAGACCCAATTTATGATGTTGGTACCTAAACTTTTAGGTTTATCATCTTTTGGTTTTTCTTTCTTCGGTTTTTGATAGTGCCTATTTTTTTCCAACTCTAATTCTATTTTTAAATTATCTATTTGTTGGGTTAGTGATTTGATACTTTCATCATCAGATTCAGATAATTCTAACACCTTTTTTCTTTCTTCTTCTAACTCTTCTTCCAACTTGGTGGTTTTTCCACCAAGTTCATTTAAATTCTTTTCTAATTGTAAAATATTACCATCTAAATCGGATATTTTCCGATTAAGGTCTGTAATTTCAACATCTTTTTCTTTTAATTCTGTTACTTTATCACGCAGTCCTTTTAAATGTACTTTTTCATTAGCCTTAACAGATTCTAATTCCTTTTGTAATTTATTGACCGATTCATCATCAGTTATGAACACCTCTTTTACAACTTCAACAGGCTTTTCTACCATAACTTCTTTAATAACTTCAACAGGGACTTCAACAATTTTTTCTACCTCTTTTACAACAGGAACTTCTTTAATAATTTCTTTAATAACTTCAACAGGAACTTCTTTAATAACTTCAACAATTTTTTCTACCTCTTTTTCTATCACTTCAGGTTCTTTCCCACCGACTGTAAATGGTGTTGGTCCATACTTTTCAATATTAAAACCTTGTTGTAATGATTTTAACATAAAAGCATTCAAATCTGTAATATCGTTTAACCTACAATATTCCCAAATCTCATCTTTTAAGTTTTTAGGTATTTCCATAATCTACTTTTTCCCAAGTTCCATTTGTGTTTAACCTATAGGATCCCAAATACTCTTTATTCCATTCATTGGGGTTGATTAAACTAAGAAAACTTTCACCATCTTTACCTTTATAAATATGATATATCTCACCTAATATGGGTTGGAACGTGTAAGTGGTTTCATAGATTAGTCTTGTGGATTCGTATTCACCAACTAATTTATTCCACTCTTCTTTTAACTCACCTAACCTTTTGTTAAAGTATTTATCTGCCTTTAAGGCATCAGATTTATCTACTTGTAGGACTTCAAATTTTTGGCCCCCTACTGTTGTAGGGTAATGTTTTGTATTGGCATCAAATTTTTGTGTCTCCTCATTGTAGACAATATTATCAGGATATTTTTTTTCTTTACTCAAAATTTATGTCTCAAAATGTTATTAACTATTTTAAGTGTTGATTCGTTTTTAGATAAATTTTCATCACTTAACTCAAAATTAAAATCATTGTTAGGTATGTATAGATCATTACCATTGACAGGTTCTTCTATTGGGGTATACCAATAATTAAAATCAACAGAAGCGTATCTAGCAAGTATTCTATAGGTAGGTTCAAAATTAGTAGGGTTATAAATTGTTAGATAATCTAAAGAGTAGAGAAAAATTTCTTTTTCTTCGTTCAGGAGTTGGCTAAACGTTTCTACTAATTCGTAACTATCGTTAAAGTTTTGTGAACTAACATTTAAAGTTATATTCGAAGGGAAGTTTCTTAGGTTTGGGTCTACTAATCTTCTTGCTCCATCTGGGTGTAATATAATACAAACAGGTAAATCTATTATATAAAGTTTTTTATCTCTAAAATATTGCATAAAAGCGACTAATTCTTCCAATTGCCTTTGGAATGTTTCTTCATTTACTTGTATTCCGTTTTCAATATTAGCTCTTACCCCTGTAAAACCTCTATCAATTAATTTTTCTACTTTTTGTTCTAATGTATCAAATCTACTCATTTACTCAAAATTTAAAACCCAATGAACCCTTGGTTGGTTCCATGTTATATAAACTAAGTCTTTTATCGTCAATTTTAATTTGTTTTGTATATGACCAAAAATCCACAACGTAATAACCTTTTCCCTTACATTTACATCTAGGTCGATTAATATTCACGATTTCCCCAATTAGTGTATCACTAAAAGGGTCTTCAAATTTTACTTTATCTCCTATATTCATATTACACTAGTTTTTCCATTTCTTCTTCAATATCTTCTATTGAGCTTACTTTAAATGTGTAGAAACCATAATCAGATTCTAAATTAATATGTTCATGTTCTTTTGTGTCTACATTCCACACAACATAACCATGGTTATCCACAGACTCACCAAAGTCTTGTTGTAACATTGAACTGGGTTGTACAATAGGTGTTCCATGATAATTCATCACTTGGTATAGATGAATGTCGCCGCAACAAACAAAATCGCAACCATCAAAAATGGATATGTCTTGGCCATCTTCAAATTCAAAACCAACATTTGTTTTAAGCCCAATCAATGGATCGTGATATAAACCAACATATCTTTTATCACCATACTTCTCTCTTGCCTCCTCTATGTTAGGTCTTTGGGAACCTTCCATATGACCATAGACACACCAAACAATATTATCGTCTTCATAACACCCTGTATGTTTTAAAAATTTAAGTCTGTCATCTCCCATAGTTTCTATAATAGGAGTTAAGGCATCCATTCTATCTAAGTTGTTAGCCAAGAAATCATGGTTACCCAAGATAACAATGGTATCTGCAATATCACAACAACCCTTAAAGAACCAAGTAACAATATTAATTAGTTCGGGTGTCATCTGATTTTTAGAATGGACGATATCTCCGGCAATAACAATTCTAACTTCTTCTCTAGTTAGTTCATTTTCTTCCATATGTTTACTCACAGAGTTAAAAAACTTTTCAATTTGTTCTCTATATTCATCATGTCTTTTATAAAGTCTGATGTGAATGTCCGCACAGTGGTATAAATGTTTTATCATAATTTAAATTTATTTAATTTTTGTTTAGGTTTAAAGTCTTTTGGTTTAAGTATTCCGAAGTTAGGTATTGGTAACCCTAAGTCTTCTACTTCTCTTTGTAACTCCCTAACAATCAAATCTTTATAGTCTTCTGCCATATCAATCCCAATCCCCACAACATCTTGGACTAAGACTGAATTTATTGGTAGGGATGTTCTAAGTTTAACACATCTACGATTTCCTTGGTCATTTATGGGGTATGTGTATAATATACCCTTAATTGGTTCAAAGTTTTCTGGGTTATACATCGTAGGGGTTAAACTAAAACCCAAATGACCTAACTCACCTAAAAACCATTCTTCTATTTCATTCATTTATTTTAATCCTACCTCTTAATTTTTTCTTATCAAACATATCACCATGATTAAATGTTATTATTGGTGTGTCTCCCTCTCTATCTTCTAGTGTGATACCATAAGTAGTTTGTTCTCTACAAACCCATATTTCATTATAAGGGACATTTTCATCATAAAAAACATCCCATCTACCAGATAATGTACCTACTCTCTCAATACCATTCCATCTATATAAAGGTAAGTATCCAACCAAACCCAACATCCAAATCTCAGAACCTATTTTAATTGTATCAGCTCCACCTTGGTGTGTTTTATGATGAATAATGTTTGATAACATGGTTATTTTGGTTATTAGTGTTCTGTCCCAATCTTTTTGTGTCCAAACGGTTCTATCAGGAGGTTTTGAGTTCCATTCAAGTTCCTCCAAAAACTCTTTTTCAATAAATTCGTGTTTGATTAAACCTTTTTTTATCATAACCTAAATTCTTTAATTTCTTTTAATGGTATAAAATCATTATCTACCCTATAACCATGTTGTCTAAATAAAGCATCAAAAAGTAGTTTTCTCAAATCACTATCACCAGCCGTAAAATCCATAATCTTTTCTAAGTTTAATTCTTTTATTTCAGTTTCTCTACCAAAACGTAAAATATCAAATCTACATATTAAATCATTATTAATATCATAAAAGGTTGATAGGTCATAACCTAGATGACCATAGTTTTCTTTAAACCATTTTTTCAATCTTTGATATAAAGGCGTCATAATTTATGTCTTTTTAATATATTGTTTGGTTTTAACATTTGTGTCTCCTTATAATAATCCCATATCTGTGTCGCCTTTTCATTAAAAGGTGGGGTCCCTGTGTAATAAGCTTTGCAATCTAACTCTAATTTTTTTAAATGACCAAACTCATCTACAAATTGTTTTATTGTTCCTGTTGGGGATGGGGGTAACATTCTATATGATGTTATAGTCCTATATTCACAAGGTCTACCACATTTATTGTGTACTTTTTGTTGTATTAATTTTCTACTTTCTATGTCAGTACTAACTATAAGGGCGGTTTTATTGGGGTTATCTACTAAAAAATCGACCACACTATCTATTAACCTGGTTGTTTTACCAGTTTGTCTACCAGTTACCTCAACGTACATAAATTAATTAATTTCAGACATATCACTCCAATCATACTTTTTAAGTATTTCTAGAGTGTCATCGGCATCAACTAAATTTTGGAATGCCTCTTCTACGTTATTATAGAAATCATTGGTTGAGTGGTCCCCAATACCTACAGGATTTTCCATTAATAATTGTAAACTTGTTAAAGCTTTTTCTCTTTTTGCTTCAGCGTTATTTTTAATCATTTTTAAAATTCTTTGTTTCATGTTTTTTTTACTTTTATTTCCATTTTTATTTTTGTCGTTGTTACATTGTTTATTTCAACCACATTTATTAAATCACTGTCATATAAAATCTTGGTTATTTCACGAACCATCTCTTTTTTTATTATGTCCTTAAATTCTATTAAGTCATTTGTGATTTCATTAGTTACAAGAATGGTCTCTAATTCTGGTTCTACAACCATTATATTTTGTCGTTGTTGTTGTCTAACGGCGTTTTGTAATGCCGTAAACTGAGGGGAATTTTCTGTAAAATTATGTTTTAGTTTATTACCTTTCATTATCTAACCATATCCACTTCTTTGTTATCGATACTTTCTTCTGTGTAGACTTCCATTTCTGTTCTAATTCTACCTTCAGTTCTTAGTTTTTCGTATCTTTTTTGTGCTTTTTTCTTCCACCACTCAAACATATATTCTAACTCATGTTTATGGAAATTTTGTCCTTCTCTTAATGGGATATCACCACCTGAATTAACATGTTCTTTTACGTTGTCAAAACCAAAATCAGAATAATAATATCTTTTCTTTGTTTTAGCTTTCATACTTTCTTTAGTAAAATTATGGAATTCTTTATAAGCATCTTCATTATAGTGCCTTAAGTGGTTTTTAAGGATAGATATGGCTTTATTAAATTCTCTCATTTTTGGTCCTGATGGTTTTGGGTCAACTGTATTGCCATTCCACTCTTCTTTTCCATATAGTTCTCTCATTTTTCTTCTGATTGGGTTGTATACTTCTTCGGTTGGGAATAGGAATAAATCGGATTCAGTCATTGCCTGATATCTAATAAAAGGTTTCATTCCATCATACTGACTAACCCCCTTTAAATCACCATAAAGAGAAGTGGTCTCAAAGAAACAAGTTTCTATTTTTTCACCATACTTTTCTTTTAACATTCTTCTTACCGTGTGGGAACAAGAAATAAGAGCTAATAACTTACCACCTAAGTAGTTATACCCAAAAGGTTGTACGGGAACAATAATAGCACCATTAATCATATTACGGTTAACAGTTGTTGCCTGTACCGTTTCACCAAAATAATCATTTCTAGGTTTAATGGATAAAACAGGTGAAGCCATTCTAATAAACCCGACATAGGTATTAGTATTAGTTTCCTTTATACCCATCATAATCTGTCTACCAATTTGTGATTCTAGTGGTAAAGATGTTATAATTTGTGTTGCTGGGTTAAATTCTGAACCTTCAATAACTTCTAGTTCAAAATTCATGTCATTAGGACTCATAGTGTAGTCATTGAACATTTTTTGTGTGTATTTATCATGTTCAATACCAACTATCTTTTCTTTTTTTCTCTCTAAAAAGTAATCTTGTATTGTTTCTAATTCTTTATAGAAATCAACAAATCTATCTCTTATTTCGTAAGTTTCTTCTTCGGATAACTTTATCTCTATATTACTTTCTGCCATCTTTTTTTATTTAATGATAAACAAATAAAATAATAGTAT
>Ga0209986_10005156_pt1 | contig 10886 bp, 11 predicted proteins | sample BlataG_FD_183168 | JGI IMG/M metagenome (GOLD analysis project Ga0209986, IMG submission 183168) | Deep subsurface microbial communities from Black Sea to uncover new lineages of life (NeLLi) - Black_00105 metaG (SPAdes) (version 2) | ecosystem: Environmental > Aquatic > Marine > Oceanic >...
GGTATCTCCGAGATACAGCGTAATCTTATTGCCAGTCACTTAATAAAAGGGAAGTTTTAGAGGGGCGAAACCCCTCTTGAAATTCTCCTCCCTCTCCCCTTATGAAGGGGAGAGGGATAAAGCGGGTTCCCAGGAAAATCGAAGATTTTTCTGGGTGCTTAAAGGGTGAGGGGTTGGTAAATAATCTTAATAGCTTCCATTTAATAAAAACCTGCCTCCATACTAAAGCCCGGGCTGGAGAATTGCTGACCCCGCATGGCGCAGTAGCCACGCCGGTATTTCTACCCGTGGGGAGCCAGGGGGCAATTAAAACGCTGACCCCTGAAGAGGTTAAAGCTCTTGGGCTCGCTATGGTATTGGCTAACACCTACCATCTCTACCTGAGACCGGGCATCAGCGTAATTGAGAAACTTGGTGGTTTACATAAATTCATGGGTTGGGACCGGGCTATTCTCACTGACAGCGGCGGCTATCAGATATTTAGCCTGGCCCCGCTGCGCCGGGTCAGCGATGAAGGGGTTATATTCCGCTCTCATATTGATGGTAGCCAACATCATATTACCCCGGAGCTAATTATTCAGTTTCAGGAGACCCTTGGTGCTGATATTATTATGGCTCTAGATGAGTGTCCGGCATATGATGATAGCTTGGAACAGGTAAACAGGGCAATGGACAGAACACATCGGTGGGCGGAGAGGTGCCAGAAAGCCCAAAAACGCCATGACCAGGCTCTATACGCTATTGTGCAGGGTGGCGTTTTCCCTCAACTTCGGCGTCAGTCGGCGGAATACCTTACTTCATTAGAATTTCCCGGTTACGCTATTGGTGGCTTGAGCCTTGGGGAACCCAAAGAGGTAACTCTAGCCATGATTGAACAGACGGCAGCTTTGTTGCCGGAGAGTAAGCCAAGATACCTTATGGGGGTGGGCTCTCCAGAGGATATTATTGAGGCTGTAGCCAGAGGGATTGACATCTTTGATAGTGCCCTGCCTACCCGTGTTGCCCGAAATGGCGCCCTCTTTACCTGGCAGGGGAGGCATAATATTGGAAATGCTGCCTATAGCCAGATGGAACAGCCTATTGTTCCCGGCTGCGATTGCTATACCTGTCGTAATTTCTCAGCAGCCTATCTACACCACCTATTTAGTTGCGACGAGCTATTAGCCTATAGATTGGCTACTATTCATAACCTGAGCTTCATAAGCGACCTAATGGGTAAAATAAGAGGTGCCATCATGGATGGCACCTTCCTCTCTTTCAAGGATAACTTCCTGGCAAATTACCAGCCTACTGATGAGCAGATACGGCTCAGCCAGAAGCAAAAGTGGCTGAAATCACGCAGCTTAAACCAGCAATCGGCGGTTGATTAAATCCCGGCTATATCCTCACCAACCGGTTCAACCCTTACCCCTCTGGAGATAGCCCAAGCAATTCCGGCTTCAATATCCTTCTCCTCACCCTCGAGTTCCAGTTCTATCCAGCCTCTATCCTCGGTGGCGTCAGCCCGGTGGATATTGGTTACCAGGTTGAACTGCTGACCAATAGTATAAATAATAGGCTCAGAGCTTACCTCAGGAGCGTAGGTAAGCATTACTCGCCGTTTTACCATTTCTACCCCCTTTCCACCGGAATTCCCATTTTATATAGGCGCTGCCCGATGAGCCTTGCTTCATTGATGATATCCTCAATGCTCTCTCTTACCGTGGGTAGGTCATGTATTAATCCTACCACCTGACCACAGGCAATAGTGGCATCATTGACATCACCGCTAATGTAGCTCCTTTTGCTTCTATCACCACTTATCATCGGCAGGAGCTCTTCCATTGTAGCCCCTTTCTCTTCCATCTCCAGCACTCTTTGAGCGAAATCTGTCTTCATTACCCTGGCAGCGTTTTTGATGGAACGCTCAATTATTAAGGTATCCGTTTCTCCGGCTTGTAGTAGCCACTGCACGATTTCGGGATGCAAGGCACATTCCTTGCTGGCCATGAAGCGAGTGCCCATGAGCACACCTTCAGCGCCCAGGGATAGGGCAGCGACAAAGCCCCTGGCATCGGCAATACCTCCGCCGGCAATAACCGGGATGCTCACCGCATCTACAGAAATAGGGATAAGGACTAAGGAGGTTACATCATCCATACCTGGGTGCCCGGCTGCCTCAAAGCCAATAATGGTTATCGCATCCACTCCCACTCGCTCCGCCGTTTTAGCATCTTTTACCCTTGCCACCTTGTGCATTACCTTCACCCCGGCATCCTTGAGTCGCTTCATATATGGCTCTGGGCTTCTCCCAGCGGTCTCAATAATCTTTACCCCTTCCTCTATGGCAACATCAATATACTCTTCATAGTTTATCGGTCGTATGGTTGGCAGCAGGGTAATATTTATGGCAAAAGGTTTATCGGTCATGCTTTTCGTCTTTTTGATTTCCTCTCGGAGTTCTTTGGCTGTGGGGAAGGTGAGTGCGGCAATAATGCCCAAGCCCCCAGCATTAGAAACCGCCGCTACCAGCTCAGCCCGCGATAGCCATAGCATTGCCCCCTGGATTATAGGATATTCTATACCCAACATTGAGGTAATTCTGGTTTTGAACACGGCTAACCCCCATTCTATTATAGATTGTTTACTAACCCCTCACCCTTTATCCCTCTCCCCTTACATAAGGTGAGAGGGAAGAGATTCTAGAGAGGGGCTTCGCCCCTCTTAAACACCCCCAAACAAGATAAGGAGAGTCAAAGAGAGGCGTAGCCTCTCTTAAAAAATCATTTCCCCCTTCCCTTATTAAGGGAAGGGGGCAGGGGGATAGGTTGCTAAACAATCTCTTCTATAGACATTTGACAGAGCTTTACCTCGCCCCAGAGTCCTACCTTGTCATCCTGGATAATAACTACTCCCTTCAACCCGTCAATACCCTGGGCGAATTCAATCCCGCTGGGAATATCGCTAGGCTGGGTAATCAGGTTGCCGATGGCAGTGGCAGCGGCATCAGCCAGGGTAGCTGATTTAGAAAGCACAATCACCGCATCGGCTTTGCCATAGCTCAGAGAATGCCCCACTGTTCCCGAAGAGGTGCAGATGCCCATCGGCGTATCCTCTCCATTGATTTCCATTCCAATCTTGCCAGTTAACGGCGATTTACCAGCATAAATCCCTATCAGCCTTTTCCCCAGGCTCTTGAGATAGATATCGCCCCCGTTTTCCACAATAATCTCTGGGGAGAAGGCTAGAAGCTGGCTGCCAACAAACTCAGCTATTGCCCCGGCTACTGAAGCCATAGGACCAATTCCGGTTTTCCTTGCTGATTCTGACATTGACTTTACAATGCGTGGGGCATCATCACCGATAGCAACCGGTTCCAGGGAGGTGAGAAATGATGGATGTCGCTCAATATACCGTTCCAAGGTGTCACGATATTTCAATACCAGCTTAACGGCTTTCCGCTTCAGGTCGGTCGAGGCGCGGATATATAAATCTGTCTCCTTTACCACCACATTGAAAGAGACTAAGTCTTTGCCCTTAACCCAGTGGCGATAGGCTCTAGGCTGGTACATGGACTAGAAATGCACCTCCATAGCTCGTGGAGGGCAAGCCTTTATACATAGTCCACAAGCCAGGCACTTTTCATCATGAAAGTCGACCTGCCTGGTTATGGGGTCAAGTTCAAAGGCGCCGGTGGGGCAAATAGTGATACAGGCACCGCAATGGGTGCATCTTTCCTCATTGCGAATAACATTTTGGCTGAGTGATTGAATTTTCACCCCACTTTCAGTCAGATACCTGATACCTTTATCATACTCTTTCTGTTCTCCACTCAATTCCAATACCAGTAGCCCCTCCTCTTCAGGGGTAATTGAAGCCTTTAAAATATTAAATTCAAGGTCGTAATCCTTAGCTAGCCGGCATACTATAGGATGCTCTACCACCCGCTTTGAAAAATGTAGGACTATTCTCTTGGAAACAGCCATTTCTATCACCTTCGTTGTTATTTAATTGCCTAGAGAGACAAGATGTCTCACTTATGAGATGGATAGTCAATAAGCTCTGCTATGTAGTTGATGGCAGCACCGTGCTCAATGAGCTCGTCGGCTGTATATTCTGGGTAATGTGGAACCTCTATTGTAATAGGCACGCCTTTTAACTCCTTTCTTAACTCCTCTACCCCACAGTCCCAGCAATAAACTTTGTATATAGCATACCCTTTTTCATCCTTTAGCCCTTTCCAAATGATGCTGATAAGCATGTCCTTCTCTTCGCCACATTTAGCACATCTCATCGTTACCCTCCTTGCAAGTTTCCTTATTTAGAGAATTTTCAAATTGAAGGTCGTTTAGCAACCTATCCCCCTGACCCCCTTCCCTTATTAAGGAGAGGGGGATTAAGCGGGTTCCCAGGAAAATCGAAGATTTTTCTGGGTGCTTTAAGGGGGTGAGGTTAATAAACAATCTCAAATTAGGGTCGTTACTCCTCTATCGGGCGTTCCTTAAGTGGCTTGAGGGTTATACCTGATTCTACACCGGGCAGAGGCGCCACCGGTTCAGTTAGCAGGAACTTCCCGCTCACTATCCACTCCTTTAGCATATTGGCAATTTCTACCGCCCTTGGGTAGCTAGACAGGGAAGCAGTAGGCACCTCTTTACCCTGGAGTTTTATCTTTCCGCTTTTCAATTGAGCATAACTGATTTCACCCAGGATATCTGGTCTCAGATTTGGATAGGCAGAAGAATAATCAACAATGGCGGAAAAAATCTCGGCATCAGTTACTGTAGTGTAGCGCAGGATTTCTTCAGAGAGTATGGGGATGGGCACACCAATTCCCACCGTTAGGGTGCAACCATAGCCTAGCATACTGGTTCCCACCAGCCATCGTGGCTTCATTTGCTTTAAATCGCCTATAACACTAAGTGTCCCTGCTCCTCTCTTGGGCACTCCATTTTCGGTGCGGGGCACATTGGGATTATGCTGAGTGCCATGCCAGGCGACAAAGCCTATTCCACCCCCCAGGAATATCTTGGTGCCTATGCCAATGGTCTGGTAATACGGGTCATTAAATAAAGGGGAGAGCTGCCCAGCAGTAGCATAATTAATATTACCCAAGTTTGCCCTTAACACCCCCATATAGGTATAGATTGTTCTATCTGAGGTATTTGCCGCCACATTATAATTCTGGTAAGCATTCCTGATGTTAAATAGCACTGCCTCATTGAGGTCTTTTAGATTAATCCAGGTCTCGAGCTTTTTCCTGGGGTAGCAATCTGTGCCATAGGCAGTTGCCTCCAGTCTGACATCCTTGCCAGTGACGAGTTCCTCAATTACATGCCCACCCCCATAATTGAATTCGCCGGGATGGACTCTGTTTCTGGGGTCATCATCGGGAAGGGCATTGGCGCCGATAAATATATCTACCGCCGCCAACCCGGTATAAGCAGGGACATCATTAAGGTAGGCTCTGCCACCACCGAGCTTGATTCTGGGCTTAGAGTGTCCAATATTAAGATAGGCGCCAGATGAACACATAGGACCGAAGGTGCCGGTGGTAACTACATCCACTTCCTGGGCTGCCTTCTTGATGCCTTTCTCTTTGGCAATATCTATTATCTCCTCGGCAGTAACTACTACCGCCTTTCCCTGCTTTATCTTCTCGTTTATTTCCTCAATCGTTTTTGCCATATCTTCAAGATGATAATATTAAACCGTAGGCTTGTCAATTTACCCATAGAGATTGGTTTATTAACCCCATCCCCCTTTAGTTTTTATGTGGGAACCCTCCCCCTTTATCCCCCTCCCTTAGATAAGGGAGGGGGAAAGAGAAGAAAGAGGGGGCGAAGCCCCCTCTAAGACTCCCCAATTAGGTATTTGGAGGCTTCGCCTCTCTGTTCTCTGGGGTGTTTAAGAGGGGCTAGCACCCCTTAACAAAATACTTCCCCCTTCCCCTCCGAGGGGGAGGGGGTCAGGTCGAAGACTCTTCGAGGGGATGGGATCAACGCCATAGAGAAACAAAATATAATAATCGGTGTCACCAATCTATCTGAACTAGCCCATTTTTTTCTCCTTATGTTGAAGAACACCCCCTTATGAGCTATAATTAGCTATAAACAGGAGGTTTATATGCGCCATTCTATCAAGGCGTTTGTGCATAAGGGTGAGAATTATTATGTTGCCGAGTGCATGGAGATAGCGGTGGTCACCCAGGGTAAAACTCTGGATGAGACCATGGCCAATCTCCAGGAAGCTGTTGCCCTGCATCTTGAGGGCGAGGACTTGGCAGATTTTGACCTTGCCCCTAACCCTTCCCTCCTAGTGACCCTCGAATTGGAGCCCACGGTCTTATTTCTACACTGATTAGTCTGCGGTCATTTATTAAGGGAGTTTTAGAGGGGCGAAGCCCCTCTTTTTAATATCCTTCCCCCTCTCCTTTCAAGGAGAGGGGGATAAAGGGGGTGAGGTTGGTAAACAATCTCATTAGCCCCCGCAAGTTGAAGGGCACCCTATCATAAGCTATACTGTAGCTGTTATAATAGGAATGATAGCTCCAGCTATCTAGGGGGTAATGCTGGCTATGGTAAGAAGTTATACTGCCAAATACACAAAAATAAGCTCCGGATATATGGGACAACTTGTTGAATGGCCCGAGGTAATTACCGAGGGGAAGACAATAGAGGAATGCAGAGAGATGCTTAGGGATGCCCTGCGAGAGATGATATTAGCCTATAAGCAGCAGGAGAAAGAAATCCCTCTCGGGGGAGACCTCTTGGAGCAAATGCTCGTAGAGGCATAAATTGTCGGTTAAGCGTCAAGATTTAGTGAGATACCTTGAGGTGAATGGATTCTATCTATTGCGTGAGGGCAGCAAGCACTCTATTTATACAAATGGCATTAAGACACTACCAGTTAAAAGACACCGTACGCTTGACAGGATAACTGCCAACGAGTTGTGCAAGCAAGCGGGGCTTGCCCCTAAGTTCTAGCTGGGGAAATGCAAGGGCAAACGATGAAAATGAAAGAAGAAAGTAATCCAGGTTCTCTTGGTTGCCTTGTTGATTATAGCGACTGTTGTAAGCTGTAGCCAACCTTTACCTCCACCTCCAGCACCGGAACCTACTCCTTCCCCAGAGCCAACTGAGAAACCGGAGTCAGCTGAGAGACCTGAGCCAGCTGAAACCCCCGAACCAACCTCTCCTCCCCTACCTAAGATTGAGGCTGATTGGGAAACTGGCGCACCCTATGGAGCTGGATCTTCTTTCTACGGTGGGATTGCATCCTTAACCATCGGCGACAAAGTGGGAAATATTATTTACGCCTAATCCTCGCAAGTTGAAGCTCACCCCTTTATAAGCTATAATCAGCTATAACCTATATTAGGAGACGATTTTGCTCAAAAGTCATAGCTGTGGTGAGCTGAGCAAAAAGGATGTTGGTGCCGAGGTAACCCTGGCTGGTTGGGTAGACCGCCGCCGAGACCACGGGAGACTGATATTCATTGACCTGCGAGATAGAGAGGGCATAGTTCAGGTGGTATTCAATCCAGAAACATCAGCCTCCTGCCATAAAGTAGCCAGTGAGATGCGTAGTGAATATGTGGTTAGGGTTAGTGGTGAGGTCGCCCTTCGCCCCCCGGGAACCGAGAACCCTAAATTGCCCACCGGTGATATTGAGGTTATTGCCCGTAATACCGATATACTTAATCCATCAAAGACTCCTCCTTTCTATATAAATGAAGACATTGAAGTGGAAGAAAACCTCAGGCTCAAGTATCGCTACCTTGACCTGCGCCGGGCTCGGATGAAGGAGAATCTGCTCCTTCGCCACCGAGTGGTGAAATTTATTCGCGATTTTCTGGATGCTCGGGGGTTTATCGAGGTAGAAACACCAATCCTGATTAAGAGCACCCCTGAGGGGGCTCGTGATTACCTGGTGCCCAGCCGAATTCATCCGGGGAAGTTCTACGCCCTTCCCCAGTCTCCCCAGCAACTCAAACAGCTATTAATGGTAGCCGGTGTGGAGAAGTATTTTCAAATAGCCAGATGCTTTCGGGATGAGGATACCCGGGCTGACCGTCAGCCTGAGTTCACCCAGCTTGACCTGGAGATGAGCTTTGTCGAGGAGAAGGATATCCTCAAATTGATGGAGGAGCTCTTTACCTCTGTGGTGGAGACGATTAAATCCGAAATGCGGGTGCTCAAACCTTTCCCTCGCCTTAACTATACTGAGGCAATGGAGCGCTACGGTACGGATAAGCCTGACCTGAGATTTGGTCTAGAACTAAGAGATTTAACCGACATTGCTGCTCAATCTGACTTCTCTATTTTTCGTTCTACAATCGCCGAGGGGGGTAAGGTGAAGGGCATATGCGCCCCTGGCTGTGGCGGTTATACCCGTAGTCAGCTTGATGAACTAAATAAGCTGGCGCAGAGCCTCGGGGCTGAAGGCTTGATAACTATGTCACTGGGCGCCGCTGGCGGCGGTTTGAATGATTTAACCATTGAAATGGTAAAGTCTGTTGCCGCTAGATTTCTAACCTTAGACCAGATTAAGCAGATGGCGCATCGTTTGGGAGCAGATATGGGAGACCTTCTGCTTATCATTGCCGGCAAACCTAAGCTGGTTGATATGACATTAAGCGGACTGCGTCAGGAGATGGGACAGCGACTTGAGCTGGCTGACCCCAATCTGTTCGCCTTTGCCTTTATTCAGAATTTTCCCTTACTGAGATGGGATGAAGAGGCAGGGCGATGGGATTCAGAGCACCATCCCTTTACTGCACCTCGGGATGAGGATATGCCCTTGCTGGACAGCGCTCCGGAAAAGGTACGTGGCAGGCATTACGATGTTGTATGTAATGGCTATGAAATAGGTGGCGGCAGCCTTAGGATTCACACCAGTGAGCTTCAGAAGAAGCTCTTTAAGCTGCTGGGCTATAGTGATGAGGAGATTGAGGAGCGCTTTGGGCATATGCTTGAGGCTTTTGACTACGGTGCTCCCCCTCACGGTGGTATAGCCCTGGGTCTTGACCGCATTGTGATGCTGCTGGCGGGGGAAGAAACCATCAGGGAGGTTATTGCCTTTCCCAAGAACCAGAGCGCTGCCGATTTAACCTTTAATGCCCCCTCGTCGGTTAGTGAACAGCAGCTGACTGAATTACACCTGCGTCTGCGGGAGGAAAGGTGAAAGTAACCAGGGAGAAAATAGAAGAAAGTCAGGCATTTCTCAGAATCGAGATGGAGCCTGCTGAGGTAGAGGAGTCCCTGGAGCAGTCTTATCATCGCCTGGTCAGGAAAGCAAATATTCCCGGCTTTCGTAAGGGAAAGGCGCCACGGGATGTACTAGAACGCTATATAGGTAGAGAGAGCCTCCTTGAAGATGCCCTAAATAATCTGCTTCCTCGAGCTTATGAGAAGGCTATCAAGGAGCAAGAGATTGAGGCTATCGCCACCCCATCTATTGAAATAGCTCAAACTGACCCTGTGGTATTTAAGGCGACAGTGCCGCTAAAGCCTACCATTGAGCTTGGCGACTACCATAACATTCAACTTACCCCAGAACCTGTAGAACTAACCGAGAATGATGTCAACACCGTAATAGAGCAGCTACGCCGCCAGCATGCCACTTGGGAGCCTGTAGAGCGTCCAGTAAACTTTGATGATTTGGTAACCTTAGATATTGAAAGCCATATTGAGGAAAAGCCGTTCATCAATCAACAGGGAGTTCAATATCAAATCCTCCATGACCAACCCTTCCCTGTGCCGGGGTTTGCCGAGCAGTTACCTGGGATGAAAGGCGGTGAGGAGAAAGAGTTCAAACTCTGGCTCCCCAAGGATTATCCTAGAGGTGAGCTGGCAGAGAAGGAGGCTTGGTTTAAGGTAAGGGTTACTGAAATAAAGCAGCAGCAGCTTCCCAAGCTAAACAAGGAATTTGCCCGTCTGGTTAACCCCGAGTTCAAGACCCTGGCTTCACTGCGGAAACAAGTCTCCGCTAACTTACGGCTCATGGCTGAGGAGAGAGCCAGGAGAGAATTTGAGGAGCGGATAACTGAGGCAGTGGTTGACATCAGCCAGGTAGAATTCCCGCCAGTTTTGATAGAGATGGAAATTGACCAGCTCTTTGACCAGCAGGCGAGGCGGTTGCAGACGAGCGGTAGAGGGCTGGAGGAATATCTTAGCAGGGTTAATAAAACAGAGGAGGAACTACGGGAAGAGCTACGTCCATTAGCCACCAAGAGGGTTTCCCGCTCTCTGGTGCTGGGGAGGGTTGCTGAGGAGGAAAAGATTGAGGTCGGTGATTCTGAGATAAGTGCTGAGCTGGAAAATATGGTGCAAACTGCCACCGGGAATAAAGACGAGGTGCAGAAACTTCTAAACTCTCCTCAAGCCCGTAGCTCAATTGAGCAATTGTTAGCTACACGAAAAACTATACAACGACTGGTAGAAATAGCTGGAGGCTCAACAGATGCCCAGGAAAAATGATACCAAGGTTGTAAAGAGCATTTGCCATATGTGTCTGAGCTGTTGTGGCATAGATGCCCATGTGGAGAACGGCAGGCTGGTAAAGGTCACCGCTATGAAGGAGCATCCGGTCAATAGGTTATGTGTCAGGGCGCAGGCAATACCAGACTTGTTATATTCGCCACAGCGCATCACCCATCCCATGAGGAAAGCGGATGGGACATGGCAGAAAATCTCTTGGCACGAAGCCTTTGATATTATCGGAGACAAACTGGCTGGTATAAAGGAGAATTATGGAGCTAAAGCGCTGGTGGTGCATTTGGGCGAGCCGGTGATAAGCACAGAGGTGCCTAGGGTAGCCGCCAGATTCTGTAGCTTATATGGAACACCTAACTATACCACCGGGGCTTCCCTCTGTTTTGCTGCCCGGGGAATAGGGCACGGTCT
>Ga0209986_10005157_pt1 | contig 10884 bp, 9 predicted proteins | sample BlataG_FD_183168 | JGI IMG/M metagenome (GOLD analysis project Ga0209986, IMG submission 183168) | Deep subsurface microbial communities from Black Sea to uncover new lineages of life (NeLLi) - Black_00105 metaG (SPAdes) (version 2) | ecosystem: Environmental > Aquatic > Marine > Oceanic >...
TCTGACCACCTTGAGCCTTTGCGCCACGTCCAGGACGCAGTTGACCAGATCATAACCTTTGAAAGCAGGCTGTTCCTCACCAATGAAAATCACCAGGCTTCTATCTCTCTTAGCAGACTGCCAATAGTAAAACTTGCTCTCAGGAAAGCGAGGACTCTCGACCACGTTGTCTTTGACTGCAACGCCCACTGGTTCAAAAAAGTCAACAGGGTCAATCTCTCCTATTTCCCCAGCATTCAGCTTCTCAACAAGGTACTTCGCCGCGGTTAGTGACACGTCGCCTATGCCGGGCCAGGAGGCAAGCATGGAGCAGTTCTTAGGGCGTGGCTGCTTATATAGCTTTATTATATCTCTCAACTCTATCTTAGCTTCCCTTTGCTGCCAATGATACGCGAAAGCGCTGCAGTCGCTTGGGCACCTTCTACCTCGTTTCAGAGGCTTTCCAGATGCCTATATTGTAGACCCTGACGTGAACAAACGCAAAAAGAAGCTGCAATAAAGAGCAGTATCCACATTCAGCGGCGTGATCATGGGGACGTTGTGTATTACCGGAAGCAGTCAATGACGCTCGATATGTTCTCCTGGCAAAGCTACCACAATGTGAAAGCAGTTTCGCTTCCCCTACAAAAGTACGATTACCAATAGGTGATTTACAGGAAATCGCGAAAGCCTTAAGCTATATTCAAATATCATCAGAGGTTGTTGCGTATGTCCGTACAGATAAATGGCCGAGTCTATTATAGGACTGCTGAGGTTTGCCAGATGGTAGGCATAGGGAAGAGCACCTTGTTTCGCTGGATGAGGCAGAACATCGTGAAGGAAGCTGAATACAGGGACAGGAAGGGTTGGAGGTTATTCACCGAGGATGAACTCCGTAGCATTACGGCAGAAACCGGCAGAATTCAGAGGAACCACGTGACTGCAACAGCAAAGGTGTCATCGACTTCGAGATAAGCTGGCAAAGGACGATTTCGAACGCAGTGCCAGAGCAAATTGACGGAGGTGCATTATGGCGACGATCATGACTAAGAATCGGCAGGCCAGGAAGGTGGTAAGCAAAGATGGGGAACAGGTAGTCGAGTTTACTCCCGAGGCCTCTGAGGAGGGCAAGGACCCTCTGAATGAGCTTATGAACCAGGCACAGGCGTCCTACGTGTCTTATCTGCAAGCTCAGAGAAAGGTAGCGGCAGCGTATCAGGAACGACAGCATCAGGGGGAGCAGGCCTTCAAGGAGATCGAGGAGCGAGCCGCTAACACATGTGATCAGGCCGTGGAGGAAGCTTCGGAAGCCCTTCAGAAGGCTGAACAGGAAGCGGAGGAAGCATATAAGCAAGCGAAACGGAGGGCTGAGCAACTCTACCAGGAGAGCATGCGTAAGGCATTGAGAGCACGGCAGGAGACCGTCGATAGAGCCTGGGCAGAGACCAGCGGAACTTCAGAGAGAATCTGGAGAATCTTCCAGGGTGAGACGGAGACATAGCGATATGTTAAGCCATCCAGGGATGAAACGAGACCGGCGAGTTTCACGCTGCTCTTGCTGCTACTCAGTAATACGTAAAAGGGGGGTGATATTATGAACAACAGCGGTAAGGATGGTGTCGTCACGCTGGGGGGGCGTGAGTTCAAGCGAGTAAAGACCGGGCTAGATGAGGCCCAGGTAGCGTCTTTCATCGACGAGCTTATCAGGGAGCGAGATAAGTTGGCTAAATCCCAACATCATATTGCATCTCTTACCAAACTCGCAGAGACAACCATTGTTGAGGCCGATAGGCTGGCTAATCAGATCAAGACGGAAGCCACCGCACAGGCCAAAGCTGAGAGCACTGCCATTATAGACAAAGCCAAAGAGCAAACTCGACAGATAGTGGAGAAGAAGCAAGCTGAAGTTCTAAAGATCGCTAATGAAGAGGCTAATGCCATCCGGGCTGAAGCCGAAAAGAAAGCAGCAGCGCTGCTAGAGAATGAGACGATGAAGATCCAGGGTGCACTCGGCAATGTCATAAACAAGCAGTTCGGCCATTTGCTGGCAGAGTTGGACCGCCTTAGACAGCAGGCTGCAGAGGCAAAGGCAGATTTCGAGAACAAGCGGTCTCGGTCCGCGAAGGAAGGCAGTGCTATAGGCGTGAATTCCGGAGAGGAGAGCGGCCCTGCAGCAACCGAATCTCAACAAACGAGAGGCGCTGCAATCGTGGCGGTAAAGGAGGAGCTTAGTGCTGCACCCGTGAAAGAGGCCAAGGCGCTCGACCAACACCTGCAGCCAAATCAGGCCACGTGCCAATCCGAGAAAGGTTTCGACCTCTCAAGGCTGCTTGAGATGGAAGACCGCGCAGAACTGGGTGACCCGCAGTTCGAAGTGGAGATCCTTCCTCCGGTGCACATGCGCAAAATGATGGAGGTCGTGGCCTACCTTGACGAACTCCCAGAAGTTGAGAATACCGAAATCATACCTCGAGTTGATATGCCTGCAATCCTGGTCTTTCTGCGTGAGGAGATGAACCTCGTTGATGTGCTGCGAACGATCCCGGGAGTTGCCCATATTGAAGAAGTGTCAACTGGCGCGGATGCCAGCAATGGTGAACTGAGGAAAGAGCCGAAGAAAGTCCGTATAGGTCTCTCGGGAAACACAATGCCACAAGAAAAGCCATAGAGGACCCGCCTGTCTGCGATGAGAAACGGCCAAGACTAGACCACAGTCAACGTAGGTTCCTTCGCCTTGAACTCCTCCTTGCTCTTCCTCGGTGACAGCGAGTACGCTTCACTCCTGGAGACAACGCTTAGCCTCCTTCAGCGGAACAGGCTGTTTGATCTTGCTTCCCCGATTGCCCCGATTTCGTCGGGACACTCGTTTCTTGTCGCTGCCAACCAGCCTTGCCGGGGTGATCATCACCTTGCCTCGCCTGACGAAGCCAGCTGCACACTCCCCTCCAGGTGAAGTAGAATGCTATCCCGAGCTTTGATTTATGCCCATCTCCTGATATTATCTGTGTTACAGCAATGAGATTCGCCGACAAACTGCTTGATATCAGTCGAAAAAACAAAAGCTGGCTCTGCATCGGACTTGACCCCGACCCGGAGCTTCTGCCCGGGGTGGACGTTCTGCAGTTTAACAAAGCCATCATCGAGGCCACAAGCGACCTGGTCTGCGCCTATAAGCCCAATCTGGCCTTCTATGAAGCGCTGGGCACCGAAGGACTTGCCATTATGGAGAAGACCCTCACATATATACCCGATCATATTCCTGTCATTGCCGACGCCAAGCGCGGCGATATCGGTAACACTGCCAGGGCCTATGCCAGAGCCCTTTTCACGGTTTTCGGCTTCGATGCCGCTACCGTCAATCCCTACCTCGGCTTCGATTCCATAGAGCCTTTCATCAGCTACCGGGATAATGGAGTCTTCATTCTATGCCGGACATCAAACCGGGGAGCCACGGATTTTCAGAACCTTTGCACCGACGGCCGGCCGCTATATGAGGTGGTGGCCCGGAAAGCCAGAGAATGGAATATTTATGGCAATATCGGTCTGGTGGTCGGGGCTACCTGCCCTGAAGAATTAAGAAGAGTGCGCTCAATTTGCCCCGAAATGTGCTTGCTCATTCCCGGCATTGGCGCTCAGGGAGGAGACCTGGCTTCAGCAGTCGGCTGTGGAGTGGATGCCCGTGGCGAGAACGCCATTATCAATGTGTCGCGCCAAATCCTCTATGCCTCGCAGGAGAAGGACTTTGCCCAGTCGGCCAGAAACATGGCAGAAGGGATCCGCAGGCAGATCAACTCTCACCTGGCTTCCCGCCCGGGCGCGAAATGAGAGCATCTCCTCAGGCACCATCAAAGCACCAAAACGAGGAGGGGCAGCAATAAAATCATCCCCCGGTTTGCAGCGCCTAGCCTCGAGCCCGATTGCGCCTCACCACCAGCAAGCTTGTGCCGGCCAGGATGGCTGCCAATAAGACAATCCATGGCGCCAGGACAGCCAGCCTGTTTGTGGGGTAGGTCTCCCAGCCTACCGTAACGGGCGGTGCAGGGGGTTCGCCCTGCCCATTCTCATAAGTGAGAGCCACCACCACGTTGTCGCTGTCTATGCAGCCGTTGCTGTTGGTTACTGTCAGAGTATAGGTGCCGGCCATGGCGGACGTTGCATTTGGCATCACAGGGTTTTCCTCATCACTGACGAACCCGTCAGGTCCTGTCCAGTGATATGACGTCATCCCGCCCGGTCCACCGTATAACCGTATGGTGCCTCCCTCGAACACCGGTGAGTTGCTTGAGGCGCTGGCCGTCGGCCTGGCATTGATCACCACATCGGTGCTAGCGCTGGCACTGCCACAGCCGCTGGAATCAGTGATAGTGAGCGTATAGTTCCCGGCCATGGCGGACGCTGCATTTGGTATCACAGGGTTTTCCTCATCACTGGTGAACCCGCCAGGTCCTGTCCAGTTGTATGACGTCATCCCGCCCGGTCCCCCAAACAGGTATATAGTGGCACCCTCGCAGACCGGTGAGTTGCTTGCTGGGTAGGCGGCGGGGGCAGCATTGATCGTGATGCCATCATGGTCAGAGTTGTTGAGCAAGACCGGGTCCGTCTGATTCAAAGAGGTGATGTTACCCCAGTTGATTATTGTCGTACCAGCAGTGCCTGTGTTGACCCTTGCTGTGAGGGTAAGCGTGGCGCTGGTGGAAGCGTTCAAATTGCCCACATTCCACAGACCTGTGTCCTTATTGTACGTACCCTGGCTCGTGCTGTTGCCCGTGTAGGTCAACCCAGAAGGCAGAAGGTCGGTGACCTGCACACCCGTCGCGTTGGTGGTGCTAGGGTTGGATACCGTCACTGTGTAGGTGATCTCGCCACCTTCGCAGGGACTGTGGTCGTTCACCACCTTTCTCAGATCAAGATCGGCACCGCCGTTGGCGCAGACAGCATCAACCGGTTCAAAGGGGCAGTCCCCCACACCAGCAGAGGCGGTGTTGCAGATGAGCGGCGTGCCGATGACATCTGAGTTAACCTTGCTCTGGAAGCTAGCAGTTCCGGTTGAGTAAGCCGGTATGGCCTCGTCAATGAACCACCTAATACTGGTCAACTGGCTCGGCGTGGGCTCGGTGGTATTCCAGGTTACACCATTGTCGGTGGAGTAATAGATGATGCAACTGTCGCTGCAGGCGGCGCTGCCCGCTACATAGCTTGTGTTTGCGGGGATAGCATTGTCGTGTATCATCAGTCCGTTGCCAGTACCCGGGTCTCCAATGGGCAAGTCCGTGTCGTTCCTGTAGGTGATCGTCCAGGTAAGCGTGGTGTTCGCCGTTGCTGTTTGCGGGTCGACTGACTTCCAGAGGGTGATGCCGCCGCAGTGGGCTGTAAATGTGACTGTGGCTTCCGGCGTGCCATAGTCTCTGCTGTACTTCTCCTGTGCGCCCGAAGCCGCCTGCTGGTAGACTTGGGCCGTGGTCGTGCCTTCACTAGTCGCCACAAAGTAATACTTGACATAGTCTGCGGCACTGAAGGAATAGCAGGTTCTTATTCCCGGGAAATATAGCTGATCATAGACTGGCATCGAACCATAACCACATTTGCCAGCAATGCTGTGAATATAGGTCTCTGTCCTGATGAGCCGGAACTGGTCCGGATTGAAGTCCGGGTTTCCCACCGGCTGAAGCCAGGCACCCCCGTTGGAGCCAATTGTACCGAAATTGAAGCCAGCCACTGTGACCGTCAGTATGTTGCCAACGTGTACCTGCCCATCCGCAGGATCAAGAGTCACCGTCCCCAACATCCTGTTTGCCGCGGCGCTTATGGTGCTTTGCGTGGTGTAAATGTGGCTACCTTGCACGAAGCAACCGTCTGCATTGCTGGCCCATATGGTCATGGGATAGGTCTTCCCATCTGTGAGCGGGTATTTCAACATCCAGTACACGGTCCTCGATTCTCCTGGCGCCAGATCTACGATGAATCTGGTGGCATCGGCCACACTGCCTAGCATGGACAATCTCTGCCCGTCGCTTCCCGCAGCGAAGGTGCCTGGAGTTATGCCGTCACCTACATACATATACATGTTGTAGGCTGTGGTAGCACCTGTGTTCGTGACAGTGGCATACGCCACAGCTACCTGCGGACCACTCGCCGGGTTGTTGGAATCTACCAGAAGATAAGGGTCGTTGAGGAGCGTCAGGCTCAACGTGGTGGAACAGGCACCAAGAGCTATGTTTGGTGGAAAAACACCTATCCCCAGTGTAATGAGCAGAGCAATTGTGATCAGTAAGGCAGGCGGTCTGAACCTGGTCATCGAAGTGATCCCCCCCTATTTATTCCTACCACGGGAACCAGTAAACACGACTAATGCCGACTATACCATGCAGCTATCACTGTGTCAACAGCGTATGCTGGCCGACCACATGGGTAACGCCCGGCACAACACCCTAGCAATTCATTTCAATCTGGGAAACAGCGGTTGCCCTGAGTGGATACCTGCCCGACTGCATAGACAGCCTCCATCCCGAATTAGAGGGGGAAGGTGTTGGCCAGCACTTTGAAGGGGCAGTTGATAGACTGTGGCCTGAACACTCAAACAGATGGCCCCCGAGACTGCATCGAAGCTTTGATAGCTTCAGACGACCGACTACAATCTACGCCCGGGCGTGAATGGTAATCACCGTGAGAAATACAGGCTCACATAGAGCACAGGCATGATGCTCAGCCTGGTGCCGGAACATCTTCTAGGATGAATTCTATTCTTCCCGCGTAGTTCCCAAATGAGCGCTGAGCGACACGTCACCATGAAGCAACCGCGCAATACGGTAGGGCGGGCCTCTCCCAACGCCGGGACGGTCCAATACCGTCCTCTAAGGCACCCAGCAGCTGGGATTACCGCGCGGACTCCACCCTGACCGGGATTCTTTCGGTCGCTTTGGTCCCTTAGAAGGACATCAGACAAAAGGGCTTACGCCGACAAGAGGCGAGGGGCTCAGAACTATGAGGGAGGCTTGCCTAAGATTCGCAACAGCGAGTATAATTGATTAGCTTTGTCCACCAGCAGAAAGGGAGGAAAACATGCCACCTTACGCCTTCGTTCACGGGCAGTTCATGCCACTATCTGAAGCCAAAATCGGAGTCATGACCCACGCCCTCCACTACGGCACCGCTTGCTTCGAGGGCATCCGCGGACACTGGGACAGCGAACAGGAAAGGTTTTGCCTTTTTAGAATCCACGATCACTATAAGCGCATGCTCGAGGGCTGCCGCATCCTGAAGATAAGCCTTCCGTACTCCATTGATGATCTTTGCCAGCTGACCGGGGAGCTTCTGGAGAAGAGCGGCTACCGCGAGAGCGTGTATATCCGTCCTTTAGCCTATAAGAGCTCCGAAATCCTCGCCATCCGCCTCCACAACGTGGAGGATGGTTTTCTTATTGCCGTGACCACATTCCCTCCTTACCTTGATGTGGAGAAGGGTGTGCGCTGCTGCACCTCGTCGTGGCGTCGGGTCGACGATACCATGGTTCCGCCTCGCGGTAAGATCTGCGGCATCTATGTAAACAGCGCACTGGCCAAGACCGAGGCCCAGGAGAACGGCTTTGATGAGGCAATAATGCTGACTCACGATGGACATGTCTGCGAGGGCAGTGCCGAGAACATCTTTCTTGTCTTGCAGGGCAAACTAGTAACTCCGCCGTCATCAGAGAACATTCTCATGGGCATCACCAGGGACTCGGTCATCAAGTTGGCTAAGAACGAATTGGGCGTAGATACGATTGAGAGGCAGGTGGACCGCAGCGAGCTCTATGTAGCCGAAGAATGCTTCTTCACGGGAACTGCGGCCAATATAGCCCCCATACTGGAAATCGACCGTCGCCTCGTAGGGAGAGGTGAGATCGGCGAGATGACCGCCAGATTGCAGAAGCTCTTCACCGAAGTAATGTTGGGCAGAAATCCCAAGTACTCTGGTTGGTATTACCTGGTTTCCCCTGGAACCCCGGTACAATCGGGGCATAGGCGAATCACTTAAACGGATTTGCGCCGGGATTCACCTGCAGAGCCTTCAGCAGATAGAGGAGGCGGCAACTCTGCTCCAGAACGACAGTGTAGTAATAGGCTTCCTCCAACAGCTGGCTAACAGCAAAGCTGCCATGCCCCCGCACCAAGACCACCTTGTGCTCCACCATCAGCCTGGCTATCTCGCCGGCAAGTCCTTCAAGCTTGTCCACCATCTCCGCACTCAAAACAGGCACCTTGGACAGCAAAGCCCGCCCTTCCACGTCACGGGGCACAATCTCCTCTTCAGTGAAGGACAAGGCCACCGCGTAAGGCGGATGGGCATGAACCACTGCCAGTGCCGACGTGTTCTTGTAAATACAGCGATGAACTTCCAGCTCCTGCGAAGCCAGGGGCGTAGCCCGGTTGTTCTTGGTAATCCCCGTCTCCACCAGATCCCCTTCCTGAATGGAGCCCAGGGGGCTACCTCGATGAGTAATAACCAGATGCTCTCCAAGCTTGACGCTGAGATTACCTCCCTGGGCTGAAACCAGCCCTTGAGAGAAGAGCCCCTGCCCTACCGACTGAAACTGAGATAGCATTCTTGACACCTATGATATGCGTCGTATCACGGCCACCACCCTGCCCTGAATCTCGACATTACCGGGAGCAGCATAAATGGGTTTCATCTGACTGTTGGCCGGCTCCAGGCGGATACGATCTGGCTCAGCGAAAAACCTCTTGCTCTGCCTTCAGCCAGACTGCCACCATGTCGCCATTCTCAGGCCTGCTCGCATTGTCCATCAGAACCGTGTCGCCATCAGCTATCAGAGCATCTAACATGGAATCCCCTCTTACGCGAAGGGCATAAACATCTTGCCTACCACGAACTAACTCCTCACTCACATCCACTCCTTCATTGCGAACAGTATTTCCTGTGTCAGGCACAGGAATAGGCTCACCGGCCGCTATTATCCCTACCACCGGAATATGAACAAGCTTCCCGTCTTTGTGCAATGGGGCCAAGACCTCAATGCCCCGAGATATGTCGCTGTGGCGGCGAATATATCCTGCCTGCTGCAATTTGCTCAGGTTATAAGCTACCACCGACGTGGAGCTTAGCCCACATCCAGCGGCAATATCCCTAATCGTAGGAGGATACGCCTTGTCACGCACGAATGCGGCGACAAAGCTGATGATACGCTCCTGTTTGGGCGAAAGCGACTTCACAGCCATCGGTCACCGGCGGACTACTTCTTGTTCGGCTTGGTGGTCAAGCGAGACTTGAGTCTGGCGCCTTTGTTCTTATGAATAATGCCCTTGCTCACCGCCTTATCTATGCTGCTTATAGCCGCCACTGTTTGCTTCTCTGCGGATTCTTGGCCGGCATCTGTTGGGCTTCTCGCTTTAGCTACGTATGTCTTGACACTGCGGCGCACCAGGCGATTCCGCAACCGCTTTCTCTCGGTTGCCCTGGCGGCCTTGTTACCGCGCCCACTAACTGCCATTTATGCCTCCTTTCTCATTACGCTTACTACGTTCCACACTGAGTAGATTCTAGAGATGATCCTGCTTAGCTGAGCGGCACTTTTCACCTCTAAGGTAAGATGCAGTGTGACGCTATCATCACGGCGGCCAGCTGTGCCGATATCACTAAGGTTTATCTCTTCTTCGGCTATAATAGCACTAATATCCCGAATAAGGCCAACTCTATCCCAAGCATCAACCTCAACTGTCACAGGATAAATCTGGGCCACATCGCCCCACTCCACCTTGATAAGCCGTTCCCTCTCCTGTTCATGGATAATATTAGGGCAATCCCTTCGGTGCACAGTGATGCCGCGGCCCTGAGTGATATAGCCGATAATCTTATCCCCTGGCAGGGGATGACAGCAATTAGCCAAACGGGTAAGCAGGTCTCCCACACCCAACACCTTAATACCCACAGGGCTGACCTTCCGCGCAGGCACAACGCCAACCATCTCTCCCCTAGGCTCCAGATCTCCGCTCAGTTTAAGCGATATCTGAGCGGAGTTGATGCTGCCGCTGCCCAGGGCAGCAAAGAGATCATCTGCGTCGTCATAGTCAAGGAGACGCGCCACCTTGTCAACACCCGGCACCCCGATGCCTAGCCTCTTAATCTCCCTGTCCCAGATCTGCTTGCCCTCTTCAATGCACTGACTGCGCTCCTGTCTCTTGAACCACTGCCGGACCTTGTTTCGTGCGTGAGACGTCTTAACATAACCAAGCTCAGGATTAAGCCAGTCCAGGCTGGGGCCCTTGTCTGCCTTGCTGGCCATGATCTCCACCATATCGCCGTTCTTAAGCCTATAGTTCAGCGGCCCGAGCTTGCCATTCACCTTCGCCCCAATACATCTGTACCCCAGGTCGGTATGAATGCGAAAGGCGAAATCCAGAGGAGTAGCGCCCTTGGGCAACTCCTTTATCTCCCCTTTGGGGGTATAGACATACACTCGATCTACAAGAACATCGGTCTTAACGGATTCCATGAATTCCTCACTGTCAAGTTCCTCCCTCCAACCACCAAGTTGCCGCAGCCAGGCTATCTCATCATGAGACTGCTCACCTGCTTTCCCTTCTTTATAGAGCCAGTGAGCAGCTACCCCATATTCGTTCACACGATGCATATCATGGGTCCGAATCTGGATTTCTAGCGGCGTTGTGCCCTGACACATCACCGTAGTATGCAGAGCCTGGTAGCCATTATCCTTTGGGTTAGCGATGAAATCGTCGAACTCCTCAGATATGGGACGCCACAGATTATGGATGATCCCCAGGGCCTTATAACAATCTGAAACCGAGTTCACCAATACACGCAAAGCGGAAAGGTCATGGATATCGCCGAAATCCTTGCCTTGCGCGTCATACTTACTCATCTTCTGATATATGCTGTAGATGTGCTTTG
>Ga0209986_10005158_pt1 | contig 10884 bp, 10 predicted proteins | sample BlataG_FD_183168 | JGI IMG/M metagenome (GOLD analysis project Ga0209986, IMG submission 183168) | Deep subsurface microbial communities from Black Sea to uncover new lineages of life (NeLLi) - Black_00105 metaG (SPAdes) (version 2) | ecosystem: Environmental > Aquatic > Marine > Oceanic >...
AGTGTAAGTGTCTGTCATTCCTGCACCTGCTACCCGCCTTCGCGGGCACAAGCTTCGCAGGTGTAAACTTGTCCCCGCGAAAGCGGGGAGCAGGAATCCAGTGATTAGTCACAAATATAATCTACCCCCAATTATTGAGAACTTACTGACAAACCTGATAAACCAGAAAGAAAGAAACGGTTGCCTGTTCCTTTTTTTTGCGATAAACTGCGAGCAAAGGAAAAGTTGATGGTCATAAGAGAAAAGCTTGAGGAAATAGAAAAAGAAACTTTATCAGAGAGAGCTTGTTTGAGCTCTCATTCGAGAGGGAGAGAGAGGGCTGAAAAACTTCATCCCATCAGGACTGCTTTCCAGAGAGACCGTGACCGGATTATCCACTCCAAATCTTTCCGTAGGCTAAAACACAAAACACAAGTTTTTCTGGCACCCTTTGGAGACCATTATAGGACGCGTCTCACACACACCCTGGAAGTGTCGCAAATTGCCCGCACAATTGCCAAAGCCCTACGGTTAAATGAAGATTTGACAGAAGCCATAGCCCTGAGCCATGATATTGGACATACTCCTTTTGGACATGCAGGGGAGAAGACCCTGGCTGAGCTCCTCCCTGACGGCTTCAGACACCATGAGCAGAGTCTTAGGGTCGTGGAGAAGCTTGAGTATGAGGGGAAAGGATTGAACTTGACTTTTGAAGTCCGCGACGGCATTTTAAAGCATTCAAAGGGTAGAGGAGAAATTCTGAGTGAAAACAGGCAGGATATGCCTCTGACCCTGGAAGGCCAGGTTGTCAGGGTCTCGGATATCATTGCCTACGTGAATCATGATATTGATGATGCACTAAGGGCTCGAGTGATAAAAAAGAATGATATTCCATCGCATCTGATTCAAATTTTAGGGAAATATCATGCTTCCCGAATAGACAAAATGGTCAAGGATGTAATAGAAGCCAGTATGAAATCGGATATGAAGAAAATAGCGATGAGCGGCGAGATTAGGAAGGCTATCTCAGAGCTTCGCGATTTTTTATATGAAAGAGTTTATTTCAATCCATATTCAAAAGGTGAGCTTGAAAAGACTGAGAAGATTTTAACCGACCTCTACGAGTATGTCTTGCGAAACCCAGACGATTACATAAAACCCTATCCAAAAGGCGATTCTTTGGCAAAGAGGGCTGGGGATTTTATTGCAGGTATGACTGATCTGTACGCGTTGAGACTTTACGAGAAGTTCTTTTTTCCTCATTCCTGGCCCATCGTTTAATAAGAATAAATAAAGAGGAGAGCCGCTACATTATCCAGTTTTGAGCTTTGATAAAGGGGACGTTTCCCAAAGTGCCACCCTTTTCTTTTTATCCGACTAACCGACTAACAGGTCTATTTCTCAAGGACCTCTCTTATAAACTTCATTGCTTCTTCGTCTTTTGATCGCCCCAGCCAGAAGATGATTTGTTTTTTCAACTCTGTATCCTTTTCCTTTCTGGCAATTTTGATCAATTCTTGAATCGCTTTTTTGCCTTTAATCTGGGAGATGGAATAAATTATTTGATTTTTAACCTTTTTCTTGTCTGTTTTGAAGTACATATCAGTGAGAACGCCCAGTATTTCTTCGCTCTTTTCCTGAGCCAGCCAAAAGACGGCCTGTTCTCTTGCCTTGATGTCTTTATCGTTCCTGGCAATGTCAAGGAGTTTGTCTTTGGCCTTTTTACTCTTGTTCTGGGAGAAGGCATAGATCAATTTTTCTTTAATCTCTATGTCATCACTGCTGTTATAAATTCCGATGAGGACTTGAAGACTCACATCATCCTTTCGCCGCTGTCCCACCCAGAAGATTGCAGTCTCCCTTGCCTTCTTGTCCGGATCATTTTTTGCAATTGAGAGCAATTTTTCGGCCGCCTTCTTGCTCTTGTTCTGGGTGAAGGCGAAAATCAATCGCTCTTTTATCATGGATTCTGCTGTTTTGTCATAAATTTGAATAAGAACATCGACTGTATCCTTGTCTTTTCGCTGTCCTAACCAGAAGATAGCTTGTTCTCTTGCCTTCAAATCCTTGTCGTTTTTAGCAATGTCGACTACCTTATCCCATGCTTTTTCATATCTGCTTTGAGTAAAAGAATAGATCAGGGATTTTTTCGTCTTTGTATCTGTGGTTGTTTCATAAATTTTGAGAAGTGCATCCAGGCTTTCTTTGTCTTTCCTTTGTCCCAGCCAGAAGATGGCCTGTTCTTTGACTTTTTTATCTGGATCTTTTGTGGCCACCTCGATCAAGAGCGGAACAACATTTGGATTTTTTGAGCGGCTGATGATAAAAATGGCTCGCTCTCTAAGTTTTGGATTTTCATCCTCTTTTATTATTTTTTCTAGTACCAGGTATGCTTTTTCCTCGTCCATGTTCATCATTGCATCCAGGGCCACAAGTTTGAGCTCAAGTTCGGGATCTTCCTCTTCTTTTACATGCCTGTATCCTAGTGTCTCAAGGCCTTCTAATCCTTTCAAACCTTCCAATCCCTTCAGGCCCTCTAATCCCTTCAGGCCTTCTAGTGACTTCAAGCTTCCGTTTATGTATATTCGGAAGTCAGGCAGTCCCTTTCTGACCAGTTCCTCTGCAATTTCAACTCTGAGAACTTTGGCATCGTCTACCCATGAACTTGCGGAAAAGCCCTTGATAAGTTCATTCAGATATTCAATAGCTTCTCGTTTTGTCTCAATCTGTATGTCAAGATTTTCCAGATCTTTGCTGAGCTTGTGCATACTGTAACCTAACCAGTAGAGCGAGTCATCCAGGTATTCGCTTTTCTTCTGTTCTTTAATAACTTTTTTTAATCTTGCAACGGCTTCCTTCCATTCTTTTTGATAGACGTAATATTTCGCCTTTTCATACGCTTCTCGGGCCTTTTCATACGCTTCTCCAGTCTTTTCTTTTTCCTGGGTGAAAAGAACACCGCTAAAGCTCAAACAGAAAACTAAAAATAACGATATAAATTTTATTGGTTTCATTTTAGCCTCCTTAAATTTTTTGTAAGGTTTCCATTTTGAAAAATATATCTCTTTGGTAAATAAGATCCTTGATTAATGAAGGGGTCCTGATATCTTCTTTTTTGTGGTTGGAAATCTCTCTAAGAACAATGTCCACATCTTCCAGAAGCTCCTCGGCAGGCGGACTCTTTTTAGCGATTATTCTTTTTAGAAGGATGTTCTGGATGAGCAAACTGCGTATGACCTCTTTATCGATGGTGATTGTGCCTTCTTCTTGGTCTGAGGAGGAGTAATTGGCATATTCGATCAGCACAGGCTTGAGATTCTCGATGTGTTCCTTCAATGTAAAATCAAGATAATCCTTTGTGATCCCTGCCTGAAGCACTGGACTCTGGCCTGGATGATATGCGATCCTTCCTATGAATATTCCCATGACGAAAATGATAAACACTGCTGCAAAGGCATATACCCATCGCGGGAACAGGAAGAAACTTTTTTCTTTGCGGGGTTTTTTATGGATGCCTGCACCTATTCCATTCCAGCATTTTTCCCAGTTAGCTTCTGGCGTTGGCTCTGGTCTGGTGTCATCCAGCACTTTAAAAACTTCTCTCGTATATTCGAAGTCCTGTTTACATTCAGGGCATTCCTTGATATGGCTTTCTAAATCCGCCTTTTCTTTTTCATCAAGTTCCCCATAAAGATATAAAATAATTTTTTCTTTAAATTTTTTGCATCTCATAGTAGTTCTCCAAAAGAAGCTTTTTAAGCGGCTTTTTTAAGGCCGATACTGCCCGAAAAAGCTGTTTTTTCACGCTCCCTTCTGAGCAGCTCAGGTATTCTGCTATTTCATTTATGCTTAGCTGTTGATAGTGCTTAAGGATAAAAATCATTCTTTGTTTTGCTGTTAATTTATTTAATACATATGTGACTTTTTCGCGTATCTCTTCTATCCTTCTGGTGTGTTCAGGATCCATATCTTTATTATTGGAGGATATGTTCTCCAGATTATCCATTCCTGAGATTGTTTCCCTTTTCTTTTTATTTCTTCTTAATAAATCGATACTGCAGTTTATTCCGATGCGATAGAGCCAGGAAGAGAAGTTTGTATTGTTTTGAACGTTGAATTTGTGTAAAGAGTGATATGCTTTAATGAATGTTTCCTGCAAGATATCCTCGGCATCCTCGACGTTTTTTGTATACTGATAGGCAAGATAAAAAATTTTTTGCCTGTTTTCTTCAAATAACACTCTAAACGCCTCCGTATTGCCCTGTTGGACTGATTGAATGACAGCTTGTTCGTTCATTATTGTTCTTTTATTATAACAAAACGTAGTTCATTGCACTTTCGTTGACAACTTTTTTCCTGCTCCTTAGTTAGATAGCTTTGAGTTTTGAGTTAAATTGTCTTAATATTATTATGGAGTTTAAATCATGAAAATAATCAGCGATTCTTTAAGCTTTTCAATGAAGGGATTTGGTGACATGAAGGATCTCACGCATACTGTCAGCCAGAAACTATCCGATCATGGGCTAAAAAATGGAACAGTTACCATATTTACCCCAGGTTCCACCGGCGGCTTAACGACTATAGAGTACGAACCCGGGCTGGTTGAAGATTTTTCGGAACTGATGGAAAGAATAATCCCCAGCAATGTTACCTATCATCATGATGCAAGATGGGGAGATGGAAACGGATTCTCTCATGTCCGTGCTTCTCTTCTTGGCGCTTCCCTTACGGTCCCTTTTTCGAAGGGAAGTCTGAGCCTCGGGACATGGCAGCAAATCGTATTCATCGATTTTGACAACCGTTCCCGCTCACGCACCATCCTTCTTCAATTCATAGGAGAATAACAAAAAAAGTAAAAAGTAAGGATCATCTCCCATTTAGTTGCAAAAATGAATGCCTTTATTTTTAGAATGTCATTCCCGCACCTGCTTTCGCATTTGCAGGAATGACAGACACTTACACTCAATAGTCATTCCCGCGAAAGCGGGAATCCAGGACTATCCACATATACTTTTAAATAAATCAACCCATTGTGGATTTTCTTTTTCAATTATTTTTAACTTCCAATCCCTTTTCCATTTCTTTATCTGTTTCTCCCTTATAATTGCAGATTCCGCAGATTCATGAATTTCATACCAAACCAGATGATGGATCTTATATTTTTTAGTAAAACCTTCTACTAAACCATGTTTATGTTCATAAACTCTTTTTACAATATCAGAAGTAACGCCTGTATATAAAGTGCCATTTCGTTTACTACAAAGGATATAAACGTAAAACTTTTTCATATTTCTGGATTCCCGCTTTCGCGGGAATGACAAAAAGGGGCGTGGATGACAGCTTAATTATATGTCTCTTATATTATTTTGCAACTTTTTGGGAGATGAACCAAAACTAAAAACGCAAAACTAAAAAATTAAAACCTAAAACTTAAAACTTAACTTTGTAAGACATAAGAAGTAAAATGTAACACATACTCAAGATTGATATAAGCAGAGAATATTAAACTAAGAATTAAAGGCTTAATGTCTAAAGAAAATATTAATCTAACTGACTCAACGGACATAACTGATTTAACTGACTAAACTGACTCAACGGACTAAAATGACCGATATCAAAGAAAAACTGAAACAGCTTAAAAAAGAACGGGAGGCTCGTTCGAAATCTCAGCGCATAACAGAAACCTGGGAGGAAATGGAAAAGAAAGAAAATCTCTCAACCAAAGAAAAACTTCAGCAGCTTATCAACCTCACACGCGAAAAAAAGGCACAAAAGCCCCGAACACCTTCATTCGAGCCTCTCCCCAGAGAACCCCTCCAGTTCTTTGAAAATCCATATTCTCTGGACATAAGATACGGAAAGATTGTTCTCTCTTCAGGATTGGACATAAGCGGTGACGTTCTTACCTGTCTTAGCAAAGACAGCGCCTTTGAGACTCTGGACCTTTCCACTGCCCTTTTTATAGACCTGGAAACCACGGGGCTTTCGAGTGGAGTTGGGGTGGTTCCGTTTAATGTCGGCATGGGCTACTACAAGAATGATAAGTTCTATGTGGCTCAGTACTTTCTTGGAGACCTTGCCGAAGAAGAAAGGATGATTAAAGAGCTCGGCCAGTTTTTTGAAGAGATGAATTTTCAATCTGTTGTGACTTATAACGGAAAAAGTTTTGATATTCCGCTTCTTGAGACACGGTTCATTCTCTACAGAAAGCCTTTAATCCTTTGCGAGCTTCCTCATCTCGATTTTCTATATTCTGCCCGAAGCCTCTGGGGGCACAAGTATGAAAACTGCCGTCTTTTCCACCTTGCTCATGAACTCCTCGAGGCGGATCGCTCAGAAGATATTCCCTCTGCCGAGATTCCCTTGAGATATTTCCAGTATCTTCAAACCGGAAACTTCGATCTGATCGAACCCATTCTCTACCACAATCAGGAAGATATCCTTTCTCTCTTGGGAGTAGTTATCACTGGTGCGCAAATCTTCTCCGAGGATAGCGACGCATGTCTTGCAGATGCTATGGACTTTTTTGGTGCCGGGAAAATTATGGAAAATGTTGGAGAGATCGAGAAATCTGTTAATTTTTTTCAACGGGCTCTGGATGGCAAATTAACAAACGAGGTTTCAATACAGGCCAAAAAAAAGCTTTCTTACCACTTCAAGAAAAATCAGGGCTGGGACAAAGCCATCCCATTGTGGCAGGAAGTGGCTTCTTCGGACTCAATATCCTCAAAGCAGCTTTTCTCGTTTAGGGAACTGGCCATGTACTTCGAACACAAAGAGAAAAAGTACGAAGAGGCAAGAAAAATAGCAGAAGAAGGGTTGGTTCTCTCGCTGGGGGTTTCTCCCTATTATGAGAAAGATTTCTCTTACCGCCTCGAAAGACTCAAACGCAAAATTAAAATGCAAAAAATGTAGGGACTTGGTTTGTCCCCTTATTGTCATTTTTATTTGAATTCATTTTGACTTCCACGAAGACTTTGTATATTTATAATGACATATTATTAAAAAAGAGGCCTAACTATGAAAGCCATGATCCTAAAAAATTTCGCTCTAATCGACCAGAATCCCCTTGAGCTGACCGATATCCCTGTTCCGGAACCTTGCCCTGATGATATCCTTATCCGAATCAATATCTGCGGCGTCTGTCACACTGATCTTCATACTGTTGAAGGCGAACTTCCAGAGGCAAAACTGCCGATCATCCCTGGCCATCAGGTAATCGGGCGTGTTGAAAAACGGGGGGAGAATGCCAACCGATTTAAGAAAGGAGACAGAGTCGGTGTTGCATGGCTTCACTCTTCATGCGGCAGTTGTGGCTATTGCCGAGGAGGCAATGAGAATCTCTGTGAGAATGCCCGCTTCACAGGTTACAGTGCAAATGGGGGATATGCAGAATATATGGTCATACCGGAAAAATTTGCCTATTCCATCCCCGAGATATTTTCTGATGAGGAAGCCTCACCTCTCCTCTGTGCCGGAATCATCGGTTACAGAGCTCTTCGCCTGAGTGAGATAAAGCCCGGCCAGCGCCTCGGCCTTTTAGGCTTCGGTGCTTCTGCCCATGTGGCTATCCAGGTCGCTGTTCACTGGGGATGTGAAGTCTATGTCTTTTCCCGCTCTGAAGAACACCTGGCTCTTGCCCGCAAACTCGGCGCAATCTGGACAGGGACTTCCAGGGATGATCCTCCTGTGAAAATGAACAGCATCGTAAACTTTACACCAGCAGGGAATACGGTCCTTGATGGAATGAGAGTGCTGGATAAAGGCGGCACTCAAGCCTTGGCCGGTATCTATATGACACCTATCCCTGAGATGGATTATATGAAATATCTTTACCATGAGCGGAATCTTCGAAGTGTAGCAAACGCTACAAGGCAGGATGGAGAGGAATTGCTTAAGACAGCAGCAGAGATACCCATAAGAACAACCATACAGCTTTTTCCTTTGGAAGATGCGAATAAGGCACTTCAGCTCCTTAAAGCTAGCAAGATTGAAGGCGCTGCCGTCCTCAGCGGGCCTACACCTATTTTAAAAAAGGAGGGAAAATGAAAAAACCCAAAAATCTTACAACAAAATCCCTGTTTTCTCTAGCCTTCTTTTTGCTATCTCTTGTTTCCACATCCACTGCTGATTTTCCTGAGGAAGTTCTGAAGGCAAAAAATTCAATCACAGGTAAAATGCTGGTTTCCCATATCGATTTCCTTGCTTCCAGGTACTGCCGGGGGCGTGATACAGGGGATATTGGCATGGAGGTTGCAACAAAATATATCACCTCCGTTCTTCAGGGTGCAGGACTTGTGCCTGCTGGTGAGTATGGAAGCTATTTTCAGAATGTAAGATTGCAAAAAGTATCCCTTGGAGATGATGTTGAGCTTGAAATCGAAGAAGACAGTGGTGGTACGGAGCTCATTAAAAGAGCTTCGCTGGAATGGGATTTTCTTCCGGTTATCATTTCTGCAGAAAGAGAAGTCACTGTGCGTGTTGTTTTCGCAGGTTATGGAATTACAGCTCCTGAGCATAATTACGACGATTACAAAAACCTGAATGCAAGAGGAAAGATTGTGCTTGTCATGCGCCATGAACCCCGTGAGAATGATTCCTCAAGTCCATTTGAAGGCAGGCGCCTCTCGAATCATGGAACCCTGTTGAGCAAAATCCTCAACGCCCAAAAACATGGAGCAGTGGGGATACTTTTTGTCACTGATCCTTTAAACCACAAAGACCTTTCTCCTTCTGCTACTGGTGGAACTTACTGGCCTTCTCTCCGCGAAGAGAGAATGAAGGAAGATGAGGATTTTAAATACATGGAGTTTTCTCCCCGTATGAGAATGGTTGGTAATGACTTTGGCGTTCTGATTCCTGCCGCAGCTATTGACGGCAAACTAGCAGATTACCTTCTGGGTGAGAGTGTCTCCTTGCTTAAAGTCCAGGAAGAGATTGATAAAAACATGAAGCCGAATTCCTTTCCTGTCTCCAACAAAGAAGTGTATATGAATATATGCTTCAGGAATGACCCGGTTAATGCTTACAACATTGTAGCCAAAGTGACGGGAAGCGACCCGGAACTCAAGGAAGAAGTGGTCATTGTAGGTGCCCATTACGATCACGTAGGAAAGGACAACCGCGGTCGTGTTTTTGGCGGCGCCGATGACAATGCTTCCGGTACAGCCGGTGTCCTGGAGATTGCCAGGGCTTTTCAGAATTTAAAGGAAAAACCTAAAAGAACCGTTCTTTTTATACTTTTTACAGCCGAGGAGAAGGGCCTTTTTGGATCGAAATACTACGTGGAACATCCCATCTTTCCTCTGGAGAAGACAGCGGCCGTGATCAACCTGGATATGATTGGGAGAAACGATGTTGAACAGATTTCCTTAATCGGAAGATACCAGTACCCCAAGCTCTTTGCCATCGTTGACTCTATCAATAAGGAAAGCGTAAACTTTGATCTCAATTTTGCTGTTGAGGAGTTTATCCGCCAATCAGACCATTTTCCCTTCATGAGAAAAGATGTGCCTACAGTATTTTTTAACTCTGGAATGCATGACCAGCTTCATACGCCCAGAGATACGGTTGATCTCATCATTCCTGAAAAGGCTCAAAAGGCAGCTCAACTTGTTTTTCTTTCGCTCTGGAAGATTGCAAATCTGCAGCCAGGAACGAGTCTGAAATAATCGAGGAGGATGTTATGAGAAAAGCAAATATTATTGTTTTAATACTTCTATTCTCTCTTAATCTATTCGGGCAGAATCCTGAAGAGGTGGTTGAGAAGTGTATTGATGTCCTTGGAGGGGAAGGAGCTGCCAAGAAGTTTTCTTCATACCAAGCAAAAGGGGAAATGAAGATTGCGATGCGGGGCATGGAGCTTTCGGGCAAGTTGGAAAGCATCCTCCTGGGTGGAAAATCCTGGAACAGGACTGAGCTTGCGTTTGGCCAAGAAGTCTATACAATGATTCAGGCCTATGATGGTAAAACGGCCTGGATGGATAGGATGGGGACAATCGTTGATCAGCCTTCTCTAAATTACGAGTCGGATTCAGACCATGGCATTTTTCTTTTGGCGGAGAAGGATTCCAAATTTTCATTTACCAAAGAAAAGGAGATAGATGGGAGGAAGGCTGTTGGCATAGAGGTCGACTTTAAGGGGAAGAAGACCACATTCTATATCGATAAGGAGAACTCAACAATCTTAGAAATGGTTTATAAGGACCTGTATTTTGGGGAGAATTATACAAAGGAGATGCTGGAGAAGAGAATTCGATTTGCAGACTACAGGAGTATCGAAAATGTCTTTTTCCCGTTTCACATGACTTTTTATCAGGAAGGAAAGAAGTTGATGGAGTTTCAGTTCAGTGAAGTAACTTTTAGGCCTGAAGTGTCCTTGGCCAAATTCAAGCGGCCTGACCAGAAATTTGACCTGCGATACAGCGAAGAACGTATTCATTAATTTTTTTTCCAATATAGGGTCCGATATCCCCATCGGGTCGATATTATTGTCATGCAAGTGAAGCAAAGCAATTTCTTCTGCCTGTTATTGGGAACGCAGCAGAGCAATCTCATTCATTGTATTGAAAAACAACCAACATTACGCTATATTTAGAAAGGTCTTTTTTAAGTTCTCAATAAGTGTGGGTAGTAGTTATGGATTCCCGCCTCCGCGGGAATCCAGTGATTAGTCACAAATATTATCTACCCCCAATTATTGAGAAGTTACGGTCTTTTCCCTTAATAAAATCAACGGAACAGGCGGAAAAGACGGAACAAACGAATAGACCGAACAGATTGAATAGACTGGAATGTGCGCCCGTAGCTCAGCTGGATAGAGCGTCTGACTACGAATCAGAAGGTCGCAGGTTCGAATCCTGTCGGGCGTACCAGCTTTTCCCCTGATTTTCAGGCATTTCTTTG
>Ga0209986_10005159_pt1 | contig 10883 bp, 15 predicted proteins | sample BlataG_FD_183168 | JGI IMG/M metagenome (GOLD analysis project Ga0209986, IMG submission 183168) | Deep subsurface microbial communities from Black Sea to uncover new lineages of life (NeLLi) - Black_00105 metaG (SPAdes) (version 2) | ecosystem: Environmental > Aquatic > Marine > Oceanic >...
GAAGAGCTTGCGATTAGGGACGACGAAGGCAGGTTCGTTAAGAAAGCGGACCTGAGCGAGGAGGAGAGGTCCTCGAGGGATCTTTACTTCAGGATCAAAAGAAAATCACAGCGATCCGGACTTCTCGCTGCTGAAAAAAAAGCTAGCGAAGATAATGACCCATGGTCCCTTCCGCAAAGAGAGTATTCCAGGGGGGAGCTGGCCTGGAAGCCTGAGACACTCATAGGTTTTGATGAGTTCGAGATATGGGAAACCCATTACGAGAACATGACCGAATCCTCATGGATTAAGAAGCTCAAGGGCAACCAAAAGCTGGCAGCTACGATCATTTACGCAGATGTTCTCGGTGGAGAGATGCTCGGCGACATCACCGAGGCTGCCGGGGAAAGCATGGCGTCAGAAGAGACGGACTTCAGCCTCACCAGCATTTATGTGAGGCCGCCCATTTTCCGAGGCAAGGCCTGGACGGTAGCCGATCCCAAATCCAAGCTTTCCATGATGGGGTCGGCCCCGTCTGACCCCAAGAGCAAGAACGAAATCAGGATTGATCTGGCCTTTGCCATCAAAACGTTCCTTGCTGCCGAATCAGGTCGCCCACTCACGGGCGACGCTGTCGCCTGGCTTTTGCTAAGAAAGCCATGGATGAGCCCCGAGCTCGCCAAGAAGATCAACACGAGCGATGTCGCTGAAGCCGATGCGAAGGAGTTGGCTGAATACCTGGGCTCCTTGCCGGAGAAAAATCCCAACGCAGACAACCTCGCCACCCAGACTGATGTCAAAAGCGAGTTCATATTTAGCAACCTCGAGTCTTTGAGTAAGAGCCATGTTGACCACACGCGATCTCTTTACGAGAGGGCAATCGTTGGCGTTGTAAAAGAAGCGGCGAAGGAAGACCTCGCTCAAGCTGAGCGCGAGTATGCAGAGGCCAAGGCGCTTAGCTCCCTTGCCAGAAAACTGAAAGTCCAGCTCGCCAACATATCTCCAGGACCCCCCTACTGGGCCTACATTCTTCGCGATCCAGAATCTGGCGAACCGCTCGCCATGGGCTACGCCTTAGACAAGTCTGGGGCCACCAAGATGGCGAGAAAAAGAGATCAGCTGATCTACGATATCAACGCCGGAGCATTAACATTTGCCTCACTGTCACAGGGGCAGCGACGCTTGCTTCTTTCCCCGAGCCCCGGCACTGGGAAGTACTTGTCGACGTACATCTCTCCTCAAATTCTCAATGCGCTTTTCCCCTCTCAAGGGGACATCAAGGAGGCTGGTGACGCCACGCACAAGAAGCTAGTTGAAAGAACGGCGACATTCACAGCTATCGGCGACATCAAAAAAACCGGAATAGAATCTGCCGTAGGCACAGGAAAAAAAGAAATGTTTCCACAAAAAAAAGGCGACACATCGATCTATGAGCCTGACGACGATGCGGCTAACTACTCAATCGAAGTCAAGGCCATCGACCCTGGTAAGGCGTATGCGGTCAGGGCCGTATTTTACGACATTGATAATTCAGGAAATCGATCTCAGAGTAATACGGATTGGGTGACAATCTACGACAACAGATTGAGCGCGGCCAAGAATCTCGGCAAAAAAATGTACAATAGATATAAGAGGTCTATCTCTTCTCAATCCGAGCTTGAGAAGAACCCTGCGATCTGCAAGTGCCTCGCAACGGGTGAGTACATGGCGGGAGTGAGAAATGGGTCAAATGCTTTCATGGCTGAATACAGCAAGAACCCGAAAGCCGCGATCTCGAAGTACACTCGAAAGAGCAACCCTGCCACCAAAGACATTACCGATGTATTTCAGGGGGCAGACTTTTCATCGGATACCCAGAGGATACCTAGCGACCCAAATAAGGCCTACGGACTTGGCTACGCCGAAGGCATCGTAGATGGAATGGGACTTTGCGGCGCCAAAAACTTCTTCGCCAGAAAAAAGCTCAAGAGGGACTACGAGAAAGCCATCTTGGATGCGAGGACGAAGATGAGGCAAAAACTCACCGGCATACAGATCGGCCCCCAAGCAGCAGCCCCAGTGATTGAGGTGGACTCTGACGATTACTACAGAAACGAGTATTCTTAGGCCGAGAAAATGCCACGTCAGAAATGAACGTGGCGCACAAAAACAAAGTCGGTATAAATAGAATCGTTAAGAATCTAATAAGATTCTCCGGTAAACGCCCTACGATATCAAGCAGATCGAACAACAACATAGAGCACCTGTATACCCGACCGAAAACGAACAGTCAAGCACCTCATGGCCAGAAGAATACTATACATCAAGCCGAACGAGGCTTCTAAGAAAGCAGCAAAACGCGGCCTCGAGGCGCGACAAAAAGCTGTCCCTAGCAAACGCGGCGGACTTGACGCGAAGCAGGCGAAAGAAGCAGGCGTAGGCAGCGGCGTAATGCGTGCCCGAGACATCATTGCCGGGAAAAGAATTAACGCGTACCAGGTCAAGGCATTCTTCGACCGCCATAAGAGTAACTATATCAATGCGGTGCTCGAAGGAAAAAAGCCCCACGAATCCAAGGCGATTCAGGCTTGGCTTATTTGGGGCGGAGAGCCGCTTCGAAAGCAGGTTGAAAAAGCTGTCGCCAAGGACAGGGCCGAGCTCTCCAGAAAGAAAAATCCAGGAGGCCCAGGAGATTTTGATGATATGGATTTGGTCTGGCCACGGCCGGAGCTATCCTTCAGTGATGTAGGTGCTAAAAAAAATGCAAGGCGCCTCACAGATCTAGGAGATGCTAGATCCCTATCCATTGAGCACGAAGCTTTTTCTGCGCCAACCCAGTCTCAGATTCGAGCCCTAAAAGTAGGAGACTCCGTGCAAATTGAAAGAAACGGAGAGCGCTTCTGGATCGGGCTTTCGGGCTATATTGGCAAGGAGCATCATGGTAAAGTACTGCACAGTAACCTCGCCAGAAACCGAGACCTTTCCGCTGGCGACGTGATCGCGTTCCATACCAGAAATGTTTATGACATCAGGAGGAGATAAGAAATGCAAGAACAAAGCGCAGCACAAAGCATTGCCGGAAGCGTGAGGCAGACACTCACAAAGCTCGAGGTTTACCAGGATAGGCTCGATGAAAAAGAGAGCAGCCTTGAGAAAATAAGAATGCTCACCAAAGACCTGGAGTACTACGAGAGGGAGATCGAGCGAGCGCTTAGCGCCATCGAATGGCTCGATGAGTCTAGATGTGAGATCCGCTTCAGCCGTGAAGATGGCGCATGGGTTGTCTGCAGCAGCGATGGCCGAATGATTGGTTCTGGATCTGACGTTATCAGCGCCCTTGAAGATGCGAATAACCCCAAATCCTAATGCCTGAAGAAGACGTGCCTAGAAGGCACTTTAGGGATGAATCCGCGGAGAGCTTCAGCTCGTATCGCAAACTTATCCTTAGAGAGCTTGAGAGACTAGATAAGCAGCTGATGAATCAGTCTGAGTTGCTTAATACTATCCGCATTGAGATGGTAAGACTTGCGGAAGGTATTGAAGCGAATTCAAAAGAACTGAATGAATCAAAATCGGATATCAAACTCTCTGCCATGGAGATAAACAAAATTGCCGTGGTTGAAGAGCGCGTTAAAAAAAATGAAAGCAGGCTTGATAGAAATGAGAAGAGGCTCGACGGTATCGGATCTGAGACAAAAATAAGTGGAGCCGCCACAGGCGCCGGGGGCGGCGTCGCTGCAGCGGCTCTTGCAGAGCTCATCAAGTTTCTTATGGGCGGCGCTTAGCCACTCTCCTTGGGTGCGAGCTCATTTTTGACGATAGCCTTGTGCATCCAGTGGCTATCGGTTTGCACATGGTTCTCTCTGACGAACTTCCCTACCTTGAAAGGGAACTCTGACAAGAGAAAAGGCCCCGCGTCGCGCACGACATACCCCTCAGACCCCTCCTTGTTCCAGAGGGATGGGTCCTGGTCTTCCGGATAGCGCCCCCTGTAGATGACCGGTACGAGCTGGAGCCCGAGCTCCTCGGCCCACACGGCCGTGTCGCCCCAGGAGAGGCAGGTCTCCCCGTCCCACACCGAGAACACGAGGAAGTAGTCTGGCAGCCCTTGGTATCCAATACTGTGCCGGGCGTACAGATTTTCCCCGCATACCCTGTAAGACTTCGGGAGCAGGTATCCAATCTTGGCGGCGAGCCATCTGACGTAGTCTCGACTTTGGTGGTTTGAGCTGGAGAGACTGCGGGCGTGACAAGAGCCGTCTGAATAGATGGACGTGTTCTCTCCGTCCATCTTTTCAGTTACGACTATATCTGGGCAGTTGACTAGATAATTTTCGGACCAAGACTTGTCATCTTTGGTCCGTCCCTTTGACCATGGAAGATGGTGCGTTCTTGGGTACTTGATTCGCTCTGCCATCCAGAGCCTTTCTGGCCTGATCGCGCTCAGCGCGGAGACCGCTTCAGGTCGAGCACCTCAGCTTCGATGCGGGTGCTGACGTAGTTCTCAAAATCGAAACCCGATGCGAGCCCCTTGAGGAGCCCGGGGATCTCCTCACCAAGTGTCTTCTTGACCTCGGAGACGGCGGTACCCTTGAGCAGCTCGGCCATCTCACGCAGCTCCTCGGGCGTGAGCTTGCCGTCCGCCTTCGCCTCCTCGTACTTGGCCTTGAGCGTCTGCTCAGAGGCTGCGACGACTCCGCGCACAACGCGGTCGATCGTGTCGATGGCGAGGATGCCGCGCTCGTTCTTGATCTTGCTGACCAGCCAGTCCCGGAGCCACTTGAAGCCGAGCGGGATGGCGGTGCTCAGTGTGAGCAAGAGACCGTTGATGAGAAGGGGGTACAGGGACTCGTTGATCTGCGACCACATGCCCGTGATTTTCTCACAAAAAAATGCCGAAAACGACGGGCGCGTGATTGCTAGGCTAGATTGGGGAAAAAGCCTCCATCGTTTTCGGCGCGGTCATTTTATCACGGCGCGTCTTTTTTCCTGAGCTCCCGAAGCGTTTTGGTTTTCCGGTCGTACCACAGGCCGTGGGCAGCAAGTGCGTCTCGAGCGCGGTCGATGGCGATGCCGACGCCGTCTGCGCGGATCTTGTCGCAGTAGCCGTAGGGCATCTTCTGGCCTTCGTCGTAGTAGGTGCAGATGCTCTCTAGCACCTCCTCGAGGACGACGGGGTCGATCAGGGCCGGGGTGTCGTTAGTCATGTTTTCTCCGTTCAGATCTTTGCTTCTATATTTTCTTGCTGCCCGATAGGGCACGGCCAAAAAGCGCGTATGACGCGGCCCTTTCAATTGAGGAAAGGTCGCTTGTTGAAAAAAGCCCGCTCTGATTCATGAGCCACTCCTCCGAACACCGTGTAACGTCGGCCGTTGTGAGATCTCCTCACACACCACAACGCGGGCTAAGTCTAGTCTACCACCGATTCCCAGGCTTCTGTCAGGCCGGGTTTATGTCGTTTCGCTCTTCGTCGGTCACAGGTCTACCGCTCCTTCAATTCTCTGTGCTGCAGCCAGGGCACCCTCCAGGGTCCGCCTCGAGCCTATCTCTCTGACTTTGCCATCCTTCGCACGCCCCATGACGTACCTGGCGACGTCCGTGCGGCACACACCCCAACCTTTCGGCAGCGTGGGCTCCTTGTGCGCATCGAATCTCGTGGCGGAGGCCCAGAAGTAGCCGATCCACAAGCCAAGGGGGATGAACAGGTGCAGCACCCAGATCCAGAAGGTCGCGTAGGCGCTCGTCTCGAGGCTGACACACAGGACGCCAGCATGGGTCCCCGACGCGCCCAGGACCAGGAGGCCGCCGAACAGCATGATGCAGCTCACTACGCCGCCAGGGTCGTCCCCCCACCTATCGAAGCGGAACACCCACCACGGGAGTTGGGGGACGGCGGCGATGTCGTCGAGCTCGGCGCGGAGTTGCCTGTTATCGCGTAGCAGTTCTTCAACTTCGGGAAGATAATTTGGCTCTCGATACGGTTCAGTCATACTTACCTTTCCTTTCCGTTCGCTCGACAGATATGCTCATCGAGCTAGTTTGAGCCAAGGCCTTCCACTCGGGCGAAATCCTTGGCCATCTGAAGCGCTCTATATGTCAATAGCAACTCAATCTCTTCTGATTGTAGATACTCGGCAACTGGCTCAGGTACTCGGATTCGAGCAATCTGGATGACAACGCCGTCGTGTTCGAACACTGCATTCGCCGAACATTGCCCAAGGCGCTGCACTGATTTGACAATAAAGTTGCGCCCCGCGCACACCGCGGATATTCGCATATGCAAGTCGATCTGGGTAGTCTCTTCGTTCAAGTTGTCTCTTCGATGAGCTTGCGCCGGGTTTTCCGGACCACCTTCTTGGGATCCCTGTCGTCACTTGCGCTGTGAACCTCGGAGTGGTCATAGCCGTCTGCGGCCCACCCCTCCCCCTTCGTCTTAAAAGACGGGGCACTGATAAGCTTTTTCACCTTCCCACCCTTTCCACAGTCGCAAACCTTTAGGGGTTCGTCAGAGAATTTTTGGATCTCCTCGAACTTGTCTCCACACTTCAGACATTCGTATTCGTAAATAGGCATCAGTTCATGTCCATCGATTTTTTGGGAGCTGTGATGTCGTGATTTTTACAGAACTCATCTATAATTTCCTGAGCCCCATCTGTCCATATGTCCTGAACCCGCACCCTCCACTCTGGGTGAAGGCTCATGAAGTAGCTGAAGTCCTTTTCGCCTCGCTCCTCGATCCTGTAGAAGATGTAGTCTACGAGCAGATCGTGCAACGAAAGCATGGTCTCGGTGACGCGAACCATCCAATCGATCGTGCGTTCACCCCCTGACTCCATCTTCTCGCGGTATTTCCAAGTCAGGTACCCCCCGATCATCCCCGTCAGCACTGCCATCAAGGAGATCTGGGAGGCTGAGAACGCGGCCTTGGATACCGGCCTAAAAGCTTTCTTGATTTTTCTGATCATAATTTCCACCTCATATGCTTGCAAAGAGATTCCCATGTCAAGCACATGCAAAGCACGTGCTTTTTTCGCCGCACATAGTACCGCGTTTTGAACTTGTGGTCGCTCGGCAAGCCCTCAGAAACAGAGCATACAATGCTGTAGCTCTCATCGGAAAGCTTGACTCTCTTACCGGGGCCAGGCGCTTTTCGAGGAGGCCCGAGCTTACGCACCTCTTCGATATGCCCCAGAACCTGACTGACGCTCATTTGCTTCATGGGTCCCCGAAGCGAGACTCGAACTCGCCATGGCTGACTAAAAATGCCCCGCGACATCCAGTCAGCAGCCCCCAGCCGGGAACAAAAAAAAAGGGGGCGGGCAAAGCCCGCCCCCATCAGAATCAAAGAATGAAGTACTTCGTACCCCGAGCCTTGCCGTCGTAGGTGATCTTCTCTTCGGCAATCAGAGCAGCGAGCTCGTCTCGGAGCTGCTTCGGTGACCCTCCCACGACCTCGCGGATCTTCTGAGCGGGAGCACCACTCTCGAAATCCGTGCACCCATTTGCCGATAGGTAGCTCATGATGGACTTGTTGTAGGACTTCTGAATCTTTGGATCAGACAAATCCAATTCGAAATCCATCTCGGACTGAACGATCGTCGGCTTGGTCGGCGCCTTCTTCTTCTTGGTCTTGGGCTTGGTGACCACCTCGTCCGCGTCCGCCCCGTCCGCCTTGGCCTTGGCCTTCTTCCCCTTCTTCCCCTTGCGCTTGCGGGGCCGATCATCCTCGTCGTGAGCGCCGGAGTCTTCGGGTGTCGCAAGGCGGACGATCACTTCAGCATCCTCTTCGAGACCGCCGCTCATCGCCGAAACAAGAGCAGAAAGCTTTTCGGCAAGAAGAGGCGCGTCGTCTCCGAGAGACCGTCGAAGGGTATCGCTGGAGATCCGGCCCTCGACCAGCGCGGTCAGCGTGGCGAACCAAATCTGTCCGAGCGAGAGCTCCTTGAATACCTCCCCGAAGTACGAAGCCTCCGTGTCCGTCTCGAGAGTGTCCATCACCGAAGAGATGGACTGTGTAGGATCTTCCACGATCGCGTCGAGAAGGGCCCGTGTCGCAGCGTCTCGCTGCTTTTGCTGGAGTCGTTCTTGGAATTCCATGATTGGTGTTTCTCCTGGTTGGTTGCTCATGCTATTACCTTGTCTTGACTTGTCAATGGTTTTTTTGGAAAAGTCCGCCTGGGCTCCCAGAGCTTGATTCCCCACCACTGGTAGATCATCACTCCCCAAAGAATGTCGCGGACGAACTGATACGTTTTTGAGTACGCTGCACTTCGTCGGCTAGCCCTCGGGCCAGCGACGTTTAGAACTTCAATATTGTTGAGTATGATCCACTTCGTTGCTTGAGGAACATGGGCGAGCGGACGGTACGGATCTGCAATGTAATATTCCTTGCCAATCTTTCGGCAGTAGTCGCATGTCATCCGAGTCCCCGTCGTCCACTTTCCCATTTTTATGGCGAGAGTGCCATCGCTTTCAGATACATTTATTCTTGTGCGGTGCGTGTAACGCGAGCTTTCAGATTCAACAAATCCGCACCCCGCGCGTTCCACGTTGAAGTATTTATCGTCGATCTTCCCCCTCTCGTTGAGCCTGCCTCGCGGGACAGATCCGCCCCACTGAAAAACGCCGGTAGCAATTACGGCGTCGATCGCGGCAATGTCTGAGCCTAGCTGTCCGCCTGATATGACCTTCCTAAGAGTCTTCCCCATAATGATCTTCGAATGCTGCGTCGTACTCCGCAAGGTAGTCCCCTTCTTCGACGACGCGTAGGTGGCCCTTCTTCTTTTTCTTTTTCGACGACCCCTTCTCCTTTTTTAGAGGGGCAGGACTCGGCGAAGGATCGCCGTAATCTATATCTTCCTGATCATGATCGGACTCTACGCCCAGGTCAACGAGTCCTTTGTTTGTCATCCTCAGCTTGGCGATGACATCTGTTGCGCCAAAACGGTTCTTCGAAGACGATAGCTCTCGTGCGCTTTTCTTCTTTTCCCCTTCAAAAAGAAACACCGCATCTACCATGTGCTCGAGCGTCTTGGGCCCCGCGATACCGCCCTTCTTGTCAATGTGACCGACGATGATACATGGGATACTTGTCCGATTGCACCACTCCATAAGATGATCTGTCACAGCTTTGATCTGCGTGGTTCCGCCGATCTGCTTGTCGCAATCCTCGTGCTTCACGGTGTTTACCGAGTCAACGATAAGGGTGCATACGCCAATTCGCTCAGCTATCTCAGCGATTCTGCTGATCTCCCTCTCGGAAAGCAACAGGAATTTTTTGTGGTTGAGACCGAGTCTTGCGAGAGCCTGACCGATTTGCAGCTCCGTCTCCTCACCGGAGGCGTAAAGCACTCTACCGTGTCCCTGCTCACATATGCAGTTTGCCACCTGACGAAGAAGTGTAGACTTCCCGATTCCCGGCGCTCCGCCCATGAGAACAAGCTCCCCGGGTACCAGCCCTCCGCCCATGAGAACGTCCAGGCTGTTTAGCCCCGTCTTCATCCTCTCATAGTCCTCCACAGATTCTGAGGCGTCTGCAGCTGACACGAGTCCGAACTCTTCTAGATCGTCTCCCATTGATTCGTCTTCAACAAAATCTTCGAACTCTTCATCACCACGAACACCGCCGTCATCACTTAGCCACACGTCTTCGATTGCGTTGGCGACCTTACGGCCCTCTTCAGTCCGGTCGTCGTAGGCCTTGAGCATCTTGGGGTCGGCGTGACCGGTGTGCTCAGCTGCTTGGTACTGATTATCTTCAGTGACCTCGAGGGCTTCGGTAGCGGAGAAGTGCCTGAATGCGTGGGCGTGCAGCTTAAGTCTTGTCCCGCACTCCGCCCCTATCTCCGTCAGAATTTTGTCGATACTTCTCCGACTCAATCGCCTTCCGGCAGACTTGCCCCTAGCAAAATTTGTAATGAGGGGCCCTTCGCTGGCGCCGTGTTCCCTTTGCCAATCACGAAGAATCTGGAACGTTTTCTCGGGGATGGGTCGCCATATCTTACCGCCCTTCCCTTTCCACTTTACTTTGACACGCCTGCCTTCGATGTCAATGTCTTCGTAGTCGATGTTTGTGACTGAAGATATGCGCAGCCCCATGAAGGAGAGCATGTAGACGATCAGCCGGTTCCTCGCAGCGGTGGGCCCGTGGAGCTCGTTGACGTACTTGATGATGCGGGCAAACTCTTCACGGCTGGGCCCCTTCGTTTCTTTGACCTTCTCGGACTTGACGCCGTCGACGTCTAGCTCCCAGTCGCACCACCCGACTTTTCTGGCGCATCGAACAAAGAATTTGATGGCAGCGAGCCTCGCATTAATAGAGTTTGGCGCAGACTCTTCCTCCTCTCGCATCCATTCTATATATTCCTCAACGAGCGTCTCGGCTTCGATTCGATTTAACCATATGAGACGGCCGATAATTTGGATGGGCGTTGCCTGCGGCATGCCAAGGTAGCGGCCAAAATGGCGGCAGCTCGACAGATAGCTCTTGATCGTCTCTTCGCTTTGCCGATCGATCATGGTGGCAAAGCGGCGTTTTTGGCGCTCGACCTCATCAGCGGTCCTTGATACAAGTGCGTCAGCTTTTCTCCGAGCCAGAACCTTGATCGAGGTGTCAGAAGCCTTTCCACCCGGATCGATAGCTTCCCTCAGCTTCTTCGCGTACCACTCAGAGTAGCGAAAGAACCCAGGCTCTTCAGGCTCGGACATACCGGCAATATTGGACCAATTCCAAATGTTCGCGCAAGTAAAATGTGCGACCTGAACGACGCGGCATCTTAATTGCTGAAATCATTAAATAGTAAGCATGGCGTATATTTTGCATGCGGCCCCTATTACAGGGCCCCTAAGGTCCGGTAATAGGGGCCGCATGTTTTGCCAGGCTCAGTAGTTGAATGCCCGGAGCTGATTTAGCTGCTCGTCCTTGT
>Ga0209986_10005160_pt1 | contig 10879 bp, 9 predicted proteins | sample BlataG_FD_183168 | JGI IMG/M metagenome (GOLD analysis project Ga0209986, IMG submission 183168) | Deep subsurface microbial communities from Black Sea to uncover new lineages of life (NeLLi) - Black_00105 metaG (SPAdes) (version 2) | ecosystem: Environmental > Aquatic > Marine > Oceanic >...
TGCCCAGACTCGCGCCAGCCTGTTATTGTTGAACACGCCGATCCGCAACACCACGTACGGAACAAACAACAGCAAAAACGCAAGGAATCGGACGAATATATAACAAATCGCTCCGTAAACCGCCGCCACCGCCGTGTAGAAGCCCATACGCCAAGGCTTTGAATATATATAACTGAAAGAACGGCTTATCGCATCAAAACAGTCTGAGCCGTCATACGCCACAGCAGGGAACATCAAGTTAAAGCCCGCAACCGTTCCTATTAAAATGATTGCTATCAGAGCCCCCGCAAGCAAAGCTAATACTATAAAGATACCTATTATTAACTCACCGGCTCTTGGTATGTTGCCTGCTAACCCCAGAAGGTATATAAACACGCCTATGAAGATGATTATCCCGACTGGTGCCAGCGGCGCCGAGAAAAAGCTCAGGAATTTTTTTCTGCTGAATCGCAGAGCCTCGCCCAGACCTGGTTTTTCGCCTTGGGCAAATTGTAATGCTGCAATCCGACAAATGGCTCCGCCGGCAATGGAAATCACGGCAAGCTTTATTAATCCGAATACGATGCAATAAAGAAGATGGTACCTCAGCGCCCACTTCACTGCTCGAAAGTACTCAAAGATATTTGCCATCACACCTCGCAGGTCCAATACGACCAATGAACCTACTGCGCGGTGAAATCTTGCGGCCGCAAAGTCCCACAGTGTAGAGAACACACCCGCATAGTTATCTTTATCTTCTTTGTTTGCTTCGATGAATTGTTGTACCTGCCCGGGTTCGTACATATAAACTTGTAACTCTGTCTGCCCCTCACCTCGGGTAACCACCGTTTTGCTAAAGTCCATAATCCAGCCGGCCAGGCATATAATAGCTACTGCCAGAAAACCAATTATCAATTTGCTTGGCTGAATCGCCATACGAAACGTCTGGAATATCTTTGGAAACAACAGATTTTCCAAGACTTGAGACGGTTGTTTTTCCTTCTCCATTTTGCCTCCTTTCAATAATGGCTACGATTGTTTTTAATTTCCTACAACACGATAGATGCAGCAATATAAACTTATTATCGGCCGGTTTCAACAGGTTTTATAATATTTTTGAATATTTACTGCTTGCCCGCGGAAGCGTCTGGTAAAGTATCAGAGGACTCGGTCGACTTTTGTGATTTTAGCTCAGAAGCTATCTTGTATTTGGCATCCAGCCAGGCACCCAAATCTATCAGCTTGCACCGCCGCGAGCAAAAAGGAAAGAACTCTGCCTCTTGGCCTCGTTTTTGAACCGGTCCTTTAACGATTTTATGGCAGATTGGACATCTGTGCTTCATAACAGCATATTAGTTTATCCTTTTGGACCCGAAGTGAAATATATTTTGCCGGAACATTTCCTCGTAATCTGGAGTTGCCTGCATGAGTATGGAATAGATTTTTTAGCCGGCTGAACTGCCGGACCCCCTATTATGCTTACTTTGTTCAATCCGTAAAACACACTTCGGCAGTAAAGGAGGATTCTTTATGTTTTCTCAGCCTTCTTCCGACTCTATTCTCTCTTCAGGCCCTATTTGCTCTTCCGACTCTGAGATTGGTTGTTCTTGCTCCGGCACAAGACCCTCTTCGAGCATGCGAGCATATTCGACAGAGTATCTGGCCCAGGGCTGGGCTTCAAGGCGAGCCTTTGCAATTGCTGTGCCTTTGCCTTCACAGATACCGTAGATTCCCTGCTCGATGCGCCCCAGTGCGCCATCGATTTCCCGCAGCAGCTTCCTTTCTCCATCCATCAGTTCCAGCGCGAATTCCTGTTCGTAATTGTCGGTACCGATATCGGCCATATGGATAGGCATACTTGAGAGGTCTCCAGTCGCATCCAGGCGAGATTTCTTAAGGGTTTCGCCTTCAATGTCGCTTACATCCGAAAGAATATCCCGCCGTTTTTCCAACAACATCTCTTGGAAGTGCTTAATTTCGGAAGCGCTTAAATGGCTTTTTTTTCTCCGAGCTGAACTTGCTCTCTTCTTGGAAACCTTTTTCCGTTTCTGTGCCACTGTTTCGTCTACCTTTACTAATTCTGAGCGTTTCGTTGCCCGTGTATAAGTCTCACAATTATAATGTGTTAAGGCCCATTATGAATAACACTTTTATTGTTCAAAGTGCCAACGCCAAAACCCCATAGTATAATCAACGATTCCGATTATGCAAGCAAAATTACATACCTTACCGATAACTTGTTGATAAGCAAGCACTTATGGTAACACGAAGTTATTGTTTTTTATCACGATTGGTGTTTGTGGTGATTATTCCAACATCTTTTGCAAGTTTGCCTAAAGGAAGGAAGAATTTTTCCTCTCCCACATTGCCCGCGAATGTCTTAACGCCGAAGACCCTCTCAATTTGCTCCGGCAAGAAGATAGCCTGAGGTATGCCGGTATGGTAGCTGCAATCGCCGCCCAGTAGTAAGGCAACATCTGCATACTGGGCTGCCAGATTGATATCATGAGTTACTGCAACTATCGTTTTGCCTTTTTCAAGTTGGGCTCTCTTAAGTAAATCATATATGCCAACTTGGTGTTTCAAGTCCAGAAAGCTTGTCGGCTCATCTAAAAGTACGATTGGCGTGTCTTGTGCAAGCGCCCTCGCAATAAAAACCCGTTGGCGCTCGCCGCTGCTCAGGCTGCCGAGTGTTCGTGAGGTAAACTGAGCTGTATCGGTCGCCTCCATAGCCTCGTTGACTATCTGTCTGTCGCTTTTACTCTCAAAGCCAAATATCCCCAAATACGGTGTTCTTGCCATCGAGACCGTCTCTGTCACCGTAAAATCAAATACCGGCACAAATTCCTGGCGAACGACAGCAACTTTTTGTGCAAGTTCTTTGATTGAATAAGAGTCTATATCTGCTGAGTCAATTTTTATAAGACCGGCGTTGGGGCTCAGCAGTCCACAGAGCAGATTCAGCAACGTTGTCTTGCCCGCACCGTTTGGTCCTGCTATTGCCAAAAATGTCCCCGCCATTACCTCAAAGCTGAGTTCTTTTAAAATTAGGCCCCGCCGCATATAGCCGAAACTCAAATTTTCAACTTCTATAATACCGCTCATTTCAGCCAACTGATTTTTCTACTATATCTCGCCAGCAGAATCAGAAAAAAAGGCCCGCCCGTAATAGCTGTAATAACACCCACAGGCAGTTGCGCAGGTGCCACAATTACACGTGCTATTGTATCAGCTATAATCAAAAATATGCTTCCAATTATTGCGCTTAAGGGCAGCAGTTGACGGTGGTCAGGTCCAAATACCAAACGAACTCCGTGAGGAATGATAAGACCCACAAACCCAATAAGCCCGCTCAAACCTACTGCTACAGCCGTTATAAAAGCTGCTAAGCCAAAAGCAACTACTTTGCTTTGCCCCGTGTCGACTCCAAGGGCCTTTGCTTCCTCTTCCCCGAAGGTCAGGATGTTTAGCTTATGGCTAATAGTAAACAGGCCAATTATACCGCCCAAAATGCAAACTGCGCTAACCCGCAACTCTGAAAAATCTTTTTCTGTTATATTACCCATCAGCCAAAGCACCGTTGAGCGCAGCTCTTGGCTTCTTGCTATTGATGTCAAAAACATTATCACTGCTGAAAAGAAGGCATTGATTACCACGCCGGCTAACAGCAAACCTGTCACTTGCGATTTTCCGGTAAAGTGCCCGATGTACCAAACCAGCCATACGGTTATGGTCGCCCCGGTAAATGCAAAAGCGGCTATTGGTGAGCCGCCCCAAAAGCTAAAGCTTACGCCGGATAAAATTGCAATAATCACTCCTAACCCTGCGCCGCTGGATATTCCGAGAATATATGGGTCAGCCAGAGGATTGCGTAAAATAGCCTGCAGTACGACCCCGGAACAGGCCAGGGCCGCTCCCACCAGTGCAGCAAGAATCACTCGCGGCAATCTAACGCCGACGAAAATTTCGTAATCAATGTTTTCACCCGCCTTATCACCGGGACCAGCTAAAGCTTTTTCCAAAGAAATCTTTTGTGTCCCTACCAAAGCGCATAAGCACATTATCACCGCCAGCACCGCCAGGCCGATAGAAACTTTAATTAGCAAATGCTTTGATGTTAGAATTTCAGCCATTGACTTATCTTATTCCTGCGTGAAAGTATCCGGGTGCAAGCAACGCGCGACCATCTCTGCGCCTTGTGTTAATCTTGGTCCTAACCTTAGTACAAGGTCCGAATCAACGACGTAAATCCTGTTGTTCTTAACAGCCGGCAAATTTGCCCATTTGCTCCAAAACGCTTCCGCAGCCCGTTGCTGCTCGCTAATACTACGCGTCCTCATTGCCGACTGGATTATAATTTCCGCACCACAGGTAATAAGTTCTTCAGTGCCTATTTGCGGATATTGCGAAACAGTAGGGCCGATGGCATTTTCTCCGCCGACCATTTCAATCAATTCATTTATAAAGGTATTTCTGCCGGCTACACATAGATTCTCAACTCCTACCACCCATAAGACCTTGACCTTATTGGTTGAGCTAAATTTGGATTGTAAGTCCCTGAATTGCGTCTTCATATTCTTAACAAGCATGTCGGCTTGCCGTTTGTGACCTGTTGCGATGCCAATTTTTTTTATTGCTGTCCACAGTTCTTCGAGTTTTTCTGTTTTTAAGGTCAAGACTTGGTAGCCCAGTCGATTTAAGGTTTCTGCCACAGCTTTTTGCTGCTCAAACGACAAAGTAATCACCAGCCCCGGCTTAGCTGCTATTACCGCTTCGATATTCGGCTGCCAGAATGTCCCCACCTTCTTTCTATTGGCCGACTCCGGTGGGTAGTCACTATCATTGGAAACGGCAACGATTTGTTCATCCAGCCCCAGTGCAAAAAGAATTTCAGTGAGGTTCGGGGCGAGCGAGACAATCCGCCTGGGCTTAGCCGGCAGGGGCAGCGCCTGTTCGCTTTGACCCTGTTGCACACCGAATATTACAAATCCCACGCCGCCCAGGCACAAGATTACCACCAATAACCACCACTTGTTCATCAGGTCCTCTTAAACTGTTTTTCCAAATCGGTTATCGAGAATTTTATTGTGGTGGGTCTACCATGCGGACAGCGGCTTGAATATTCGCTCTCTTCTTTGTCGGCAAGCAGTTTCTCTATTTCGCTCGTTGTTAGTTTTTGGCCGGCCTTGATTGCCGCCTTACACGCAGCCATATTCAAAACCTCATCAAGCAGCTTTTCCGTGTCAACGCTCAAGTCTTTATCGGCGAGCAAATCGAGCAGGTCCCGGACAAAATCCAGCGGTGCTACCTTTGACAATAGTGTCGGAAATGCCTGTATCGCCATAGTCTTGGGACCAAACGGCACAAGCTCGATTCCTAATTTCTCAATCAGTTCGCCCTTTGTTTGCAGCGCATCTGCCTCGCCGTCGGTCACCTCAAAACTTTCAGGTATCAGAAGCTTCTGCGATTCCAGTTTGCTCTCGCCTATTCGCCTGCACAAATCTTCATATATTACGCGCTCGTGGAGTGCGTGCTGGTCGATAATAACGAATCCATCGTCCGTTTGTGCGACAATAAAGCTGTCGTGTATTTGCAGAAATTTTTTCTCTCCGGCTCCAAATGCCGGTATGGTGATGCCGGCCTGCCTCTCGGTTGTCTGCGCTCGTGTAGAGCTCGCTGCACCAAAGGCCCTTTTTGATGCCGGACCAAATTGCTGCTGCGTTTGAATTGGCCTGTGCTTTTTGAAAAATTCAGCCATTGCATCCGCGATTTTTTGGCTTCTCTCACGTGCAGCAGCCGTATCTGTCTGCACGCCTTTCGCTCCCGCTGTCGCAGGCAGCTGCGCATCGATATCAAGATTTGTCCCTAAAAGTTTTTCTCGTAGGCAGCCGAGGATTTGCGAATGAACAAGATTAGCATTATAAAAGCGCACCTCAATCTTGGTAGGATGCACATTCACATCATAGTCTTCGTATGGCATTTGAATAAACAAAAAGACCACCCCGAATCTGTCCGGCTCAAGGATTCCACGGTACGCCTCTTTAATAGCGTGCGAAACGAATTTGTCACGGATGAACCGCCCGTTCAGGAATATATATTGAAACTTGCTGCTCGTCCTTGAAATTACAGGTCTGCCCAACAAAGCATAAATATGCACTCCTCGTTCGCTGCTCTCAACATCAAGCAGATTTTCGCTAATCTCGGACGAGAACAGTTCAGCTATCCGCTGACGAAGACTTTGCCCGCTAACCAGTCGATAAACTGCTCGCCCGTTTGATGTCAATGTCATATCCAAATCACGATTTGCCAGTGCGGTTCGTGCGAACCGCTCGGTGATATGGCCCATTTCGGTGTTGGCAGTCTTGAGGAATTTGCGTCTGGCAGGAAGTTTATAAAAAAGGTCTCTTACCTGAATTGTTGTCCCGACATCTGCGCTGCAGGGACTAACGCTGCCCTTATTTCCGCAATCAATCTCAATGCAGTTACCGCCGGTGTTGCTCTCGGTTCTGCTCACAGCCCGAACCTGTCCCACCGAAGCGATACTTGCCAATGCTTCGCCTCTAAAGCCAAGCGTCGCGATACCCTTCAGGTCTGAGCTTGTTTTGATCTTGCTGGTTGCGTGTGGCTCAAATGCCGCCGCGAGGTCTGCGCCGTCCATACCACCGCCGTTATCGGCTACTGATATTAGTTTTCGGCCGCCATCTTCGATGGATACCGTTATTCTTGTCGCCCCTGCGTCGATGCTGTTTTCCATCAATTCCTTGACCACGCTGGCAGGACGTTCAATCACCTCCCCCGCAGCTATCATATTAACCATATTTTGGTCAAGGACGATTATCTGACCCATTATCTTCTCCCACCACCAGTTAAAAAGTCGTGCCTCCGCATTAGCTCTGAAGCAGGCTTTGGCCGGTCATCTCCTCAGGTTGTGCTAGTTCCATCATTTCTAATAATGTAGGCCCAACGTCGGCTAATCTACCGCCTTGCCGAAGTTTTCTGTTTTTGTAGCGTTCGTCAAATATAATCAAAGGCACATCACCAATGGTGTGGGCGGTATGAGGGTTATCCGGGCTGCCATCTATCATTTTTTCGAAGTTACCGTGGTCGGCGGTAACTATTGCCGCACCGCTCAGACTCCTGACCTTGTCTAAGATTTTGCCGACACATTCGTCAACCACCTCACCCGCCTTGATTGCTGCCTCCAGTATCCCTGTATGGCCGACCATGTCCGGATTGGCAAAATTGACCACTACCACATCGTATTTGTTCGAGTCAAGTCGTTTTAGCACAATGTCAGCAACCTCGTAGGCGCTCATCTCCGGCTTCAAATCGTACGTTCGCACACGCGGCGAAGGCACAATCTGCCTGTCCTCTCCGCTGAACGGTTTTTCGGTATAATCGTTGAAGAAGAACGTAACGTGAGCGTATTTTTCCGTCTCAGCGCAGCGAAATTGTTTCAGCGCCAGAGAGCTCCAGTATGCTCCCAGAATGTTCTTCATTTTCGGCGGCTTTGGAAACGCCACCGGTGCTGGAATCGTCGCGTCGTATTCGGTCATACAAACGTAATATATATTTGGTTTGGCTGTTCGTAAGAACTCTTTGAAGTCCGGGTCAACAAATGCCCGTGTGATCTCCCGAGGTCTGTCGCCGCGGAAGTTGAAGAATATGACGCCGTCGCCGTCATCGATGGTACCTATTGGTTCGTTGTCATTGTTGACAATACAGGTAGGCTCAATAAATTCGTCCGTCACCTCTTTCTCATAACTTTTGGCAACTGCCTCTGCCGCGCTTGCTGCTTTGAGGCCTTTGCCTATCCTCATACATTCGTAGGCTTTTTGGACGCGGTCCCATCGGCTGTCTCGGTCCATCGCATAGAATCTGCCCATAACAGATGCGATTTTGCCTGCGCCTATTTCCCCGGCTCGTTTTTCGATCTCGGCCATATATCCTGCCCCGCTGTTCGGCGGTGAATCCCGCCCATCGGTAAATGCGTGAATACAAACTTCGCTTATTTCCTTTCTCTTGGCCAATTCAAGCAGACCGTACAGATGGTCCAGCAGCGAGTGAACGCCGATGTCACTGCCCAGGCCCATAACGTGCATTTTGCCGTTGTTGGCCTTTATGAACTTTATCAAATTCAGAAATTCTTTATTTTCAAAAAATGTTCCATCGCGAATGGTTCTGCTGATTCTTATGGATTCCTGAGGAACGATTCTGCCGGCTCCGATGTTTTGATGCCCCACTTCGCTGTTGCCCATTGTCCCGTCCGGCAGCCCCACGTCTTCACCGCTCGTGTGGATAAGGCAGTTTGGATACTCAGCCATCAGCATATCATCTACCGGCGTATTGGCACACTTGACAGCGTTGAACTTATCCTCATCAGGGTTCGGGTTATACCCCCAGCCATCACGGATAATTAGTACGAACGGTTTGTTTTTCAAAATTATCTTTTGCTTTGCCATAAAAGAAAGACCCTTCAAATGGCCTCTGGCGCACACATTATACTGATATTACTATACGCTATCTTTGCCAAATGTGTCAAACATTTAGAAAAAACCCCGAAAGGCAAACTCGCTGTGTCCCTAAAAGTTTTTGACACCGATAGTTACTATGGTATAATTCAATCGCCAATTAGGGACTATTTGTAAATGTGTGGAACTGAACGACTGCAATGTCGTTCTAATGTAAAGAAGGGAAAGCAATATGTCTGACCGGGTCAATAGCGTAAAGGCAATGGGCAAAGGGCAAAAGGTGAAGGCGAGTTGTTCTTTGCTTTTTACTTTTTACTTTTTACTTTTTGCTTTCTTGCCTGTGCCGGGCTGTAACCAGCAGCAAGACCAGGCCGTTGATTTATATGTCGATGCTGTAATGCTCAGAGAGCTCGACGAGGACGAAATGGCCATCGAGAGGCTCAAGTCAGCCGCGAAATTAAACAAACGCTCCCCGTTTCAGGCGTCAGCTTATTCTATGCTTGGTGAGATTTATCTGGAAAGGAAGGATTATGAAAAAAGTGCTGCCTCATATGAAAGGGCTACCCAGCTAAACCCCTGGTCCTTCAACGATTTTTTCAATCTCGGCAGAGCGCACCAGACTATGAAAGAATTCGCACCGGCAGCGCGGGCTTATGCCAGAGCCTGTGAGATTAAACAAGGACATCTCGAGGCCCATATCAATGCGGCAAAATGCTGCTATGAAATCAAGGACTACCACAGGGCTTCAATCTACGCCCAGCGAGCAGAACAGATTGACCCTAATGTAAGCGAAATTCATAATTTACTTGCCGATATTTACAAATCGCAGGGAAATGATAAAGAGGCTGTCCGCTCTTACGAACATTCTCTGCAAATAGATAGTAACAACCCTGCGATTATGACCTCCTTGGCCATTGCATATTTACAGACCAATCGCAACCAGCCGGCAAGAGATGTGCTGGAAGCCATAGTAAAAATCCAGCCCGGTAATAACACCGCCTACAAGCATCTTGGGTATTGTTATCTGCGGCTCAAAGACATAGACAAAGCAATACAAAGCTATAACAAGGCGATTCAAATAAATGACCAGGATTGGGATGCGCGCAGGGGATTGGGTGTTGCTTATATATTAAAGGGGACCAAGGAAGACGGGACGGTTGACGAAGAGCTAAAGGCAAAAGCAGTCCGGCAGTGGCAACGCTCTTTGGAAATCAAGCCTGAGCAGCCTAATCGTGAGAATTTACTTAAATATATTAGAATATTCTCAAAGTAGGTCTTTTTTGGTGGATGTTTGACAGTGACAGAACTAAGAGAAGAAGAAGCTGCCGCCCGGCCGAGTTCCCGCCGGGTTTTTTTGAACCGGCTATCGTTTAACTTCCCCAACCTGAGGGCACAACTTACTTTCTGGCCTTTCTTGGCCGCCGGCCTTGCCCTGGACTTGTGGACTAAAAAGGCTGTATTCGACCACTTGCAGCGGCAAGGCAATGATAGCACTGAAATTATAGACGGCTTTTTGCAATTCGTCATAAGGCTAAACAAGGGCGCTGCTTTTGGAATGGCCGCAGGGCAAACTTGCCTGCTTATAGTCATCTCGCTGGCAGCACTGGTGGTGATCTTCGCAATCTTTTTCTTCAGCGGAGCAACGCAGACATTGGTGCACATTGCTCTTGGCCTCTTCGCCGCCGGCGTTTGCGGAAATCTTTACGATAGAATATTTCATGATGGTTTTGTCCGGGACTTTATCGATGTTGTATACTGGCCGGGAAAGCATTGGCCCGCGTTCAATGTGGCGGACACTATGCTCTGTGTGGCAGTTGCGCTGCTGATTACTTCGAACCTTTTTACTGCGAAGTCTTATCGAAAACGTGCTCCGCAACATAAATAGGAGCGTCCGACGCTACGCTCAGGGCAATCGCATCTGAAGGCCGAGAGTCAACTTCAACAGTTCCACCGTTTGAGCTCAAATATATCTTTGCATAAAAAGTATGATTGCGCAGGTCATTTATAACTATCTTTTCTACATTGGCGCCGAGATTTTCAATCACACTGTCCAGCAAGTCATGGGTCATTGGACGCGGCGGTTTGATGCCTTTTAGTCGGCGGTCGATTGCAAAAATTTCAACTATCCCAATCACGATGGGAAAGCTGCGGTGACCGTTGCGCTCTTTCAGAACGATTATCTGCTGGTCGGATGTTTCGTTAATTATTATACGCGACAATTCAACCTGCGTTTCCATTTTGCACCGCCTCTATTATATCAACTTTCCAACTGCAAAAGATTTTTTTCTACGGTTTTTAATTGTTCCCCAAGTTGTGCCAGCTTTTCTCTGGCCTGGGCCACTACTTGTGGCTTGGCCTTACTCACAAAATTTTCATTTGCCAGCTTGGCCCCAGTAGCTTCTTTGGCCTTTTCTATCTGCTCCTTCCGC